>Ga0180432_10002196_pt1 | contig 29597 bp, 28 predicted proteins | sample SS_ome_10_FD_132414 | JGI IMG/M metagenome (GOLD analysis project Ga0180432, IMG submission 132414) | Hypersaline lake sediment archaeal communities from the Salton Sea, California, USA - SS_1_MS_2 metaG | ecosystem: Environmental > Aquatic > Non-marine Saline and Alkaline > Hypersaline >...
CGCCCTCTCGGTATGCCTCCGATACCCAGGGCCAGGTCTAAAGCCAGTGAACCGGTGGGAATGGCGGCTATTGGCGGCAGTGTGGCTGACTCCCCCAATTTCATAATGGAGCCCTTGCCAAACCGCTTCTCAATCTGGCCAATAGCTAGCTCCAGTGCTTTTTCTCTCTCTGTGGTCATCTCTCGCCTCAACCAGATAATAGCACAACAATTTTGTCAAAACAAGTAATAAAAAATAAAAGAAGGCAAAATATAAAAATCCCCAAAACTTTAGCAGTAAGAGCCGGAGCTAGAATGGGGGAATCGGCGGCACGGCGCGCTTGTGCTTGCTGTCGGCCATCATGGCTTCAATCTTGCCTCTCAACTCGTCTGAAGCCTCTCCGGTAAGGAAGTAGCGGTCAAGAGCCTCATAGTTGAAGCCCATCTCGTCTTCATCGGTCTGCCCTTCCCACAGTCCGGCGGAGGGGGGCTTGTCAATAATCGCCCGGGGAACCTCAAGGAAGCAAGCCAGTTCCCTGACCTGTCCTTTGACCAGATTTCCCAGGGGCATGATATCCGCGCCGCCATCACCGTACTTGGTGAAGTAGCCTATGGAAATCTCGCTCCGGTTGCTGGAACCGGCTACCATGTATTTGAGCTGATTGGCGATGTTGTATAGGGTAAGCATTCTTAATCTGGCTTTGAGGTTGGCTTGGGCTAATCGGCTGAGTGTGGGGTCTGGCTTGTAATCGGGTAACGTCTGTAGCAGGGCATCGAAAATATTATCAAGGACTACTTCGGTGGTTGGCATCGCAAATTTACCCGCCACTTCTTCGGCATGTGCTTTATCTTTCTGGTGACTGCAGCAGGGCATAATCACGCCAAGCGTGTTCCGGGGGAAAGCCTGCTGACACAGCACTGCCAGCACTGAGGAGTCAAGCCCGCCGCTCAAGCCCAGTACCGTTCCTTTACACCCGGCTGCCAGCACCTCGTCCTTTATCCACGAAACCAGCTTTTCAGCCAGCAGCTCTGTATTCATGCCTGTCTCCTTTGCGGTATGGAGCTATCAGTAGTATACTAGCTAATAATTACACAGTCAAAGAGTTGACATGCCCGCCGCCGACATTATCCTTAAAAATGCCAACGTGCTCACTATAGACGCCGGACAGCCTGTGGCTGAGCTGGTGGCGATTACCGGTGATAAAATATCTCTGGTTGCCGGCAATGATGCGCTGGGGTCGGCTGCCGGTGTTAAAACCAGAATAATTGACTGCCGGGGCAGAACGGTGGTGCCCGGTTTTAACGATGCCCACTGCCACCTCTTCGCTTTTATCAGGAAGTTGCTCAGCATTGACCTGAGTCCGTCGTCGGTTGGCTCCATTGCCGATATAAAGGCGGCCATCCATCGTCGGGTTAAGGAAACCCCGCCGGGGACATGGCTGAGCGGCACTGACTATAACGAGTTTTATCTGGCCGAGAAAAGGTTCCCGACGCGCCGGGATATAGATGAGGTGGCGCCCGACCATCCGGTAGTCTTGGTTCATCGCTCTCTGCATGCTTGCGTACTTAACAGTCAGGCGCTTTCTCTGGCTGGCATCGGCATGGAAACTCCTGAGCCGCCCGGAGGACTTATCGACCGTGACCTCACCACCGGAGAGCCGAACGGCATTCTCTTTGAGATGCTGGGCTACATCCGGGAAAAAGTAATGCCGCCTCTTTCCGATGATGAACTGGCTGAAGGTGTGGCTCTGGCAAACCGGCACTATCTTTCCTGCGGGATAACCTCGTTACAGGATGCGACCGCCGGTAATGACTACCGGAGATGGCAGATTATCGGGGGGTTGAAAGAGGCGGGCAGGCTGAAGAGTCGGGTATGCATGATGCTCGGCGTTCAGGCCCGGAGCCGGTTTCGGGAAGCGGGTTTAACATCGGGTTCGGGGGACGAGCAGTTGCGCCTGGGGGCGGTCAAGGTAATGCTGAATGAAGCGTCGGGGTGGGTACAGCCACCCGAAGAAGAATTAAATCTGCTCGCGCTTGACTGCCACCGCTCCGGTTTTCAGCTGGCTTTCCATGCTATTGAGGAGAATACCGTAGGGGCCGCCATCAGCGCTCTGGAATATGCTGATAGCCGCCTCCCCGCAGCCGGGCGGCGCCACCGTATCGAGCACTGCGCCGAGTGTCCACCTCATCTGCTGGAGCGGCTGAGTGCTCTCAAAGCGGTTGTCGTTACCCAGCCCCCTTTTATATATTACAACGGGGAGCGCTACCTGGCTACGGTGGCCGCCAGCCAGCAGCCGTGGCTGTACCGCATTAAGTCGCCTCTGGAAAGGGGCTTGATTGTGGCCGGCAGCTCGGATTCCCCGGTAGTCCCCAATAATCCGCTGGTCGGTATCTATGCGGCGGTTACTCGAAAAGCAGATTCGGGGCAGGAGTTGCTACCCGAGGAAGGTGTCTCCGCCAGACAGGCCCTGGCTATGTATACCAGCAATGCTGCCTACGCTTCTTTTGAGGAGGATATCAAGGGTTCAATTGCGCCGGGAAAGCTGGCTGACATTGTCGTTTTGAGCGATGACCCGACCCGCGTATCCCCGGAGCAGATAAAGGACATCAGAGTGGAGATGACCATCCTCGCTGGTAAGGTGGTCTGGGAGGTCTAGCTTGTGCCGATAGCGGCGGCGATGGCGTATTCCCTTGAGTGGGCCAGGCTGACGGCAATCTCTTTTATCCCGAGATTTTCGGCTTCGCTCTGTGCCCCGCCGTAAAGTTTGACTGATGGCTTACCGCCGGGATAGGCGAGGATTTCAATATCCTGCCAGCTTATCCCTTTATTTCCGGCTTCAAGCAGTTTCATGACTGCCTCCTTACAGGCAAAGCGGGCGGCCAGTGACGGGGGCTTTTTGCCATAGAGATTAATTTCAGGTTCCGTGTAGACGCGGCGGAGGAACCGCTCTCCCCAGCGGTCAATTGCCTGCCTGATGCGGGCTATTTCTATTAAGTCCGTGCCGATATAATTTGTCATGGTATAAGCCAGAGCCGTTTTTATTTATCCGTTCCGTAACTCCTGAAGGAGGCCGGCGCACAGACTGTCCAGTACATGGCGCGGCGGTTTGTCAGCATGGTTAAAGTACAGGGGAGTAATGGAGATATTGCCTTGCTCTACTGCCCATATGTCCGTGCTATCATCTGTAGCCTCGCTTAGCCTCCGGCGTACCAGCCGGTAGTATTTCTGCCCTCCGTGGTTGCCTTCCTCGACCGTGTTGATATGGCTCTCTCTGGCTAGCCGTGTGATTTTTGCTCCGGCGATTTCTGCTAGGGGCAGGTCGGGCAGGTTTACATTAAGGAAAATTTTGGTCGGAGGGGTGGTGGAGGCAATCTTTTTTGCCAGTATGGCGACTACCCTTGCGGCGATATCCAGGCTTGGTTCGTTCCCTGGGGGTGCGGATATGGCAAGGGTGGGAATGGCACGGAGATAACCCTGCAGGGCGGCGCTCACTGTTCCCGAGATATGTACGTCTTCACCCAGATTGAAACCATGGTTGATACCGGAGACAACCAGGTCTACTTTTTCCCTGACCAGTTTCCCTAAAGCCAGGATAACGCTATCTGAAGGCGTACCGTCGACCGAGTAGGCTTCCACACTGGGCACCGCAGGTTTTGCTTTTTGTATTCTCAACGGCTGGCGCAAGCTGACGGCTGTGCCGATAGCGCTCTGCTCTCTATCCGGAGCGACCACGGTTACCCGGGCGATTTTATTCAACTCCCTGACGAGTGCCCAGAGTCCTTCGGAAAGTATGCCGTCATCGTTGGTTACCAGTATTTTCATAGGTAATCCCTCGCGCTTCCGTCTGTAGTTTATCACGATGGAGATTCCAGCGACAAATGGGTGGATTTTCCTTCATTTCTGGGTATTGACAATTACGGAGAAAGGTAGTAGATTGTGGCTCAAATAGATTAAAAGTGGGAGGTGGATGACAATGGTAAAGATTAAAGAGATGCCATTTAGTGAGAAGTATGACAAAGTGATGGATACTATAAAACTTGATGAAGTGTTTATGCCGACTTTCGTACAGAAACATCTGGGTGACCAGGCAGTCGAAGAATTACGCGGTATCTGGCAGGAAGTGATTAAACCGATTCCCGAGGGTGCTCCAGATGAGGAGAAGTATGAGATTGCTTACGCCAACTTCATGGGGATAGGGAAAAGCAACTTCAGCTTTGTTCGCATTCGGATGGGCGAAGATGGCATCGAGCAGTTAAAGCGCGCCGATGTTGAGGCATTAAAAAAGGGGAATGCCGGTCCGGCTATGCTTATATTAAAGCTGGTAAGAGTTGTCTCTCCGGCTTCTGCCTTTGCCATGACAGCCAAGCAGGCGGCATATCAGTTGCAATGGATAACCCCATTCTCTACAGATGAATTAACCAAAGATAGAGCCGTGTTTAGCATACCCAGCTGCAAAATACTGGATTTTCCGGATAGTGATGACCTTTGCCTTATCGGTTGCCAGAGCATTTACCCGGCCTGGTTTGCCGAGCAGTTTGGGGTGGAGATGAAATTTGAGCGTCAGGCGAATAGCTGCACCTGTACTTTAACTCCTTTGGGATAGTAGTTCTGGCGTTCCCATAAGTCGGTGGGCTTAGCCTCTTCACTTTAGCTTGCCGAGCAGTTAGCTTTGTGCTAACATTAGGGTGGATATGGTAAGTTTTCTGGATGAGGTAAAGTCCACCCCCGGTGGCAAGCATATTCTTGCTTGCATCCAGTGCGGTACCTGTACCGGTAGCTGCCCGATGGCGGGTAGCATGGAATACCCGCCGCGGAAGATTATCGCCATGATTCGGGCCGGGATGCGGGATGAGGTGCTCGCCAGCAATTCCATGTGGTTCTGTCTCTCTTGTTACATGTGCACGGCGCGCTGTCCCCGCGGCGTCAAGCCGACGGAAATAGCCCATGCGCTGGAAAGTCTGGCGGCTCAGCATGGCTTCAGGATTGGGGGGACCAGTACCCCGCCTCTATATAGGAGCTTTGTCGGCTCTATCAAGAGTAACGGGCGTGTTCACGAACTTGGCATGATGGTGAAGTTTTACCTCTCCATTCTCCCTGAGCTTATATCGCATCCGGTAGCTGCCATCAAGATGGCGCCGCTGGGTTTGAAGCTTTTTCTCCACCGGCGCCTGCCTTTAATGCCGACGCGGATTAAGGGTAGAGGCGACCTGTCAAAAATTATCCGAAAATTCAAAGAAGTCAGGGGTAACAATTGAAATACTATAGTTTCTTTCCCGGCTGTTCGGCGGAGAGCACGGGTCTGGGGCTGGGGCTTTCGGCAGAGGCGATAGCTGAGCCGCTGGACATGGAGCTGGTTGAACTTGAGGACTGGAACTGCTGCGGCTCAACGCCCTATGGCTCGCTGGCTGAGGAGGAGTCCATAGCGGTTGCCGCGCGTAATCTGGCCCTGGCGGAAAAGAGGGGGCTTGACCTGGTAACGCCGTGCAGTTCCTGCTACGTGACTTTGTCCAAGGCGAACCGGCATCTGCAGGAACACCCGACGCTGCTGGCGCAGGTAAATGAGGCTCTGGCAGTGGCTGATCTGGAGTATCACGGCAGTATCAGGGTAAGGCATATCGTGTATGTGCTCTATAACGACATTACGCCGGAGTCTATCGCTTCTAAGATTAAGTGGGGGCTTGACGGTTTAAAAATAGCCCCCTATTATGGCTGTCAGCTGGTTCGTCCCGACTATGGTCTGGATGATACCGAGTTTCCCCACACGCTTGACCGATTGGTGGAGTGCCTCGGTGCCGAGGCGGTTGATTTTCCGCTGAAGGCACGGTGCTGCGGCGGCTCCTTAACCCTCTCCGAGGAGGACAGGGTGCTGGGACTGATTCGCAGCCTGCTTCAGAGTGCCGCGGAGAACGGCGCTCAGTGCCTGGTAACTCCCTGCCCGCTGTGCCAGACCAACCTTGATGCCTACCAGAGCCGGGTCAACGCCCGGTTCAAGACCAGCTATAAATTGCCGGTACTGTTTATCACCCAGCTTATCGGGCTTGCTCTCGGGATAGAGGCCAAGTCACTGGGCATGAATACGAATATAGTCTCACCCCGTGAGGTGCTGGACTACATATACAACCGCATTAACTACATGACAACTCACCAGAAAGTCGATAAGAGAGGTTGACGGTGGAACCGAGAATCGGCGTCTTTATCTGTCACTGCGGGAGCAATATCGCCGGCACGGTTGATTGCGAAGAGGTCGCCCGCTTTGCCGGGGGTCTGGAAGGGGTGGCGGTGGCGCGCGATTACAAGTTCATGTGTTCCGACCCCGGGCAGGAGCTTATAAAAAAGGACATACGGGAGCTTGGCCTTAACCGTGTCGTGGTTGCCTCCTGCTCGCCGACGATGCATGAGCCCACCTTCCGTCGCGCCATTCAGGAAGCCGGGTTGAACCCGTACTTCTTTGAGATGGCGAATATCCGCGAGCATGTTTCTTGGGTATCCGTGGACAAGTTGAAGGCAACCGAGAGAGCCAAGGCACTGGTTGCCGCCGCCGTGAGGCGGGTTTACTATCACCAGCCGCTGGAGTCCCGCGAGGTTGACATAAACCCCAATACGCTGGTGGTTGGCGGCGGTATCGCTGGCATTCAGGCCGCCCTGAAGATTGCCGATTCCGGCAATAAGGTCTATCTGGTGGATAAAAACCCCAGCATCGGCGGGCATATGGCGCAGCTGGACAAGACCTTCCCCACCCTTGACTGCTCCGCCTGCATCCTCACCCCGAAAATGACCCTGGCCGGCTCTCACCCCAATATTGAGCTGCTTACCTACAGTGAGGTGGAAGAGGTCTCCGGCTACGTCGGGAACTTCAAGGTCAAAATCAGGAAGAGAGCCCGGTATATTGACCTGGGCAAGTGTACCGGCTGTGGCCGATGCGTGGACATCTGCCCTGTCAAAGTACCGGATGAGTTTGAGCAGGGCTTGAGCCAGCGTAAGGCCATTTATAAACCCTTTGCCCAGGCGGTGCCCAACAAGGTGCTCATTGACCCGGAGAACTGCCTCCACCTGAAGGGTCTCGCCAAGGGCAAGGATGTCTGCCGCCTCTGCCAGAAGGGAGTTAAGGGTGGTATCATTGGTTGCGAGACTGGTGCCATAGACTTTGAGCAGCAGGATGAGGTAATTGAGGTGGAGGTAGGCTCGGTAATTGTCGCTACCGGTTTTAAGCTGTTTGACCCCGGCGTTATTTATCAGTATGGTTATGGACGGCTGGAAAATGTTATTACCAGCCTTGAGTTTGAGCGGATAGTAAACTCGGCCGGGCCGACGAGCGGGCATATTGTGCTCAAGGATGGCTCGGAGCCTCAGAGCATCGCCCTTATCCACTGTGTCGGCAGCCGGGATGAGCAGTATCACGAGTACTGCTCGCGGGTTTGTTGCATGTACTCCATGAAGTTTGCCCATCTGATAAAGGAACATACCAGCGCCGAGGTCTATGAGTTCTATATCGACATCAGGAGTTTTGGTAAGGGCTACGAGGAGTTCTACAACCGTATTCTTGAGGAGGGGACGGTCTTTATCCGGGGGAAGCCGGCGGAGGTAACCAATATTGCCGAAACCCGTGAAGAAGAGGGCAAGCTGATCGTCCAGTTTGAGGATACCCTAGTGGGCAAACAGCGCCGTTTGCCCGTGGATATGGTTGTACTGAGCTGTGGACTGGAACCGCCCGGGGATGTGGAGGCGGTTGGCAGGATGTTCAATATCAGCCGCAGTGCCGATGGCTTTTTCCTGGAGAAGCACCCCAAGCTTGACCCGGTGGCTACCATGACCGATGGTATCTTCTTAGCCGGTTGCTGCCAGGGCCCCAAGGATATTCCGGATACGGTGGCTCAGGCTTTGGCGGCTGCCGCCGAAGCTCTGGCGATGATTAGCCGCGGCAAGGTGGAGGTTGAAGCGGCTACTGCCATTATTAATGAGAAGCTCTGTACCGGCTGCCAGCTCTGCAAAAACGTTTGTCCCTACAGTGCCATCTCCTTTGACGAAGAGAAAAAGGTGTGCCGGGTCAACGAGGCTCTGTGCAAGGGCTGCGGTGCCTGTGTCGGCGGCTGCCCCGGTGACGCCATAAGCCTCAGCCACTATACCAACGAGCAAATTCTGGCTCAGATGGAAGGGGCGCTGACCTAGGGCTTGACATTTTTTCTGTTGATACGGTAATATTTGCCCAATGGGCAAAATATCGCTAACCATGAATGGCGCTCCGGTCAGCGGGCGCGAAGGGCAGACCATTCTTGAAATTGCCCGGGAAAACGGTATTGATATCCCCACACTGTGCTATCTGGAAGACTTACCACCTGTTGGAGCCTGCCGGCTCTGTGTTGTTGAGGTAGAAGGCTCCCGAACTCTGGTCGGCTCGTGTCATACCCCCATCACGGAAGGCATGGTCATTCACACCCATTCCCCCAAGGTTTTAGAAACGCGCCGGATACTGGTGGAGCTTATGCTGGCCAGCCACCCCGATAACTGTCTGGTCTGTGATGAGGCTAATCTTTGCGAACTGCGCAAAATAGCCGCCGACCTGGATATAGGGCTGCCTCGTTTCAGGATAAGGAAGCATTATTACCCCGTCGAGGATGAAAATCCCGGTATTATACGTGATATGTCCAAGTGCATCCTGTGCCGGCGCTGTGTCACCGCCTGCAAAAGTATAAAGGGCGAGAAGATGTTCAGCGTGGCTTACCGGGGTTTTGACAGCAAAATTGTCTATGGACTTGACCTGCCGGTGGGCAGCCAGGAAGCCTGCCGGGACTGTGATACCTGCATTTCTGTATGCCCCACCGGGGCTTTGAGCAAACCAGCTAAGATTGGAGAAGAGAAACCAGGAGCTGCTTTATTCGTGAAAGGGTGAGTAGAAATCGGCTGATTGGGGAGTGGGATGAGCAAGAAAATTGCTTCCCGGAATAAAGCGTCGGGAAATGTGCTGGTAGCCTTGAAAGAGGCACAGACTCGGTTTGGCTGTCTGTCTCAAGAAATCATGGCCGAACTGGCTGAATCCCTTGATGTGCCGGTCAATGACGTCTACGGCGTCGCCAGTTTTTACTCCTTCCTTTCCCCCAGGCCGCTGGGCAGAAACGTCATAAGAATCTGCCGGAGCCTGCCGTGCTATCTAAAGAACTGCCAGCCCGTAGTTGAAGCCATAGAGAAAGAGCTCGGCATTAAGCCCGGCGAGACCACCCCCGATGGCAGGTTCTCCTTCGAGTTGACCAACTGCATCGGTCTTTGTGATAGAGCCCCGGCGATGCTGATAAACAATGATGCCCATGTGGACCTGACTCCGAAGAAAATATCGCAGATATTGCAGGGCTATAAATAAAGCCTGAATTTTATAAGGAGGCTTTTTCAAGTGCCGCAGGCGAGGGTTGTCTTAAAAAATTGCGGGGTTATTGACCCGAAGGATATCAAAACCTATCGGGACAGTGGCGGCTTCAAAGCCCTGCAAAAAGCCCGTACTGAGATGACACCGGAAGATGTCATCAATGAGGTAAAGGTATCCGGGCTGCGGGGTCGGGGAGGGGCCGGCTTTCCCTGCGGCATAAAGTGGGAGGGGGCGAGGAACTCGGCGGGAGACGCAAAATACGTTATCTGCAACGCCGATGAGGGGGAGGTGGGCACCTTCAAAGACAGGTATATTATTGAGAACGACCCGTTCACCCTGGTTGAGGGGCTGGCTCTGGCCGGTTACGCCGTCGGTGCCGGGCAGGGCTATATCTACCTGCGTGCCGAGTACCACTACCTGCTTGATTTGCTCCGGGGTGCTGTCAGTCAAGCTAAAGAGTCCGGCTTTCTGGACGGCTTTGATATTGAAATTCGGGAGGGTGCCGGTGCCTACGTGTGTGGCGAGGAATCTGCCCTGATGGAGTCCATCGAGGGCAAGCGGGGGGAATCGCGTTACCGTCCGCCATTCCCGGTGGTGGCCGGATTGTGGCAGAAGCCAACCACCATTAATAACGTGGAAACCCTGATGAATATACCCCAAATCGTGCTTAATGGTGGCGGCTGGTACGGTAAGATGGGGCCGGAGCGGAGCAAGGGTACCAAGGTCTTTTCGGTGAGCGGCGATGTCGCCAAGCCCGGCGTTTATGAACTGGTGCTGGGCAGTCCTCTGCGGGAGCTGGTTGAGGAACTGGCTTCAGCCAAGGATGTTAAGCTGATGCAGATAGGCGGTGCCACCGGCAGAATTATACCTTACGACATGATAGACACTCCCCTTGCCTTTGAGGATATCCTCGGTGCCGGTGCCGTTACCGTGTTTAATAAGAGCCGGGATGTGATTGATATCGTCTACCGGACTATGGAGTTTCTGACGGAAGAGTCCTGCGGTAAATGTACCCCCTGCCGGCAGGGGACCGAGGCGATGCTTGAGATACTGGAGAGGTTCTCCCAGGGTGAGGGCCTTACAAAAGATATTAAGGCTCTTGAAGCCTTGGCGGAAGCCATGATGCTTTCTTCCCTGTGCGGTCTGGGGCAGGCGGCGCCGTTTGCCGTGACGGATACCTTACAGTATTTCCGGGGTGACTATGAGAAACGAATTCAGGGCAACTAAGGGGGTGGCATGATATGAAGACAATTACGGCACAGAAACCCTTAGAGGAGATTATGCACTATCTTGATAAGTGCCGGAGTGTGTATATTATCGGTTGCGGCACCTGTGCCACGCTGTGTCATACCGGAGGTAAAGCCGAGGCCGTCGAGATGAAAGAGAAGCTTGAAAATGGCGGTAAAAAGGTTGCCGGGTGGATGGTGATACCTACCGCCTGCGACGAGCTTACCAGGGATGCCCTGCGGGAGAATGCCGCTGATATTGCCGGGGCTGACTGTATTCTGGCGATGACCTGCGCTACCGGGGTACAGACGATTGCCCTGCATCCCAAGGAGGTCAAGCCGGTTTACCCGGCATTGAATACCCTGTTCCTGGGCACAGAGGATAGCCCGGGTCATTTTATTGAGGAGTGTATGCAGTGCGGGAGCTGTGTCTTGGGGCGGACGGCGGCCATCTGTCCCCTGGTCAGGTGCGCCAAGAGCCTGCTGAACGGGCCCTGCGGCGGGTCGGCGGATGGTAAATGCGAGATATCACCGGATGTTCCCTGTGCCTGGCAGCTGATTTACGACCGGCTGGCGGAAATGGGGCGTCTGGATGAAATGGAAGAAATTGAGCCGGTTAAGGACTGGAGCACCAGTGTTTCCGGTGGACCCCGCGGGGTTGATGTTGATGCCGAGTGTGGCATTGTAACAGACAAGACCGAGGCTGAAGCGAAGCCGGCTTGAGGTTGCATCCCGTAGAGCTAAAAGGAGACTACGCCAATGAAAGCAGGAACAAATCTGGAGAAAGTGTTGGAGGGCGGCAGGTTTGCCGTCACTGCTGAGGCAGGGCCTCCCAAGGGTACCAGCGCCGCAGTGGTACTGAAGAAGGGGGAGATAGTTCGTAACTGCTGTGATGCCGTCAATATAACCGATAACCAGACGGCTATTGTGCGTATGTCCAGCCTTGCCGGCTGTGTGCTTTTGAAACAGGTGGGTGTTGAACCGGTAATGCAGATGGTCGTCAGGGACCGTAACCGGCTGGCACTGCAAGCTGATGTGTTGGGTGGCATAGCTCTGGGCATCGGTAATTTCCTGTGCCTTTCCGGTGACCATCAGAAGTTTGGCAACCATCCTACGGCTAAGGGAGTCTTTGATATCGACTCTATTCAGTTCATTCAAATGCTGAAGCAGATGCGGGACGAGAAAAAATTCCTTAACGGTGAGGAAGTATCCGGCGAAGTCCCCATATACATCGGCGCTGCCGCCAATCCCTTCGCTGACCCCTTTGAGTTCCGCGTGAAAAGACTGGCGAAGAAGGTTAAAGCCGGTGTTGACTTTATCCAGACTCAGGCGGTCTATGATGTGCCCAAATTCGCCAGGTACATGGACATGGTCTGTGAGCGGGGTCTGGATAAGCAGGTGCACATCCTGGCGGGTGTCATACCCATCAGGTCGGTAGGTATGGCGCGTTACATGAGAGATTATGTTTCCGGAGTGAGCGTGCCCGATGAGATAATCACCAGGCTGGAGCAGGCGGAGAAGGCTAAGGATGAAGGGGTAAAAATAATTCTGGAGATTATTGAGCAGCTCAAGGAGATACCCGGGGTGCATGGTATCCATATTATGGCGGTGGGCTGGGAGGATATCGTCCCGGAGATGGTGGAGCAGGCTGGGCTTATGCCGAGACCCGTATTGTAGTTTGTCAGCGATAGAAGGCACCGGGAGGTCTTATTTAACCGGCATTCGTCCCTGTCTTGGAAGTCAGCTTGAGTTTCTATCACGAATGTTGTATATTTGAACTGAAATAGAAAAATAGAATAAGTAAACGGGGGTGCCCGAGCGCGAGCGAGGGCCCAAGTGGAGAGCAAGTCGGTGACAGTCCGACGCGGCCGCGCCACTGTGTTTGATGGGTTAACCATCATAAGCCAGAACGCCAGCCCCTGATGAGCAGCCTACAGTACTCCGCGGGGAGTGGTAGGACTTTTTGTTAAGTCTGATTACCCCTCGGCTGGAGGCGGGGGGTTTTATTATTTTGAATTATTTAGAGAGGAGGTACCCGTGAAAAGCAAGGTTTGCCTGCTTTGCACCATTTGCCTGATTTCAGCCCTGGCCCTGAGTTTTTCCGCATCCTGTGAATCAGTGCCGGAAAGCGCACCCCCATCCCCGATTGAAGTTACCGACCAATTAGGTAGAGTTGTGCGACTGGAGACTGCCCCCCAGAGAATTATTTCTCTCGCCCCCAGCAATACCGAGGTTTTATTTGCGCTGGGGCTGGCTGACCGGGTGGTCGCCGTAACCGACTACTGTAACTACCCACCGGAGGCTGAAGCGAAACCCAGCATCGGCGGCTTCAGTACGCCAAATATGGAGGAAATAGTCGCCCTCTCCCCCGACCTGATTTTAGCTACCTCGATACACGAGAGCAAAGTTATTTCCCAGCTTGAGAGCAAGGGCTTGACTGTTCTGGCACTGAATCCGAAGACAGTTAACGAAGTACTGGAAGCTATCCTGCTGACGGGCAAGGTTGCCGGGGTTGAAGAAAATGCTTCAGAGCTGGCAGCGGAAATGCAGCAACGGATCAAGGCGGTAACCGATAAGATTGCCAGTCTGTCGCCGGAAGAAAAGCTTAAAACGTGCTACGTAGTCTGGTTCAGCGACGAGGGCTTGATGGTAGCCGGTGCCGATACGCTACAGGACGAGATTATAGATAAAGCTGGCGGCTTGAACATTGGTATGGAAGTTAAAGATTATGCCAGTATCGATATAGAGACAGTTATTGGCCTGAATCCGGAGGTAATGATTGTCGGCACGGGTCATGGTAGCAGTGGCAACGATACCTTTGACTACACCAGAACCGAAGCAAGATTACGGGACATAGATGCCCGGCAGAACGAGCGCATCTACGGTGTAGACTCTGACTCGGCTACCCGCCCCGGCCCAAGAATAGTAGACGGTCTGGAGCAGTTCGCCCGGTTTATCCACCCGGAATTATTCGAGTAGGTTGTGTAAGGATTTATTAATATGTCTTTTAAGCCGTCTTCCGCCGAGCCAACAGGCACTTATTTTTCGGGAAGGCGCACCCGGCTGTACAGCATCTTGGGACTGGCTATCGCGCTGGTAGCGGTGGTGGTACTGGCGACGAGTGTGGGCAGCGTTCACATCCCCCTCCTGACTACGTTCCGGATTCTTGTGGACAAGCTGCCGCTGATAGATATTACTCAAACCTGGCAGAGTCCCCTCAGCACTATCATCTTGGAAATACGCCTGCCGCGGGTCATCCTGGCGGGGTTGGTCGGCGCTTCGCTGGCGACAGCCGGTGCCACTTACCAGGGACTCTTCCGTAATCCGCTGGCCGACCCCTATCTCATCGGCGTAGCTCAGGGGGCATCACTGGGCGCCGTTGTCGGCTTCCTGCTGCCCATCACCTGGCAGGGCTTTGGATTCGGCCTCATCCCCCTGCTTGCCTTCATCGGGGCGTTGGTTGCCGCCGCCGTTGTCTATGGCTTGGCGCGGGTAGGTAAAACTGTGCCGGTAACCACCCTCATTCTGGCCGGGGTGGCTTTAGGCGCACTCCTGGGGTCAATCGTTTCCTACCTCATCATTTCCAGCGGGGAAGATATGCACGGCATCATCTTCTGGCTGATGGGCAGCTTCTCCCTGAGTCAGTGGTCGGAGGTTGGTATCGTCCTGCCCTATGCCGTCGTGGGAACGGCTGTCATCATAATTTTCGCCCGGTTGCTCAATATCATGCAGCTTGACGAAGAGCAGGCCCAGCAGCTGGGGGTTAGCGTGGAAAAGATCAAGGTAATCCTGCTCGCCGCCGCCACCCTGATTACCGCAGCCAGTGTTTCCTTCGTGGGCACCATCGGTTTCGTCGGCATCATCATCCCCCATGCCGTCCGGCTGATATGGGGCGCCGACCACCGTTTTCTGCTGCCCCTGTCGGTGCTGACCGGGGCTATTTTCATGATTTTAACCGACCTGGTTGCCCGCATCGTGCTGGCGCCCACGGAGATACCCATCGGGGTAATTACCGCCATCTGCGGGGCGCCCTTCTTCCTCTACCTATTGCGGCGCCGCAAAAGGGTTATCTTCTGAGGTCTATTATGATTAAACTGGAAATGCAGAATGTATCGCTGGGCTATGGTCATCAGCCGGTGCTGAAAGACATAACTTTAAGAGCGGCGCCGGGAGAGATGGTGGGGCTTATCGGCCCCAACGGCTCCGGTAAATCAACCATCATCAAGGCTCTGAGCCGCATAATTAATCCCAGCGCAGGGAGGATATTGCTTGACGGTCGGGATATAGACAGGATACCGAGGAGAGAACTGGCCTGTCTGGTCGGGGTAGTCCCGCAGATGCCATTGCTTCCCAGCACCTTTACCGCCTTTGAGATAGTGCTCATGGGCAGGAATCCGCACCTCGGCCTGTTTCAGTCCGAAAGTCAGCAGGACTGGGCTATCGCCTGGCAGGCGATGAGGAAAACCGCTACCGACTCGCTGGCCAACCGCCGGGTGAATGAGCTTTCCGGCGGGGAAATACAATGCCTGCTGATTGCCCGCGTTCTGGTGCAGGAAACCAGGGCGATTCTGTTAGACGAACCCACCGCCAACCTGGATATCGGCCGTCAGGTTGAAATTCTCGACCTGATCAAAAAGCTTTGCATGGAGAGCAACCTGACTGTCCTGGCCGCCGTTCACGACCTTAATCTGGCGGCACAGTATTGCGACCGCTTATGCCTGATTAACGAAGGAAGCGTTCATGCCGAGGGAACAACAGCAGAGGTTATTACCGACAAGAACATCAAGCAGGTATATGGTGCCGAGAATTGCGTTTACCCCCACCCGGTTAACGGCCTCCCCATCGTCCTGCTGAGCGCTAAACGGAATAAATCGGACGGAACATAACAGGGATATGGAAATAATATTAATACTGGCTCTAGCCGTGGCTCTTGATTTAGCATTGGGTGACCCGCCCAATGCCGTGCACCCGGTTGCCTGGATGGGGAAGGTGATTTCATTTCTGGAAAAAGTTGGGCATGGACACCGTCCTGTCCCCGTGTTTCTCTATGGATTGGTGATGACTCTGTTCACCATGTCGCTCTTTATAATTCCGGCTTATTTTATACTTGTTTACCTGGAGGGGCTGCATCTTGCCGCCTATATAGTTGTGGCGGCGTGGCTCCTCAAGTGCACCTTTTCCATAAAGGGGTTAAAGCATGCCGCGCTGGGAGTTAAGAAGCTTTTACAGGACGATAAGCTGGATAAGGCGCGCTTTGACCTGCGCGTGCTGGTCAGCCGGAATACCGGGAACCTGCCCAGGCCGTTGCTGGTATCGGCGGCGGTAGAATCGGTGGCGGAAGGGGTGTGTGATAGCCTGGTGGCCCCCCTGTTTTACTTCGTGCTCTTCGGCGTTCCCGGGGCTATCGGCTACCGGGTGGTCAACACCATTGATTCCATGATAGGCTATCACGGGAAGTACGAATATCTGGGCAAGTTTGCCAGCCGGCTGGATGACGTGCTCAACTTCATACCGGCCAGGCTAACGGCATTGTTGCTGGTCTTTACGGCTTTTTTAATGAAGAGGAACGGGCGCAATTCGTGGCGTACAGCTCTCCGGGAGCACACCCGTACCGAGAGCCCCAATGCCGGCTGGCCGATGGCGGCTATGGCCGGCGCTCTCAATGCGCAACTGGAGAAGGCGGGACACTATAAGCTGGGGAAAGAGAATGCGGCTCTGGTGCCGGAGACTATTGATGCTGCGGTAAGGTTATTTTTGCTGGCGGCGTCAGCCTGGGTGCTGATATGTTTTATAGCAGGGGTGATTCACTTTGTCATTGCGACCTAAACGAGAGATAGCCAGCCTTAAAAAATGTCATCACGGCGGGATAAACTACGCCGGGATTGAGGCTCTGGGGCTGAAGCCGGACAGAGTTCTTGACTTCAGTGTTTGCACCAACCCGTTCATGCCGCCGCCCGGAATTACGGAAGCCCTTATAACTGCTGCTATTGAGCAGTACCCCGATTCCGAAGCCACTGAATTTCGTGAAGAGCTTTCGGCGCACCTGGGCGTACCTGCGGAAAACATCCTGGCCGGAAGCGGCACCACGGAACTCATCAGGCTCATCGCCATGACCTACTTCAGGAAGGGAGAAACGGTCTTGCTCCTTGAGCCGACCTACGGCGAATATGAGATTGCCTGCCGTATTGCCGGCACGAAGCTGGTAAAGCACCGGGCAAAGGAAGAGGATAACTTTGCGCTGAAGATGGAAGATTTTGCTAATCTCATTGATGAGCGCCGTCCCGGAGCCGTCTTTATCTGTAATCCCAACAATCCCACGGGGAGATACCTCTCCCGCCGGGATATTGAGATGGTTCTGGATGCAATCGGGGACGGCCTGCTTGTCCTGGACGAGGCCTATGTTGCCTTTGTTAAGGAAAGCCGGAACCCGGTTGACCTGGCGGCGCGGGGTAACGTGGTCATTTTGCGCTCCATGACCAAGGACTATGGCATACCCGGCCTTCGCCTGGGCTATGCCATTGCTCGCAAAGATATTATAAAAAACCTGCGCCTGGTCTGCCCGCCCTGGAATGTCAATATTGTCGCGCAGAAGGCGGGGGTGGCGGTTCTGAGAAACGGGGAGTATCTTGAGCAGAGTCTAAAACAAATACGGGAAACAAAAAGGTTCCTGACCGATGGAATCTCCCGGCTGGGTTTTAAGGTGCTGCCGTCAGACGCCCACTACTTCCTGGTGAAGGTAGGCAGTGCCAGGCGATTCCACAGCTCTCTGCTTAAGCGAGGCATGCTGGTTAGGGATTGCACCTCCCTGGGGCTGCCGGAGTACGTTCGCATCTCCCCCCGCACCATGCCCGAATGCCGGAAGCTCATTGATGCTATCGGCGGTACCTCGCCTTCGCAATAGCGCCTAATGTAGCATAATTCAGGAAGGTAATATGAATAAACTTGAGCAAGCGATTGAGATGATAAAACCTCCGGACGAAGCAGTGATGGCTGAAGCCCGGTCACGGCAGGATACCCTGGCCAAGCCGCCGGGAAGCCTGGGCAGACTTGAGGAGCTGTCGATTCAGCTGGCGGGTATCCGGGGTGAGGCTTGCCCCGGGATAGAGGACAGGGCTATTATTGTCATGGCTGGCGACCACGGCGTCTTCGCCGAAAAGATAGGCAACTGGCCACAGGAGGTTACCGCCCAGATGGTTGAGGACTTTATCGGGGGTGGGGCGGGTATCAATGTGCTGGCACGTCAGGCGGGAGCCAGAGTCGTGGTGGTGGACATGGGGGTAGCCAGCGACCTGGAGCCCGACCCTCATCTTGTATTAAGGAAAATCGGCTATGGCACCAGAAATATGTGCCTGGGGCCGGCGATGACCGGAGAGCAGGCGGTGAAGTGCCTGGAGACCGGGATTGAGATATTAAATAGCGAGGCAGAAAAGGGTCTGGATATAGTGGGCACCGGCGATATGGGCATCGGCAATACCACCGCCTCAAGTGCTATCTGCGCCGTCATGACCGGGAAGCCGGTGAGCGAGGTTACCGGGCGGGGCACCGGACTTTCCGACGAGCAGCTCGCTCACAAGATAGAGGTAGTACAGCGGGCTTTGGCCGTTAATAAACCCGACCCGTCTCAGCCCCTTGACGTGCTGGCAAAGGTCGGCGGTTTTGAAATCGGGGGGCTGGCGGGGGTCATGCTGGGAGCCGCCGCTAAACGCATTCCGGTGGTCATTGACGGCTTTATCTCCGGGGCGGCGGCTCTTATTGCGGTGGCGCTGGCGCCCCGGCTCAAAGACTTCCTCATGGCCGCCCATGTTTCGGCTGAGGACGGTCACCCGGCGCTGCTCAAGTATCTGGGTCTGAAGCCGCTGCTTGACCTGGGCATGCGCCTGGGTGAAGGCACCGGGGCGGCGCTGGGCATATTTCTGGCCGAGGCTGCCGCCAGAACCCTGAACGAGATGGCTACCTTTGCCGAAGCCGGCGTATCTGAGTCTGAAGGAGATGAATCAGGCAGTTGAGTTTTCCGGCGGCTTTTCAATTCTTAACCAGCGTACCGTTGCCCCGGCGGCGTGAGTCCAGCCCGGAGGAAATGGGGCGCTCCACGGCTTACTTCCCTGTGGTTGGTCTTATCATCGGGCTCGTTCTGGCTGGCTTGAACTGGCTTCTGGGTCTTATTTTGCCTCCGGCTGTGGTCAACGTGCTTTTGATTGTGGTTCTGGTGCTCATTACCGGGGCTCTGCACCTGGACGGCTTCGTGGATACCTGCGACGGCATCGCCGGCCATAAATCAGTTGAAGACAGGTGGCGGGTGATGCATGATAGCCGTGCCGGAGCTTTCGGTATTGTCGGCGTTGTGCTGCTGTTGCTGGTCAAGTATGTCTCACTGAATAGCATTCCGCCCGTCTTCATGATGGCGACACTGCTGTTTATGCCGGTGGTCAGCCGCTGGGCGATGGTCTACGCTATCTTCGTTTATCCCTATGCCCGCCCCTCAGGTCTGGGCACAGCTTTCAGACAAGCGACCCGGTGGCCCCAGTTCACCGCCGCCACGGTTATCACCCTGGTGGTGGCGGCAGCGCTATTCCCGTTTTTTTCGTTAATGGGCTTACTGATTATGTTCGGCGTCTGGATTGTAGCCGCAGTGTTCTCGCTTTATCTCAAGCGTAAATTCTCCGGTCTTACCGGCGACACCTACGGTGCCATCAACGAAGTATCTGAGGTGATGGTGCTCGTATTGGCTGTCCTGGCTTGTACGGTGGCCGGCAATCTAAGATAAAAAGGCATGTGATTATGAAAAGCGCCAGAACCCTGATGATACAGGGTACATCCTCCTCGGCGGGGAAGAGCATCATGGTGGCTGCCCTCTGCCGCATTTTCCGGCAGGACGGCTACCGGGTGGCGCCGTTCAAGGCGCAGAATATGGCGCTCAACTCCTTCGTCACCACTGAGGGCGGTGAAATCGGGCGGGCACAGGTGGTGCAGGCGGAGGCAGCGTGTATAAAACCCACCGTGGACATGAATCCGGTGCTCCTCAAGCCGACGACGGATACCGGCTGTCAGGTAGTTGTCATGGGCAAGGTAGCCAGGACAATATCAGCCGGTGACTACTATCAATACACGCCTTCCCTATTGACAACGATAGAGGCTGCCCTGAATCGCCTCCGCGCCGCTTATGATATCGTTGTCATTGAGGGGGCGGGCAGCCCGGCGGAGATAAACCTCAAGGAAAGGGAGATTGTCAACATGCGGGTCGCCAAAATGGCTGGCTCTCCGGTTCTTCTGGTAGGCGACATCGACCGGGGAGGCGTCTTTGCCTCTCTCGTCGGCACCCTGGAGCTGCTGGATGAAGATGAATGTAATTATGTTAAAGGCTTAATCATCAACAAGTTCCGCGGCGACCTGGAGCTGCTCAAGCCCGGCCTTGAGTTTCTGGAGAAGCGCACCGGCAAGCCCGTGCTGGGGGTGGTGCCATACTTCCGGGATATCCGCGTCGCCCAGGAGGACTCGGTCTATCTTGACGAGAGGGCAGAGAATTCGGCCACGGGAGACCTGGACATTGCCGTTATTCGCCTGCCCCACATCTCCAACTATGATGATTTTGACCCGCTGGAAGAGGAGGGTTGCCGGGTGCGCTATGTAGCTAAGCGGGGTGAGCTTGGTAAACCGCACCTTATCATCCTGCCCGGCACCAAAGGCACCGTCAACGACCTTCGGTATCTCTGGCAGTCAGGGCTGGCGGAAGGAGTGCTGCGGCAGGCTGAAGCGGGAATACCTGTAGTGGGTATATGCGGCGGCTATCAGATGCTGGGGCAGGGCATCCTTGACCCGCAGGGAGTCGAATCGGCCGAGGCGGAGGTCGCCGGACTGGGGCTGCTTGACATCGTCACAAACTTTACTCCGGAAAAGTCCACCAGGCAGGTCAGGGCGCGGGTGCTTTCCGACCTCGGCCTGCTTTCGGGGACAAAGGGGCAGGAGATTGTAGGCTATGAAATACACATGGGGCAGACCCGATGTGAGGAGGGATTAAGCGCCTTTCAGGTATTTGAAACACCGCAGGGAGCCACTGATTATGGCGACGGCGCGCTTAATGCCCGGGGCACCGTGCTGGGAACCTACATGCACGGCATATTCCACAATGCCGACTTCAGGCGGGCTTTTCTCAATTCTCTGCGGCGGCGCTGGGGATTGCCCGAAAGCGAGGGAGGTGCTGTGGGGGGGAGAGAGCCGCAGTATGACAAACTGGCGGAATTAGTACGCCGCAGCCTCGACATGGCTGAGATTTATCAAATAGTGGAGGGGCAGGTTTGAAAAGCACTCTCATTATGGGCGGTGCCCGCAGCGGTAAGAGCAGCTTCGCCCAGGAACTGGCGCTGAAATCTGGAGAAGCCGTGCTGTTCGTAGCCACGGCTGAGGCTGGCGACGAGGACATGAAGCGGCGTATTGAGAAGCACCGGGAGACAAGACCTTCTACGTGGAAAACTCTTGAGGTCACAACTCATGTCGGCAGCCAGATTGCCCGGAGTATCGGAAAAGCGAAAACCGTGATTATAGACTGTATCACTCTGCTGGTTAGCAATATTTTCCAGCAGTATGACGGAGATGCTGACGCAGATGTCACTGAGAAAGGGGTTGTAGCTGAGATTGATGAACTGATCGAGTGTATTGACCGGCTTGATGCCAGCTTCATTATTGTGAGTAACGAGGTTGGTCTGGGCCTGGTGCCCGCCGACAGGGTAAGTCGGATATACCGCGATTTGCTGGGCAGGGCAAACCAGAGGCTGGCACAGCACGCCGACGAAGTCATCCTGATGGTAGCGGGCATGCCGGTAAAGGTAAAACCATGAGGCGAACCTAGGGAGGTAAGAGTCATGAAATGCAACAGGTGCCATCAAGATATTAGCGAAGGTGAGGGCTTCGGCTATTTCGGCGAATTGCTCTGTGACGATTGCTATATGGACGTGATGAATCCGCCCAAGGCCTGCGACCCGTGGGCGGTTTACTCGGCCACACGCACGCGGGAAAGCACCGGCGTGACGGGAGCGGAGGGATTGACTTCTTTACAAAAAGAGATTTACGAATTTATAAAGAATCAAGGTAAGGTTACGGCTGAAGAAGTAATGACGAAGTTCAACCTAGCGCAACGTGACCTGGAAAGTCAATTCGCCACACTGAGACACTGCGAGCTGGTCAGAGGCCAAAAAGAAGGTGATAAAGTCTATCTCGTTCCTTTCTGATATACAGGCTTGTTCAAACCTGAGGTTTTATAATTCCGTCCGTTGTTTGGAAACTTGCGCTTCAAACGTGCTATTCTTATAGAGTACCTTTGTCAAAATAAGCATAAAAACATCTTGGGAATAAATTATGAAACTCGGTCCGTGGGAAATTGTCCTCATTATATTTGTTATCATCGTCGCCATCGTGATAGCGCGAATTCTCCGGGCTGGCCGCATTAGCGCCAGGGAAAAGGCAGATGCCCCGGGGGAAAAGGCGAACAAGCCCCGCAGCTTTCTCAAGAGAGGCGGGATAGTCTTTATTATAATCGGCATTATTCTTTTCCTTTCCGTCATAAGCATGCTCAGATGGGTCTTCTAGGGTTACATATGGTCCTTCATCATAGTTGTCATCGGTTTTATTATGTTATTGATGTCCAGGAAGAAAGCCTGAAGGCGCTATGAATTAAATTTTAGCTATACTGAGCCTCTCTATTTCATCTGCTATAGTAGTAGCGGTGACCATTTTTAAATTATCTTCGCCGGTTCTTAAACCCAATCTTACTTGGGAGGCATATTAACAGTGAATCATGATGGTTTTGACCAGTTTCAGAGCTCGGCGGATTATGTTACCTCAGAGCCCTTGAGAAATGCGGTAAACTGCACCCCGGAAACCAACGAGACCGTTGTCGCGAAACACCGTCCTGTTACCATCATCACCAATACCACTGTCTTCAACCTCCCCGCTTTTTAAACCTGACTTTCAGGTGGCGGCTTGAGTTTCTCGATTCCCTCACTTACCAAAATCTCGTTTCCGTTCGAAAACTTGGAGTTAAGTCTGCAGATTTGTGCAGGTCTACGAATACCTGTTGAAGTTTGACAAAGTTATGTGCGAGACATAACATAACAGCACAAACTGGTTTTCGTAATACAGCTACTAATAGTTAAGGTAATTAAGGATGGCAAAAGTATTGGCGGATAAGGGCGCAGCAAAGAACCTTCGGAAGGTATGGCGGAAGGGTCTCTGCGGCATCTGCCCCGCCGGTTGCTGGGTAGAAGTGGCCCTCAATAATGGTAAGCTGGTCGACATCAGGCCGGATACCGGTCACTCCTTGGGAAATATCTGCCGGCTTGGCGAACATGCCCCTGAGATTATCTACTCCGAACATCGCCTTAAGTACCCCATGCGTCGCTCCGGCCCCAAGGGTATGTATGAATTCGAGCGTATTACCTGGAGTGAGGCCTACAAAATAATCACCAGCAATCTGAGCAGAATCAAGCAGGAATCGGGGCCGGAGGCAGTGGCTATCTATACCGGGCGCGGCGCTCAGGAATTGTCCCTGTGCGATATGTTCCAGCCAAAAGGTTTGGCTGTTTCCTCGGCGTCTAATATCCTTTTCCCTTTTGGCTCACCGAACACAACGGGTGTGGGAGCACTCTGCTATGTGTCCCTGCACGTGATTGCCCCTCGGGTTACCATGGGACGGGACGGAGTGAATCTGTTTGCGGATATTGAGAACGCCGAAATGGTAGTTGTCTGGGGCACCAATCCGGTCACCGATTCACCTCCGGTAGACATGCATCGGCTGGAGGGGGCAGCTCGGCGGGGTGCTGATATCGTGGTGATTGACCCCCGGCGCACCGAAACGGTAACCAGTACCCATGCCCAGTGGATTCCCATACGTCCCGGTACCGACGGCGCTTTAGCACTGAGCTTGATTCAGGTATTGATTGATGAGGAACTTTACGACGAAGAATTCGCTGAAAAATGGTGTTACGGGTTTAACTCCCTGAAGACCTATACACAGCACTTCCGCCCGGAAGTGGCCGAAAAGATCACGGGAGTGCCAGCCGATATTATCCGTGACTTAGCCGTCCGCATCGGTAATATTAATGGGGTATGTCCGCTGATGTACACGGGGCTGGAGTTCTCTAATAGCGGCGTGCAGGCGGCTCGCGCCATCTTCACCCTGTTTGCACTGGCAAACCAGCTTGATGTGCCCGGCGGCATCGTTTTTTCTATGCTCAACAGTACCTTTCCCATAAATCATGCCTGTAACCAGGAGAATCCTGATTTAAAAATAGCCATTGGTCGGGAGGATTTTCCAATTTATAGTAGCTATCGCGGTGAATCCCATGCCATTGGCCTGGTGAATTCGGTACTTCAAGGCGAGCCGTACCGTATCCGGGCGCTTCTTATCCAGGGCGCGTCCTTGCTTACCTCCTGGCCACAGACATCCATATGGCGCGAGACACTTGCTAATCTAGATTTCCTGGTCTGTATCGACCGGCAGCTTACGGCTGACGCTGCCTATGCAGATATCGTGCTACCGGCAACGACGATGTTTGAAAACAATTCCTATATGATTTATGGCCCCATTTTCCGTCTGCGGGAAAGAATCATAAAGCCTTTAGGAGAAGCACGTAATGATTACCTTATCATGGCGGAGCTGGCCAGGCATTTGGGTTACGGTCAACTGTTCCCGCAGACTGAGGAGGAGATGATTCGTTTGGCTCTCCGGGACTCGGGGTATACACTTGAGGACGTGAAAGCAGCGGGGGGCTGGGTAAAGCTGCCGGTTCCAATGATGGAATATAAAAAATGGCAGAAAGGCGGTCTGCGCCGGGACGGTACGCCCGGATTTGACACGCCCACCGGCAAGTTTGAGATATGGTCTACTATTCTTGAGGAATATGGCTACGAGCCACTGCCTAAATATACCGAGCCTAAAGAAGGGCCACTGGCCAGTCCTGGCCTGACCGATGAATTCCCGCTCGTTTTCAACTCTGGGGCACGCCCGCAGAACGATTTTCGCTCCCAGCATCACGGTATCCCCGGCCTGGTCGGGGATTGTCCTGAACCCACTGTTGATATTAATACACATGACGCCACTGCCAGGGATATCATGAGCGGTGACCTGGTGGAGGTGAGGACACTGCGGGGCGGTGTTCCCTTCAGAGCCAGGGTAAGCCATAACATTATGCCCGGTGCTATCGAATGCTCCATGGGAGGCGGTACACGGGCAGGCCCCAAGGCCTGGCAGGAATGGAATGTTAATGAACTGACAGATTTAAACAACTATGATGAGATATCCGGCTTTCCGGTCTATAAGGCTCTTCTTGGTGAGGTCGCGAAGATGGAGGCAGGTACCGAGGAAACCCGCAGCATAGTCGATAAGACGGCAGCAAATATTTCCAGCACGGATGTGCCCGCGTCCCGACAGATAAAGCTCAAGAAACGTATCTACCTTGATAACAATGCCACCACACCGGTGGCTGACGCAGTGCGGGAGGCGATGCTTCCCTATCTGGGTGAGGCTTACGGAAATCCATCCAGCATCCATGACGCAGGCAGGGAAGCCCATGAAGCCGTAGAGAAAGCCCGTAGGCGGGTAGCCAGGCTGATTAACGCTTCGCCGCGAAGAATCGTCTTCACCGGTGGTGGTTCCGAGGCTGATAACCTGGCGCTCAAAGGTGTGGCCTTCACCCGTCATGACAGCGGAAATCATATCATTACGACCAACATTGAGCATCCCGCTGTAATGAACGCATGTAGATTCTTGGAGAAACGCGGCTTCCGGATTTCGTATCTTGCGGTAGATGGCAATGGCTGGATTGACCCTGAGAAGCTAAGAGACGCCATTACCGATGATGCTATCCTCATCTCCATAATGATGGCCAACAATGAAGTGGGTACTATTTTACCAATCACTGAGTTGTGCGCTATTGCCCACGAAAAGGGTATTCTATTTCATACGGATGCTGTCCAGGCCATCGGCAAAATCAGAGTGGACGTGCCGGAACTGGACATTGATATGCTCAGCATATCCGGGCACAAGTTCCGGGCTCCCAAAGGGGTTGGCGCCTTGTACGTGAAAAAGGAGATAGAGCTGGAGCCACTTATTCACGGAGGCAGCCAGGAGAGCAGATTCAGGGCAGGAACCGAAAATGTCCCGGCGATTGTGGGCCTTGGTAAAGCGGCTGAACTGGCATTATATACGTGGCAAGATGCTGAGCGGATAATAAATTTACGGGATAGATTGGAGGAAGGTATTAAAAAACTGGTGCCGGATGCCTGGCTAAACGGGCATCCGGAAAAACGTCTGCCCAATACGCTTAACTTGACCCTGCCGGGGCTCCGTGGCGAATCGATAGTCATCGCTATGGACCAGCACGGCATCGCCCTCTCCTCAGGCTCCGCCTGTAAATCAGGGGCTCCGGAGCCTACTCATGTACTCCTCGCCATGGGCAGGACAGAACAGGAGGCTCACTGCTCGGTTCGTTTCTCACTCTCCGGGGACACTACGGAAGGAGACATCGATAGAACACTGTCGGCACTGTCAGAGGTACTGGAGGAAAAGAACACGGTAAGGCTTATGCCCTGCAAATAACCTGGGGACTCTCGGCTCTCCTCCCTACAGGTCTTCCCCGGTTGTTTTTACAAGGTATTGCACGCTGAACCACTGCCTTTCGTCACACCAGACACGCCCTACTTTAAAACTCGCAGCAGCAGCCATCTGTTCAAAATCGCCTAGATTAAACTTGTACGAACTTTCCGTCCAGATACTTTCACCCTTGGTAAAAGGGATGCTCAAATCATCCAGATGAAAAATCTGGTCTCTCATGCTTACCAGGTGCATCTCGATGCGGCCTTCTCCGGGATTATAGAAAGCATAATGCTGGAACTGATCTAGTTGAAAATCGCCGTTGAGTTCCCGATTGATTCGCTCCAGTAGATTAAGATTGAAAGCTGCGGTGATGCCCTCCCGGTCGTTGTAAGCACAATGAAGCACAGCCGGGTCCTTTTTGAGGTCAATGCCTATAAGCAAAGCACCGCTTGGTCCGCACACTCTGGCGATATGCTCCAGAAAATTCCTGGCTGGTGTCGGGTCAAAGTTACCGATTGTCGAGCCGGGAAAATAGACCACGGTACGATCACTCGGTCTCTTTGGGGTAGGTAACTCAAAACTGATCGTGTAGTCGGCACAGACGGGCAGCACCTCCAATCCAGAGTAACACGCGGCAAGCTCCTCCGCCACACGCAGTAACTGCCCCCGGGAAATGTCAATCGGTACAAATGCAGATGGGGTTGGCAGTCGGTCCAGAAGGATACGCGTCTTGGCGCAGTTACCGCAGCCATACTCGATAAGACAGGTATTCGGACCCAGCAGCTTAACTATTTCTTCTTTGTAAGCCTCCATAATAGCTACTTCCGTACGTGGTAGATAATATTCATCCAGAGTACAAATGCGTTCGTAAAGATATGAACCGCGCTCATCGTAGAAATACTTGGAAGGCAGTTCTTTCTGTGATTTTCGCAGCCCGTCCAGGACCTCGTCACGAAAACGATCCCGCTCTGGTTTGAAGTTATGTGACTGAACCCGGCGTATTTCTTCGGCAGCCATTTGTGGTTTATTATACCCCATGAGGTCAATTCCTCATAACAGTTAAGAAGAGACCATAATAAAACCATTAGGGAGCAGGGCAGTGGCCTCTAAGGTGTCCAATAACTCACAACTTCACATATTTGACAAATCGTACATAGCCTCATATCAAAGGTGAAGATTTCTTTCTTTTGCATCTCCTGCTTCCTTGATACTGCCAGACTGTTTAACCTTGTTTATTTGTCCAGCATGGTACATTGAAGTCCTATAAAAGTCAAGACATTTGGCGAAAATGTTTTAGAGAAGAGGATATTCTGCAAAGATTTGTTGTATTATGGAATCTCATACCTTTTGCCAATTCTCATGAAAAACTCAAAACACCTCGAAAAATGCTTGACAGCGGGTGGGGTGTGGGGTGATACTATAGGCTAAGATGCAGTAGGGGGGTGGGGTATACTATAGGCTAAGATTTTAGAGAAGCTAAACAATCACCTTTGGCCGGTGGTTATGAGACTAGAAGAGAGAGTTAGCAAAACGGCTTAAAACTCTGGATATAGGGAGGAAACAATATGTAAGAATTTTAGTTAATCCCGTTAGTGAACACGCTGTGATTAGTACCTTGATTTCTGCTGGCTGTGGTGTAAGCCAGCAACAGTCAAACCCGAATCATTTAATGAGGAGGAACGAGCTGTGAGAAAGGTATTTCTAATCCCGCTTATCATTGTACTGGCAACTGGTTTGATTCTTAGCGGATGTGGCGAGCCGACAGCACCTACTGAGCCAACAGCACCGACAACACCTATTGAACCGACAACACCTACTGAACCGACAGCACCTACTGAGCCGACAGCACCTACTGAGCCGACAGCACCTACTGAGCCGACAACGCCTACTGAGCCAACAACACCGGCCGAACCTGCTGAAACAATAAAGCTAAAACTTGCTACTTTCCAACCCCTGGGTGATATCACGGATAGGGCCGTATTTTGGCCCTGGATGGAAGAAGTGGAGGAGCTAACTAACGGAAGGGTCGATATAGAGCAATATGGCGGCGGCGCTCTGGGCGCGGTACCGCAATACTATGAGCTAGCCCTGTCGGGCACAGCCGATATCTCCCTTATAGACGTAGGCTCTACACCGGGCGTCTTCCCGTTAATGGAAGTCTCAGTCCTGCCCATGCTTTACCCTACAGCCGAAATTGCCGGCAGGACGGTCTGGAGCCTGATTGAAAAATACATGTTAGATAATCCGGCTGCGGGACTCACCGATGTGATGCCTCTCTGGTACATACCATCAGCTGGTCTGGGTCAAGTAGCGACGAGGACAAAACAGGTCACCACCAAGGAGGACCTGGCGGGCGTGAAGATAGTTATCAGCCAGCCCCTGGTGGCTAAGGGGGTGGAAGCACTGGGGGCTTCTGCGGTGGTCATGCCCCCGACTGAGATGTATACCTCGCTGGAGAGGGGGATGGTTGACGGCGTATTTGAGGGATGGACGAGCATCGGGTGTACCTGGAATTTCTACGACATCACCAAATATCGCACTGACAATGTAAATTTCTCAACAGCCGCATGTATTGTTGCCATGAACCTTGATTCATGGAACAGCTTACCGCCGGATATTCAGGAGATATTTATTGAAACTTCAGGCGCAAAGCTATCGCGGCTTGGGGGTAAAGCCTTTGATGACGAGGGCATGCGGTGTCGTGCCCTTTGTATAGAGTACGACAAAAAAGTAGGTAACCCGGAAGTTTACCTCCTTCCTGATGATGAAAGGGCAAGATGGGTAGAAGCAGTCCAGCCGGTGTATGATGAGTGGATTGCTGAAAAGGAAGCCATGGGGTTACCGGCGCAGGTATTGATGGGCGACCTTTATGCATTGGTAGAAAAATACTCGGCTGAGTAAGCGGCCAGGTTCCTGTTAAAAAGAAGCTTCAGATAGAGAAGCAGGATTTAGTCATCACTGAACAAACGTGGGGATGTCTGTGTTTTTGTCATAACGCTTGCCTCTGCTATCAGTCACTATTAAACGTATACTGTGACACTATTCCTTATGGACTAATAATACCTTAATTAATTCAAATCATATGTACTTGGCAATCTGATGATTTTTTGCTATAATCTTATTAGGCCTAACCGAATATTACTATTCAAACGAATTATTATAATAGAGGAAATAACAACATGCAACAAAACAAAGAGGCTTTAATTCAGCACATTATTGAAGTATCCGGTAACATTTATAGTGCACTTAGACCTAATATTCCCATGGAGTATCTATCATCAGACCTAACTGTGGCACAGTTAAGAGTGCTGCTACTCCTGCATACCGATGGTCCTACTAAAATGAGTTCTATTGCTTCCACTCTCCATGTTGCTCTCTCCTCAGCCACCGGCGTGATTGATAATCTTGTGAAGAAAGAGTTAGTAGTTCGTGAAGCCGATCCTCAAGACCG
>Ga0180432_10002199_pt1 | contig 29583 bp, 20 predicted proteins | sample SS_ome_10_FD_132414 | JGI IMG/M metagenome (GOLD analysis project Ga0180432, IMG submission 132414) | Hypersaline lake sediment archaeal communities from the Salton Sea, California, USA - SS_1_MS_2 metaG | ecosystem: Environmental > Aquatic > Non-marine Saline and Alkaline > Hypersaline >...
CGTTGTCCGCAACGCGCTGTCCTCAGCGCCCCGTTGTCCGCAACGCGCTGTCCGCAGCGCCCCGTTGTCCGCAACGCGCTGTCCGCAGCGCCCCGTTGTCCGCAACGCGCTGTCCGCAGCGCCTCGTTGTCCGCAACGCGCTGTCCTCAGCGCCCCGTTGTCCGCAACGCGCTGTCCGCAGCGCCCCGTTGTCCGCAACGCGCTGTCCGCAGCGCCCCGTTGTCCGCAACGCGCTGTCCTCAGCGCCTCGGCCTCTAGGACCTGTTGAAACAGTGGCCTCTCCCTTCTCCGGCACCTGTCCTGAGCGGACCCGAAGGCCTTGCCCCGAAGGCCTTGCCCCGAAGGCCTTGCCCCGAAGGGGCTTGATAGAGAAGCCCAGGGCAAGCGCCCTCCCGAGCTCCTCGAGGGAGGACGCGCCGCCCTGGGTCAGCGGACGCCCGGAGACCACGCCATAGCCTGAAGGGCTTACATAGAACGCCTTTCCCAACAGGCTCTCTACTCTGAGGCCCGCTCCTGAAGCGCAGCCAGATCGAACCCGAGCTGCTCGCCCGTTTCCGCCAGCATCCCGGCGATCTCCCGCTCCTCGTCCGAGCCCGCCTCGCTCAGCGGCTTCACGGCCTGGCCCTTGAGCAGCCCGAAAAACTCGTTCTGCGCCCGGTACAGCCGCGCGCCAAGCTCCAGCTCCCGCCCGACCGCGAGCGTCTCCCGAAGCGCCTGCACGCGCTCGCGCGACACCTCCTCGCACAGCAGCCGCACGCGCTCCAGCACGATCTCCTCGAACAGGATCGCCGCCTTGTCAAGCTGCGGCGTGAAGTCGAGCGCCCGCGCGTGCGCGATCGCCGTGACCAGCTCCCGCACCCGCTCGTGCGTCAGGTCGTCCCAGTGCTCCTGGAACCGCTCGGCGAGCGCCTCGCCCAGCGCGTATTCGCTCGAGGCCCGCAGCACGGGCGGCACGCTCCAGCCCACGTCGTGGTAGCGCTTCATCAACCCCATGTTGTCCCGGAACAGCTCGAGGAACACCCCCCGGGCCTCGCGCAGACGGTCCTGCAACAGGCTCGTGATCAGCCGCTCGCGCTCGTCGTACAGCAGCCCCGAGAGCGAGAACGGCTCGCCCGGAAAGTGCCGCCGCGCCAGCGCCTGGATGCCGATGTCCACGTAGTCGGCCACACTCTCGCTCAGCGACGCCACGACCGCGGCATACTCCTCCTCGGGCGCATCGCGCACGACGTAGCAGCGCACCCGGTCGTCGCCCAGGTGCACCAGCAGGTACATGGCCGTCTGCTCCTCGCCGGTCACCCCGCTCGTGAGCCGCAGCCGCGCCACAACGAACAGCGCCCCCTCGGCCTCGAAGCTCCGCTCGGCCAGGCGCTCGACGTGATAGTGATAGATCCAGTCCGGGTCCGCCTCCGCGTCGCCGAGCGCCCCCGTAATCGCGTAGTGCGCCACGAGCTTCTCCCACGACAGCGCCGACGGCTGCGCCAGCCGCGCGTACACCTCCCGCCCCGTCGGATACTGCGCCAGGTTGCCCCGCGCCTCGCCAAGCAGCTCCACGAGCCGGGACTCGAAGTCCCGGCCCGTCAGCTCGCGCAGAAGCTGTGCCGCGCGCGCCGCGTAGAGCATGTCCTGCACCGACTCCGGCCGCGAGATCTCGTCGAAGAACCACCCGCAGCTCGTGTACATGAGCATCGCGTGCCGCTGGCACTCGAGCCACTTGAGCGCCCGCACCCGCGCCTCGGCGTCCGGGGCCGCCTTCAGGTGCTCGCCCAGGAACCCGTCCACGTTCTCCGCCGACCGCTCGAGGATCACGCCGATGTACCCGTCGCGCGCCGCCCACGGATCCTTGAAGAGCGCCCCCGCCTCCGCCTCGAACAGCGCCGCGCCTTCCTGCTCGAAGAGCGAGGCCGCCTCGTCGCGCAGCCAGTCGAACGCACGCCGCATCGGCCCGCGCCACTGCTGGCTGCCGCCCGTCCCCCCGTTGCGGCAGCCGCAGTCGGCCTGCCACCGGTCCACCCCGTGCGCGCAGCTCCACGAGGTGCCCTGGCCCTCGCGCCCCGGCTTCAACTCCACCTCGAAGTCCGGCGGATACTCGGCCAGATACGCCGCGTAATTCGTCAGCCTCACCCCCCGCTTCGGCAGCTCGTATTTCGCCACGTACGCCAGCGCCATGTCGCTGAACTGCCGGTGGTGGCCGTACGTCTCGCCGTCCGTCGCCACGTTGACCAGCCGCGCCGGCGCCATCATCGGCGCGCCGAACGCCTGCTCGAGCCGGTCGGCGAACGTCCGCGCATCGGCCAGCACCCGCTCGAACGCAATGCTGTGCGCCAACGCCCCGTCATAGAAGAACACCGCCAGCTCGCCCTCAAGTGGCGCCTCGTCGCCTTTCTCACCCGCCACCACCACCGTGTACGGCCGCCGCGGGTCAATCGAGCCGTTCGTCACGTCGTGCCAGTCCTGCGCCCCCCGCGGCCGGTAGCGCCACGCCTGGCCCGGCGCGAGCACAATGAACTTGATCCCCGCCGCCACCAGCGTGCGCAACGTCGCCGTGTTCACCGCCGTCTCGGGCAGCCACATCCCCTCCGGCTCCCGCCCGAAGCGGCGCCGAAAGTCCGCAATGCCCCACAGCACCTGCGTGCGCCGGTCCCGCTCGTTCGCCAAAGGCAAGATCATGTGGTTATACGCCTGGGCCATCGCGTTGCCGTGCCCGCCGTTGGCCGCTGCCGACGCGCGGTCCGCCGCCAGGATCGCCTCGTACACGTCCGGAAACGCCCCCTCGAGCCACGCCAGCAGCGTCGGCCCGAAATTGAAGCTGATGTGCCGGTAGTTGTTCACCAGGTCCACGATCGCGCCCGAGCCGTTGACCACCCGCGACACCATGTTCGGCAGGTAGCACTGCCACGTCACCACCTCGTTCCAGTCGTGGTGCGGCGCCGCGCCCGGCTGGCGCTCGATCGCCTCGATCCACGGGTTCTCACGCGGCGGCTGGTAGAAATGCCCGTGGATGATCGCGTAGCGGTTCTCGCCGCGGCGCTTCTTCGTCATTCCCTTGGTCTCAGCTCCCAAACACACACCTCGTTCTCGACACGCACGGAGCTCACACAACGACCCGAGCGGCCCCGGCCATCGTCCCGCTACGGGAACAGACCCCGCAGCGTCTTGGCATCCGCCACCTTGCGCACGCCCACCGAGAGCGCCGCCAAACGCATCGGCAGCCGCTCGTCCACATGCAGCCGGTGCACCCGCCGAAACGCCGCCGAGATAATCTCCCTGAGCCGCGAGTTCACCTCGGCCTCACTCCAGAAATAGTTCTGCAGGTCCTGCACCCACTCGAAATACGACACGATCACCCCGCCCGCGTTGCACACAACGTCGGGGATAACAAACACATCCGTCTCGTCCAGGATCGCATCCGCCTCGGGCGTCGTGGGCCCGTTGGCGCCCTCGGCCAGGATCCGGCACCGAAGCCGCCCGGCGTTCGCCTCCGTAATCTGCCGCTCCACGGCCGCAGGAATCAACACATCACACTCAAGCTCGAGCAGCGCCTCGTTCGTGATCGGCTCCGACTCGCCAAAGCCCACCACCGTGCCCCGCTCGCCCGCATGCCGGCGCACCGCCTCGATGTCCAGCCCGCCGCCATTGTACACGCCGCCCTTGATGTCGCTCACCGCGATCACCCGCGCCCCGTTCGTCTGAAGCAGCGCCGCACACACGCTGCCCACGTTACCGAAGCCCTGCACCGCCACCCGCAGGCCCGCCAGCGGCAGCTTGAGCAGCCCGAGCGCCTCCTGGATGCAGTAGAACACGCCCCGGCCCGTCGCCTCGCGCCGCCCGAGCGAGCCCCCGATCGTCACCGGTTTGCCGGTCACGACCCCGGGCACGGCATGGCCCGCGTGCATGCTGTAGGTGTCCATGATCCACGCCATCGTCTGCTCGTTCGTCCCCAGATCGGGCGCCATGATGTCCACCTCCGGCCCGATCAGCGGGAGGATCTCTTGGGTGAAGCGCCGCGTCATTCGCTCCACCTCGTCCCGGCTCATCGCTGCCGGGTCGCAACAGATACCGCCCTTGGCCCCGCCGTAGGGCAACCCCACGAGCGCGCACTTCCACGACATCCACATCGCCAGCGCCGCCACTTCCCCCAGGTCCACGTCCGGGCTGTAGCGCAGCCCCCCCTTGCACGGCCCGAGCGACAGGTTGTGCTGCACCCGGAAGCCGGCAAACATCGCCACGTGCCCGTCCTCCATGCGCGTCGGCACGCTCACGATCATCGCCCGCTTGGGCACGCGCACGCGCACCCGCGCCTCCTGGCTCAGATCGAGGTAGTCGGCCGCCTCGTCGAACTGCTTGACGGCCATGTCATAGGTGGGACCCTGGTACGTGTGCATCCGCGCTCTCCGTCAGCGCACGGCGTCGCCGCGCCGGCCGCACCCCGGCCTAGCTCTCCCGCGTCCCGCCGGGGCGACGCGTCGGCAACAGCATGCGAAGACCGTTGATTGTGAAGAAATGCACGTCGAAGTCATCCAGATGACAGGCAAGCTGCACCCGCTCGCCGCGATCGTCGTTGATCGTAAACAGCACGAACCGCTCCGGCGGCCCCGGATAGTCCTTGCGCGGCACCTGCTCGCCCTCGTAGCGCTTCCACGCATACACCCGGTACACCGTGCCGCGCGTCATCGCCAGCGCCTCGGGCGGGTACGTCAACGCCTGCAGCGCCACGACGTCCGCGGGCCCGAACGGCCGCGGCTGCGGCCGGCTCGGCTCCTCGTACTCCTCGTTGCGGTCCATGAACCACTCGTCGGGGTCCTTGAACAGCGCCACCGGCTGCGAGCTCAACGTCAGCGGCGGCTCCTGGAAATACAGGTGCGTGTGGTCCGCGGCGCTCTCGCTCTCGAGCAGCGTCTGGAGCGTCTCGATCAGAAACTGCAGCCCCGGCGCGTTCGCCGACACCTGCAAGCCCTGCTCCTCGTCGTAGTCACAATGAACGAAAGAATTCTCGTCCGGCGGCACCGCGTTGTGCACCCAGTCGAAGTGCGCCGGCACCTCCTGGCCCAGCCGCTCGGCCGCCATCTCCAAAAACACGTTGCACGCCGGGTCCGCGCCAAGCTGCTCCTCGGCATAGCGCAGGCACGCCTCGAGCGCCGCCACCCGCTGCTTCTCGTCATCGAGATCGTAGTGCCCCAGGATCTCGTTGAGCGCCTGTTCGAACTCGTCCATAACCTGCCTCGTCAGTGCCGCGCAGAGCAGCCCGCCGGGACCTCGCTCCTCCGCGCGTCGGGAAACTTGCTTGTAGCACCCCCGGCCCCCAAGCGCAAGCTTGCCCTGAGCCCGTCGAAGGGCCTGCCCTGCTTTCGGTCCGCCGTCTTGCCCGCCGTAGCTTTAGCGAAGGTGGGAGCTTCAGCGAAGGCGGAAGCTTGTCGAAGGGCCCCCTGCTCCCCGTCCGCCGGCTTGCCCGCCGTCTTGCCCACCGTCTTGCCCACCGTCTTGCCCACCGTAGCTTTAGCGAAGGTGGGAGCTTTAGCGAAGGCGGAAGCCTGTCGAAGGGCCTGCCCTGAGCCTGTCGAGGGGGGCTCACACGCCCGCCGCCCCCGCCGCCTCGATCGTGCGCTCGTAGAGCCCGCGCACCCGCTCGCGATACGACGCCACGCGTTCGAGAAACGCCGCCGGCTCCGCCCGGAACATCCGCAACGCCCGGAGCAGGCGCCGCAGTTCCGCCTCGTCGGCGGGCAGCGCGTCCGTCGCCGAGTTCGTCTCGATCCGCAGCGCGTTCTCCACCATCCGGTAAAACGTGTACGTCGAATCCAGGAACAGGGTGTCGTCCCGCCCGAGGTGCCCCGCCGCGTGCAGCGCCTCGAGCGCATGCGACGTGCTCGCCCGAACGAGCGAGCGGTCCGCCCGGCCGTGCACCAGCTCGAGCACCTGCGCCGTGAACTCGATCTCCACGATCCCGCCCGCGCTCAGCTTCAGGTCCCGGTCTCGCGCCGGGGCCGCCACCCGCTCCGCGGCCATCCGCTCGCGAATGCGCGCGATCTCCGCCACCTCCTCGCGCCGCAGCGGCTCGCCGAACACCGCCTCGTCACGCATCCGCATGAACTCCTCGGCCAGCGACCGGTCGCCCGCCACGTGCGACACGCGCAGCAGCGCCTGTTTCTCCCAGGCCTGGATCCGGCGCCGGTACGCATTCGCGTACCCCTCGAGCGACGGGCACAACGGCCCCTGCTCGCCGCCGGGCCGGATCTGCGCGTCCACCTTCGCCAGCGAGCCCTTCGCCGTCGCCGCCGTCATCGTCCTGAGCACCGCCGCAGAGAACTCGCCGAAGTACTGCGACGCCGCCACGCGGCGCTCGCCCCCGGTGGCCCCCTCCCCGTCGTAGACGAAAAGAAGATCCAGGTCCGAGCCGTAGCCCAGCTCGCCGCCGCCCAGCTTGCCGCACCCGAGCACGCAGAACCGCGCCGGCCGCCCCTCCTCGTCGAGCGGCCACCCGTATTTCGCCTCGAACGCGGCCCGGCACCGCGCCACCACCAGCCCCACCAGCCGCCGCGCGAGATCGCTCAGCGCCTCCATCGTCTCGCGCACGTCGGCCAGCCGCAGGATGTCGCGCAGCCCGATCTTGAACAGCTCCTCGTTGCGGTACTGAATAAAGTACGGCAGCGCCGCCTCCGGCGAAAGCTCCTCGAGCGCCAGCTCGCCGAACACCGCGCCGAACTCGTGCACGGCCGGCGACTCGAGCACGTCGCGCCGCACCGCCGCGTCGAACAGCTCCGGCTGCCGGCACAGGATGTCCGAGAGGAACTGGCTCGTGCCGAACAGAAGCAGCAGCATCCGCAGCGTCTCGACGTTCTCCGCAAGCAGGCCGTAGAGCACCCGGCGCGCCCCGTACGCCGCCACAAACGTCTCGAAGTTCGACAGCGCCTCGTACGGATCTGGCACCTCCGGCAGCAGCTCGAGCATCGTCGGCGCGATCTGCTGGAACGCCCACGTCGTCCCCGCCTGGTGCGGGTTGAACGGCGGCCCATACGCGAGCGCGCGAAGCAGCTTCACTGCCCGCTCTGCGTCCTCCATTCCGGCGCGGCCCGCCGCCGCGGCGCACGACTCGGGCGCGGCGCCCTCGTCGAGCAGAACGGCCGCGTCCTCGCCATATGACTCCCCCGCTGCCGGCCGCCGCGGGGCCAGCCGGTCCTCGGTCTCCGCGAACAGCTTGCGGTACGCGTCCGCCACCACCCCGACGTGACCGGCCAGCGTCTCGCGGAAGCGCGCCGCCGTGGCCGCCTCGCCCTCGTCCCCAAACCCGCAGCGTAGCGCCAGCCGGTACAACGCCTCCTGCTCCTGAGGCAGCGTGTGCGTCTGCGCCCCCTGCTCGAGCTGCAGCCGGTGCTCGACCGTACGCAGAAACCCGTACGCCGCCGCCAATCCCTCCGCTTCGGCCGCGCTGAGGAACCCCAGTTGCGCGAGCAGCCCCAGCGCATCGAGCGTCACCGGCGTCTGCAACTGCGGGTACTGCCCCCCAAGCATCAACTGCAGCAACTGCGCCGTGAACTCGATCTCGCGGATCCCCCCGCGGCCGAGCTTCACGTTCGTCAGGACCTCGCCCCGCCGCGCCACCTCGCCGTCGGCCCGGCGCTTGATCTGCCGCAGCTCCTCGATGTCGCCGTAGCCCAGGTGACGCCGGAACACGAACGGGCGCACCATCTCCACGAACCGCCGCCCCAGCGCGGTGCTCCCCGCCAGCGGCCGCGCCTTGATCAGCGCCTGCCGTTCCCACGCCGCGCCCCACTGCGAGTAGTACAGCTCGTAGCTCCCCAACGACCGCACCAGCGGCCCCGTCGGGCCCTCGGGCCGCAGCCGCGCGTCCACGCGGAACGCGTGCCCCTCCTCGGTGCTCGCCGAGATAAACCGGATGACTTGCTCGGCCGCCTTGGTGAAAAACGCCTCCGCGCCGAGCGCGCCCCGGCGCGTCGAAAACCCCGCCGGCGACGCCGCCTCCCCCTCCTCGTCGTAGACGAACATCACGTCAACGTCCGAACTGTAATTGAGCTCGCCCCCGCCCACCTTGCCCATGCCGATCACCGCGAACTCCACCGGCCGGCCGCTCGAAGACCCCACCGGCGCGCCGTACCTCGTCGTGAGCTCCGCCAGCACCGCCTCCAGCGCCACCTCCACGCACGCCGCCGCCAGCGCCGAAAGCGCCCCCGTCGTTGTGCCAAGGTCCGCCAGCCCCACGATGTCGCGCGCCCCGATGCGCAACATCTCGCGGCGCTGGAAACGCCGGAGCGCGTTCATCCGCTCCGCCTCCTCGTCGAAAACGAACACATCGTGCCGCACCTCGGCCAGCAGCCGCTCACGGCTGCGCGGCGCGTCGCGCTCGGCCGGGTCGGCGAGCACCTCCAGGTACTCCGGGTTCCGCACGAGCGCGTCCGACAGCACCTGGCTCGTCGAGAACACCGCCGCCACGAGCCCTAGGAGCGCCGGATCCGCCTCGAGCATCGAGTACAAGCCCGCGCGGCTCACCGCGGCCGCCGAGGTGCGCTCGAAGTTGTTCAGCGCCATGTCCGGCGCCGCGCTCCGCGAACACGCCTCGAGCAACTCAGCGAGCACGGCGCGCAGCGGCCCGCGCGCCAGCGGGTCCTCGGCCATCGCCAGCACGTTGCCGTGCGCCCGCCGCGTGTCGGCGAACCCGTACCGCGTCAGCAGAGCGGCGGCTGCCGCTCCATCCGCCTGCTCGAGCAGCACGTCTGTCGCCCGTGAACCCATCGCGCGCCGCCTCGCTCGCCGCACCGTCTCGTTTCTCGTCGGGAAGCTCCCCCGGAGGCTAGCATTTCACCTTGCCCGCAGGCAACGCCGTTGCTAGCATCCCCCCGACGTGGACCCGGAGCAGGCACCCCCCATGCGCGTGGACGACTTCGACTACGAGCTGCCCACCGATCTCATCGCCCAGTACCCGCTCGTCGAGCGGGACGCCTCGCGCCTCCTCGTGCTCGACTGCCGCCGGCGCACCCTCGCCCACGAGCGGTTTCTCGATCTGCCCCACCACCTCAAGCCGGGCGACGCCCTCGTCATCAACGACTCGCGCGTCATTCCCGCCCGACTCTTCGGCCGGCGCGAAGGCGCCAGCCGCCAGGTCGAGCTCCTGCTCCTGCGCGAGATCGAGCCCAACCTCTGGGAGTGCCTCGCCAAACCGGGCCGCAAGCTCGATGTGGGCCAGCGCGTGCTGCTCGACAACGACGCCATTCGCGCCGACGTGCTCGACGCCCGGCCCGAGGGCCTCCGCACCGTGCGCTTCACCCTCGACGGCGACATCAAGGACCGCCTCGACGACGTCGGCCACACCCCGCTCCCCCCCTACATCCACCGGCCCGACGAGCCCCTCATGGACCGCGACCGCTACCAGACCGTCTACGCGCGCGCCGCCGGCTCGGCCGCGGCGCCCACCGCCGGGCTGCATTTTACCGAGAAGATCCTCGACGCCATCGGCGCCAAAGGCGTCCGCATCGTGCGGCTCACCCTCCACGTCGGCCTCGGCACCTTCCAGCCCGTCAAGGCCGAAACCCTCGCCCAGCATCGCATGCACCCGGAGGCCTTCTCCCTCGGCCCCGCCGCCGCCGACGCCATCAACGCCACCCGCAAGGCCGGGCGCCAGGTCTTCGCCATCGGGACCACCGCCGCCCGCGTCCTCGAGACCTGCGCCCAAAGCGACGGCACCCTCCGCCCCGCCGAGAGCGACACGGACCTCTTCATCACGCCCGGCTACCGCTTCAAGCTCGTGCACAACCTGCTGACCAACTTCCACCTGCCCCGGTCCACCCTGCTCATGCTCGTCTGCGCGCTCGCCGGGCGTGACCTCGTCCTCTACGCCTACGAGGAAGCCAAGCGCGAAGGCTACCGCTTCTACAGCTACGGCGACGCCATGCTCATCCGCTCGGGCGGGAGGACGCAGCCGTGAAGTTCGAACTGATCGCCACCGACCCGGTCGCCGGCGCCCGCCTGGGCCGCATCACCACCGCCCACGGCGTCATCGAGACGCCCGCGTTCATGCCCATCGGCACGTTCGGGGCCGTCAAGGCCCTCTCGCCCAACGACCTGCGCGCCGCCGGCGCCCAGATCCTCCTGTCCAACACCTACCACCTCAACCTCCGCCCCGGTACCGACGTCGTCCGCGCCGTCGGCGGCCTCCACCGCTTCATGGGCTGGCCGGGCCCCATCCTGACCGACAGCGGCGGCTACCAGGTCTTCAGCCTCGCCCCCATGCGCACGATCAGCGACGACGGCGTCGAGTTCCGCTCCCACATCGACGGCGCCCCCTGCTTCCTGGGCCCCGAGGACGCCGTGCGCATCCAGCGCGACCTCGGCGCCGATATCGCCATGGTGCTGGACGAATGTGTCCCCTACCCGGTCGAGCACGATAGTGCTTGTCAAGCGGTGGACCGATCCATACAATGGGCGGCTCGATGCCGCTCTGCGCACGCGCTCAACCAGGGGCGCGCGCCCGCACAGGGGCCGCAGGCCCTGTTCGGCATCGTCCAGGGCTCGGTGTACGACGACCTGCGCGAGCGATGCGCCCAAGACCTTGTGCGCATCGGCTTCGACGGCTACGCCATCGGCGGCCTGAGCGTCGGCGAGCCCATCGAGCGCATGCTCGAGGTCGCCGGGGCGACCGCCGCGCTGCTCCCGCAGGACCGGCCGCGCTACCTGATGGGCGTCGGGACGCCGGCCGACATCGTGCGCGCCGTCGCCCGCGGCATTGACATGTTCGACTGCGTCATGCCCACGCGCAACGGACGCAACGGCCAGGCGTTTACCGCGCGCGGCGTGCTCCGGCTCAGGAGCGCCCGCTACCGCGAGGACCCGCGCCCGATCGAGCCGGGCTGCCCGTGCGAGGCCTGCACAGGCGCGGAGGGCATGAAGGACTGGTCCGCAGGCGCCTCGGCCGCGGAAGGTTCTGTGGAATCAGCGCGCGTGAAGAACTCGTCCGCGAGTTCTTCCAACGCGAAAACCCCGTCGGGGTTTTCGCGCGCGTATTTACGGCACTGCGTCAACGTGAACGAAATGCTCGGGCTGAGGCTAATCAGCCTGCACAACGTCACCGCCTACTGCGGGCTGATGGCGCGCATCCGCGACGCCATCCGCCAGGGACGCTTCGGCGAGTTCGCCCAGGCCTTCCTGGACCGATATGCCGAAGGCGGCGACGACACACAGGAGGAATAGAATACAATGCTTTGGGACTTGCTCGCGACGGCGGAAAAGAGCGGGCCGAAAGACGGCGGCGGGGGCGGCCTGCTCACCATGCTGCTGCCCCTCATCCTGATCGGGGCCGTCTTTTACTTCCTCATCATCCGCCCCCAGCAGAAACAGCGCCGGGACCAGCAAACCATGGTTGACGCACTGCGGCGCGGCGACCAGGTCGTCACCATCGGCGGCATCCACGGCCGTGTCGAGGGCCTCAAGGACAAGATCCTCGTCCTCAAAGTGGCCGAAAACGTCAAGATCGAGATCAACCGGGCGAGCGTCGCCCAGGTCGTCAAACGCAGGGACGAGGACGAAGGCGGCCTCCAGGACGCCCAGTAACCGGCCCCTTGAGCCCTTACACACACAGATGACGGAGGTTGCCTGAATGAGCCCGAACCTGCGCTGGCGCATCGTGCTTGTCATCGTCGTCGCGCTCTTCGCCCTCGCCCTCGTGTGGCCCACCATCCGCTGGGCCACACTCGGCAACGAGGCCACGGAGACGCTGAGCCTGCGCTACGCCGAGGTCCCCGGCCTGACCCCCAAAGAGATGCTCGCCCTGCGCTACTACCAGTGGGACGCCGAGCTCCAGGACGACCTCGAATACACCCGCGACATCGTGAACCTCAACGATGAGAAGGTCCGAGACAAACGGCGCAAGCGGCTCTTCGACGAACGGGCCGAACTGCAACAGACGCTCGAAGCCGATACCAAGGAACGGATCGCCGCCGACGATTTCGAGCACTTGCCCGCCTTCGAGCAGGCCAAGCAGCTCCTCAAGCTCGAACTCGACGCCCGCACCCCGCGCCGGGCCAGCCTCGCGCGCAACATCCGCCACGACGTCGACCGCTGGTGGCGCGGCGACGAGGACAAGATCCTCCACCTCGGCCTCGACCTCAAGGGCGGCATCTACATGGTCATCGAAACCGACGCCGACGCCCGCAACGAGGTCTACGAAAAGCTCAAGAACCGCATCGACGAGTTCGGCGTCGCCGAGCCCATCCTGCAAACCCAGGGCAGCAAGCGCATCATCATCCAGCTCCCCGGCGCCACCGACCTCGAAAAGGCCGAACGCCTCATCAAAGAAAAGGCCGTCATGTTCTGGATGCTGGTCGAGGAACGCAAGCTCCGCGACCCCATCTACAGCAGCGACAACCTGCTCAACATCTACGACCGCGCCGTCGAGGACCTGCCCGACATGGGGCCCGACCCGAAAAAACCCGACGCGCCCGACGCCATCGTCCCCTACAAGGACGACAAGGGCAACGTCATCAACTTCGACGCCCTCGACAAAAAGCTCGCCGACGACATCCCCGTCGACACCATCCTGCGCATCTACGAGGACGTGGACGAATTCGGCAATAAGACCCGAAAGCCGTTGCTGCTCCGCCGCTCCGAAAACGACCGCTACATCATCAGCGGCGACGACCTCAGACCGAGAAGCTGCAAGGTCACCAAGAGCCCCTACGGCGAGCCCGAGGTCGCCTTCGCCCTCAGGAGCAGCGAGGCGAAAAAACGCTTCGCCGAGATCACCGGCGACTACAGCCCCACCTCCAAGAACAAGCTCGAGGGCGAGCACGGCGCCATCGGCTGGCGCCTCGCCATCCTCCTTGACAACAAGGTCGTCAGCGCTCCCTGGATCCGCACGAGAATCGCCGGCGGCCGGGGCGTCATCACCCTCGGTGGCCGCGGCACCTTCGACACGGCAAGCCGCATTGCCCTGCAGTTGCGCTCCGGCTCGCTGCCCGCCGAGATCGAGATCGTCCAGAACATCCAGGTCGGCCCCCGCCTCGGCGCCGACTCGATCCGTATGGGCTGGCAGGCGGCCATTATCGGCCTCGCCGTCGTCGTCATCTTCATGGCCGTCTACTACCGCGTCGCCGGCACCTTCGCCGTCGTCGCCCTCGTCATCAACATGGTGCTCATCCTCGGCGCACTCGCCGCCGCGGGCGCCACCCTGACCCTGCCCGGCATCGCCGGCATCATCCTCACCATCGGCATGGCCGTGGACGCCAACGTGCTGATCTTCGAGCGCATCCGCGAGGAGCTCGGCGCCGCCAAAAAGATCAAAGCCGCCGTGGACGCCGGCTACCACAAGGCGCTGCGCACCATCCTCGACGCCAACATCACGACCCTCATCACCGCCATGGTGCTCTTCTTCCTCGGCACCGGCCCCGTGCGCGGCTTCGCCGTCACGCTCAGCATCGGCATCTGCACCTCCGTCTTCTCCGCCCTCGTCATCACCCGCGTGCTCTTCGACCTGCTGCTGCTCAACAAATCCGTCGTGACCCTCAAAATGTTCCGCTTCTTCCAGCAGCCCAACATTGACTTCGTCAAGGCCCGGCGCACCGCCATGCTCGCCTCCGCTGCCGTGATCCTCATCGGCCTCGTCGCCTTCGGCGCCGACCTCAAGGGCAACTTCGGCATCGACTTCAAGGGCGGCACCGTATACCGCCTCGACTTCGCCGAGGAGGTGGATGTCGCCGACGTGCGCGACGCACTCAACGACCGCGGCATCACCGAGGCCACGGTCCAAGGCTTCGACATCGCCGGCGGCCGCGTGACAAAAATCATGATCCAGGTGCCCGCCACACCCGAGACCGACGAGCGCCTCAAGGACCTGCCCGCCCATGTCGCCGGCACGATCGGCACCGAGCTCAACGACCAGTCCGTCGAGAGCATTTCCGGGTCGGTCTCCAAGGACCTCGGCCGCCAGACGCTCGTGGCGTTTTTGCTCGCGCTCTGCGGCATCCTCGTCTACGTCTCCTGGCGCTTCGAGTTCAAGTTCGCCGTGGGCGCCATCATCGCCCTGCTTCACGACGTGCTCATCACCGTCGGCTTCTTCGCCGGCTTCTTCATTTTCACGCGCCGCGAGATCAACGCCCCGACCATCGCCGCCTTCCTCACCATCGTCGGCTACTCGCTCAACGACACCATCGTGGTCTTCGACCGCATCCGCGAGGACCTCAAGATCATGAAGCGCCTCGACCTCCGCACCATCATCAACACCAGCATCAACCAGACCCTGAGCCGGACGGTGCTCACCTCGTTGACCACCCTGCTCGTGATCCTCTCGCTCTTCGCCCTCGGCGGCCAGGCCATCAACGACTTCTCCTTCGCCATGCTCATCGGCGTCATCGTCGGGACCTACTCCTCAATCTACATCGCCAGCCCCGTGTTGCTCCTCATGCACCGAAAAAAGATTGGCTAAGCGTCCGGTCGTATCCGGGCGACTCGCATCCGAGAGTGAAACGGTCGCGGAAGCGCCGTGCGCTTCCGCAGATAAGGAGAAAGACGATGCGCGGCTGGTCCGTGTCCTTCACGCTCGCCGCCCTCGTGGCGCTGTCGGGCTCCGGCTGCAAAAAAGGCGAGCAGCCCGAGACCCAGGACTCTGAGCTCGCCCGGCAAGGCGGCACCGAGATCGTGCTCGACACCCATGCCGACGAGCCCGACAAGATCCACGCCATGCTTGCCCGGCAGGGCGGCACCGAGATCGTGCTCGAAACCGATGCCGACAAGCGCGACAAGATCTACGCCATGCTCTTGAAGCGCGTCGAGGCGTCCCCTTCCCCGGAAGCGATCCTGGAAAAGGAGGGCACCTCGCGTATCGTTGTCCAGATCCCGGGTACCACGGACATCAAGCGATACGAGCGGCTCATGACGACGAGGGCCTTCATCGCCTGGATGCTCGTGGCTGAGGACTACGTGGCGCTTGACGAATCGAATACGTGGAGCACCGCACGGCTCCTCGAGATCTACGACCGTGCGGTGAGGGAGCTGCCCGACCGCGGGCCTGATCCGAGCAAGCCCGACGATGCCGAAGCGACCGTCCCCTACAAGGACGACGAGGGCACCCTCGTCAACTTCGAGGCGTTCGACAAGAAACTCAAGGACGAGGACCACATCCCGGCCGACACCATCCTTCGAATCTATGAGGATGTCGACAGGCTCGGCAATACGGTTCGCACGCCGCTGCTGCTGCGCAGCTCTGAGAACCAGCCCCATGTCCTGAGCGGCCGTGACCTCACGCTTGACAACTGCACGGTCGTCCGCGGCCCCCACGACGAGCCCTGGATCAAGTTCGAGATCAAGGATCCTGAGGCGAGCCGGCGCTTCGAGGACGTGACGGACCGCTACAGCTCCGCCTCTGACAACGGCATCCCCGTCGCGCACGGCCACCGGGGCTGGCGGCTCGCCATCCTCCTTGACAACAAGGTCATCAGCGCCCCCAGCATCCGCACCAGGATCGCCGACGGCCGGGGTGTCATCCACACCGGGACGGGCACCTTCGAGGAGGCCAACCTGCTTGCCCTTCAGCTCCGCTCCGGCTCGCTTCCGACGCCTGTGCGCGTTGTGGCAGTTCGCGTAATCCCGCCCGCCAGTGAGGCCGAGTAGGTGCACGCAGGGATTCCGCTTGGACGTCCCGGTGCTTCTTCTTCCCTGGTCTTCGATCGACCTAATCTCCACGGGACGCCCGGTGTTGCTCCTCATGCACCGAAAAAAGCTCGCTTGAAAACCCCGCCACGCCGGCGTATTGTATCTTGTGAAGCATTGAACGCGGGGGGCCGCCCCGGCCCCTCGATTCGGGAGGCGGAACCATGACACGCCCGATTGTGCGACCCGCGTGCGTCGTGCTCGCTGTGGGCCTGCTCGCTCTCGGCTTCGGCTGCCGCGAAACCAAGCAAGAGAAACAGATCCGCACACGCCGCGAGCGCTCCAAGGAATCACTGATCGAATCCTACAACCCCAAGGCCATCAAGGAATTCATCAAAGTCAAGAAGGGCAGCGGCGAGGGCGCCAAGGTCAAGGTCTACATCAGCCCCGACAGCAAGGACCTCGTCATCGGGCGTCTCAACTTCGGCACCTTCGTCGAGCGCATCAAGGAGTACCGCGGCTGGTACGCCGTGCGCTACTACAGCCGCGACGGCGGTGAGTTCTACGGCTGGATCCAGATCGCCCAGGCCCAGTTCCTCGGCGCCCGCGACAAGAAGGACGAAGTCATCCTCGTCGAGGACGAGCACAAGAAAAAGCACCTCACGCTCCAGGAAAGCGACGACGAGATGATGGCCGTCCTCGGCGTGCCCTACGTGACCTACCAGCGCGACGCCGAGCACGACCCCAAAAAACGCTTCCATGACGGCAAGGACCGCGAGGGCACCGACCACATCTCGCTGCTCAGCCGCATCTCGATGACCAGCGAGACCAAGCGCTGGGCCGCCCAGCGCATGAGGATGCTCGTCGAGCTCAGCAACCGCGCACACACCGACTACGTGCCCATTATCCGGGCCTACTACTACGCGCTCGACTGGTACGTCAAAGGCGAGAAGGGCCGCTTTACCCAGCAGCTCAAGACCGCCGACGAGAAACGCGCCCGGATCGCCGGGCACTTCTAGCTGCAACCCAACGACCGGACCTGAACGAGGCCGCCGTCCCGCGGCGCCCGGTGCCGATGACTGACGAGGCAACGCAACTGACATCAAGGACCTGGCAGCTCGTCCACACCGACGAGACCCTCGTCGAGGAAATCGCCGGCGCCTTCGACCTCCACCCCATCATCGCCCGCATCATCGTCAACCGCGGCTTCCGCGACCACGCCGCCATCGATAAGTTCCTCCACGGCCGCCTCAGCGACCTCTACGACCCCTTCCTGCTCCACGGCATGGACGCCGCCGTCGAGCGCGTCCTTGCCGCCATCGCCCGCCGCGAGCGCATCACCATCTACGGCGACTACGACGTGGACGGCATCACCAGCGTCGCCTTGCTCTCCGGCCTCTTCACCCTCATGCACGCCGACTCGGGCTACTACCTGCCCAACCGAATCACCGAGGGCTACGGCATCTCCATGGACGGCATCGAGCGCTGCCGCCAGGACAACACCCGGCTCATCATCACCGTGGACTGCGGCATCACGTCGAACGCCGAACTCGCCCACGCCCACGAGCTCGGCATGGATGTGATCGTCACCGACCACCACGAACCCGGCGACACGCTGCCCGAGTGCGTCGCCGTCATCAACCCCAAGCGCCCCGACAGCACCTACCCCTTCAAGGACCTCGCCGGCGTCGGCGTCACCTTCAAGCTCGTCCACGGCCTCATCAGCCGCGCCGTCGAACGCGGCATGCTCGACCGCGCCCGCGTCAACCTCAAGCGCAAACTCGACCTCGTCGCCCTCGGCACCGTCGCCGACACCGTCGCCCTCCTCGACGAGAACCGCATCCTCGTCAAGCACGGCCTCAGGCAACTGAGCCGCAGCCAACGCATCGGCCTCCAGGAGCTCAAGGCCGTCAGCAACGTCAACGAGGAGATCACCAGCTACGACGTCGCCTACCGCCTCGCCCCGCGTCTCAACGCCGTCGGCCGCCTCGGCGACGCCCACTCCGGCGTCGAGCTGCTCTGCAGCGAGGACGAGAAAGAGGCCTTCAACCTCGCCACCGTCATCGAGCAAAACAACCGCCGCCGCCAGACCATCGAACAGGAAATCCTCGCCGAGGCCGAGGCCCAGGTCGCCGGCACCGTGGACCTCGACGCCACCCGGACCATCGTGCTCTCGAGCGAGCACTGGCACCTCGGCGTCGTACCCATCGTCGCCTCACGCATCGCCAAGACCTACCACCGGCCCGCCGCCATCATCACCACCGACGGCGGCACGGGCAAAGGCTCGGCTCGCAGCGTCGGCGACATTGACCTGCTCGAGACCTTCCGCCAGTGCGAGGACCTGCTCGAGAGCTACGGCGGCCACCGCCTCGCCGCCGGCTTCCAGATCAAACCCGAAAACATCGAGGCCTTCAGCGCCCGCTTCGACCAGGTCACCCGCCGGCGCTTCCCGGGCACGGAACCCTTCATCCCCTCCCTGAGCGTGGAGGTCGAGACCAGCCTGGGCGAGGTGACCCTCGACTTCGTCCGCCAGCTCCAGGTCCTCGAGCCCTTCGGCCACGCCAACCCCCAGCCCGTCTTCGTCTCGCGCGGCGTCTACCTCAAGTGGTCCCCAAAGCTCGTCGGGTCAAACCACCTCAAACTCTGGTTCGAAAGCAAGGATTCGGCGGTCGAAGCCATCGGCTTCTCGATGGGGGGGCTCTTGCCGAGGCTGCGCGAGCGCGAGGCGTCCTACGACATCGCCTACATCCCGCGCCTCAATTACTTCCGGGGCGAGGAGACGGTCCAGCTCCTGATCCGCGACATCAAGTTCGCCGGGGACTCGTAACCCTGGTCGAACCAGGATCCTACTCTGCGTCCTCGGCGCCCTCTGCGGTGCTCCTCCTCTTCATCCACCGCAGAGGGCGCCGAGGACGCAGCAACGCTACGCTTTGGTGACCCGGCCGGCGCGGATGCACTCGGCGCAGACCTTCGCCCGGCGCACGGTCCCGTTCTGCTTGATCCGGATCTTCTGGATGTTCGGCAGGAACCGGCGCTTCGTCACGCCGGTGGTCTTCAGCCCGATCCCGCCCGACTTCTTCGACAAACCACGGCGCGCCACCTGGCGGCCCGCCGAGGGCTGCTTCCCGCAAATCTCGCACACTCGCGACATCGTCTTCTTCCCCGTGCCTCAGCCTCAACCCTCAAGCGTCAAGCCTCAAGCGCCAGGCCGCTTGCATGTTCTTTCAGCTAAGCGCCCTCGGGCGCCTTCTCATCGTCACCGGCGCCCTCACCGGGCTCCCCGGTCACCTCCTCGGCGTCCGGGCCGACATCTCCGGCTTCCCCGGCGACGTCTCCCGCCTTCGGCACCTCACCCTCCGGCTCCTGGGCGGGCACTTCCGGCTCAGAAGGAGCCTCCTCGGCAGGCGCTTCCTCGGCTGGCGGCGCTTCCTCGGCAGCGGGCGCCTCTTCCATGGCGGGCGCTTCCACCTCGGCGGCCGCCTCCGGTTCACCCACCACTTCCTCAGCCGGGGCCGGCTCCTGCTCAGCCGGGGTTTCTTCGGCCGCAGCCGGAGCTTCCTCGGCCATAGCCGGGGCTTCCTCGGCCATAGCCGGGGCTTCCTCGGCCGCAACCGGAGCTTCTTCGCCCACAGCCGGGGCTTCCTCGGCCACAACTGGAGCTTCCTCGGCCACAACTGGAGCTTCCTCGGCCACAGCCGGGGTTTCCTCGGCCACAGCCGGGGCTTCCTCGGCCGCAGCCGGGGCTTCCTCGGCCACAGCCGGGGCTTCCTCGGCCACAGCCGGGGCTTCCTCGGCCGCAGCCGGGGCTTCTTCGCCAGGCGCCGCCACGCCGGCGGCACCAAACGCCTCATCCAGATGCTCGCCCAGCACAGAAACCGCCTCAGGCTTCGGCAGGTCCTCGGGCCGCATCGCCGGCCCGACTTTCTCCGCCTCCCCCCCGGCCTCGGCCAGGTCGTGCAGGTATTCCCGGATGCTCAGCGCGATCTTACGCTCCTGCGCGTCAATGCGCACCACCTTGGCCTTGATCTCCTGGCCCCGGCCCAGCGCCGCCTCGACCTTCTCCACCGGCTTGTCCGCCACCTGGCTCTTGTGCACCAGGCACTCGACCCCGCTCGGCAACGTAACGAACGCGCCGAAGTCCGCCACCTTCGTCACCGTGGCCTCGACCACATCGCCCACGCGCAGCGTCTCCGCCACCTGCTCCCAGGGGTCCGCCTCGAGCTGCTTGAGCCCGAGCGTGATCTTCTTCTCGTCCGGGTTCACCGCCAGCACCACGCACTCGATCTGCTCGCCCTTCTTGAGCACCTCGGAGGGATGGTTGATCTTGCGCGTCCACGACAGGTCCGAAATGTGGATCAGCCCGTCTATGCCCTCCTCGAGCTCGACGAACGCCCCGTAACTCGTAATGTTGCGCACCCGGCCCTTGACCCGCGCCCCCGGCGGGTACTTCTCCTCGGCCACCGTCCACGGGTTGAACTCCGTCTGCTTGATCCCCAAAGAAATCTTCTGCTCCTCCGGCTTGATCGAGAGCACCATCGCCTCGACGATGTCGCCCACGCTCAATACCTCGCTCGGGTGGCTGATCCGACGCGTCCAGCTCATCTCGCTGATGTGGATCAGTCCCTCGACCCCCTTGGCCAGCTCGATGAACGCCCCGTACGGCTGCAGGCTCACGATCCGGCCCCGGACGATCGAACCCACCGGGTACTTCTCCTCGATATCGTCCCACGGGTTCGGCTCGAGCTGCTTCAGCCCCAGCGCGATCCGCTGCCGCTCGCGGTCGAAATGCAGCACCTTGACCCGCACCATCTGGCCGATCTCGAGCACCTCGCTCGGGTGGTTCACCCGCCCCCAGCTCATGTCCGTAATGTGCAGCAGCCCGTCGAGCCCGAACAGGTCAATGAACGCGCCGAAGTCGGTGATGTTCTTCACCATCCCCTGGCGCACCTGGCCCTCCTCGATCTCCTCGATCAGCCTGGCCCGGTTGCGCGCCCGCTCCTCCTCCAAGAGCTCGCGGCGCGACACCACCACATTGCGCCGCTCCGGGTTGATCTTGATCAGCTTGAACTCGAGCGTCTGCCCGATGTAGTCCTCCACGTGCGCCACGTGCTTGATGTCCACCTGGCTCGCCGGCAGGAACGCATCCATCCCGATGTCCACGATCAGCCCGCCGCGCACCTTGCGCACAATGCGGCCCGTCACCTTGTCCCCCTCGTGGCAGCGCTCCATCGTCTCTTCCCAGCGCCGCTGCCGGTCCGCCTTGACCTTGCTCAAGGCCACCAGCCCGTCCGAGTCCTCCGCCTTTTCGAGGAACACGTCTATCTCGTCACCCACCTTGTACTCGTCAAGCGAGGGCCCGAACTCCTCGACCGGGATGGTCCCCTCGGACTTGTAGCCGATGTCAACCATGACAAAATCGCGCCCGATCTGCGCGATACGCCCCTTGAGCAACGCGTTCTCCTTGATCACGTTGACCGCGCCGTCGTAGAGGCTCTTCATAGCCTCCCGCGACATCTCCGTCGGTACCTCGATCCGTGTCCGGCCCCCCTGGCGTTTCCCCGTTTCCGGGGCCCCCGTCTTCGGGGCCCCCGCCTCGGAAGGCGCTCCGGCCGCTGCCTCGGGAGCGCTCGGGGCCTCTGACCTGGCGGACCCAGCCTGTTGCGCGCCCTCATCCGCCTTCTCAGGCGCTCTCTCAGACGCTGTCTCAGACGCTGTCTCAGACGCCTTCCCAGACGCCTTCCCAGGCGCCTTCTCGGCCGCGTCGCTTGATTCGTTCAACATTTGGTTTTACCTCCAATTCTCAGAAGACAGACCGCCTGTATAGCACACGGCCCTCTCATCGGCAACAGACATTTCGCACCCGCCCCGTCCCACGCCCGGGGTCACATCCGCCCGGCCAGATCGCCAAGCGCCTTGAACGCCGCGATATTCGCCAGCAGCACGAAACACATCACCGCCACCGTCTGGCCGACGTCCTGCTCGTACGCCTTCAACAGAATGCTCGCCACCACCATACGGGCCTGTTGAAAAAGTCCACCTTTGTTCTTCGCAGCTTTGTCCCGAAGGGACTCCATAGAATAGCCCAGGGTCAGCTTTGCCCCGAGCTCGTCGAGGGGCAAAGCGCAACCCTGGGTACAAAGCCCGCAACAAACCCACCCATAGCCCGAAGGGCTTACATAAGGGGAGTTTTTCAACAGGCCCATACACCCAAGCGACAGCGCCAGCAGCGGATAGGGCGGAAGAAGCGAAATCGCGTACCCGAGCGCCGCCACGCCCAGCGCGCGCAGGAGCGTGTTCTTCGGGTTGCTGAAGGCAACCACCTTGATCCCCACCCACAGCAGCACCGCGGTGACCACCGTCCGCACGACGAAGTAGGCCAGGAGTACTTCCACCGTCGCCAACTCTCGCCTCCCGCGGCTTCGATCGAGCCTTATCCCCGCAAGGCGGCGAGCACCGCCTCGAAATCCGCCGGCAGCGGCGCCGTCACGTCAACCGTCTCCCCCGTCGCCGGGTGCGCGAACGCCAGCCGGTACGCGTGCAGCATCTGGCGCGGCACATCGAGCCCCAGCCGCCGCTCGGCCTTGCCCCGGCCGTACACCGTGTCTCCCAGCACCGGGTGGCGCACGTGGGCGCAGTGCACGCGGATCTGGTGCGTCCGGCCCGTCTTCGGCATTGCGTCAAGATACGTCGTGTCCTTGAACCGCTCGATCACCTCCAAAAGGGTCTCCGCCTCGCGGCCCGACGCCTCGCCCACGCGCATCCGCTTGCGCTCCTTCGGGTGCCGCTCGATCGGCGCCCGCACCACGAGCCGGTCCTCGCCCATCGCACCGCCGACAAGCACCCGGTACTCCTTCTCGACCTCCCGCGCCGCGAACTGCTCCGCCAGCTTCCAGTGCGTCTCCGTGTCCTTCGCCGCCACGATCACGCCCGACGTGCCCTTGTCCAGCCGGTGTACAATGCCGGGCCGTGTCGGTTCGTCGCTCTCGCTCAGCGTCGCGCAGTGGTGCATGAGCGCGTTCACCAACGTGCCCGTCCAGTTGCCGGCCGCCGGGTGCACCACCATCCCCGCCGGCTTGTTGACCACGATCAGCCACGCGTCCTCGAAAACCACCTCGAGCGCGATCGCCTCCGCCGCCGGCTCGGCCGCCTCCGGCGGCGGCACCGTCACCGCCACCTCGTCGCCCGCACGCACCTTCGACGCCGGCTTCGCCGCCCCGTCCTCGACGAGCACGAACCCGCGCTCGATCAGCCGCTTCGCCTGCGAGCGCGACAGCCCCGCCACCGCGTCCGCCACGAACACGTCGAGCCGCCGCCCCGCCTGCCCGCGCTCAACAACGATCTCGTACGTCTCGTCCACCCGCCACTCGCCCATCGGCATGCATGACCCCACCGTTGCCCGCACCATCGCACTCCACCCAAAAACACATGGACACACCTTGCGAACAATGATACTGCGTTCACGGTACGGAAGCGAAAAGGAATCCCGACCCGGAGACGCGGGACCACTGACACCCATCCTCACCGTCCACTTGGCCCTCGCCGGTATGAGATGCGTTCCTCAACACCAGGACGGCGACGTGCATTGTATACAGGCGCCAAAGACCTCCGGGAACTGATCTCGACGGATGCGCCACATCCGCAGCCCGGCTCTCCGGCACACGACGGATCGCAACGACACACCCAGGGGACGAACAGAGCCACGCGGCGCGCGGCAACCGCCTTACTGCTCCTGTGCCTGCTGCAGGCGGCCTGTGCCGGCAGGCCGCGCCCGCGGCCACCGGTGACCGCGCGGCCAACCGCGGGCGCGCGCGCCGCGACCTCCCCCGTCGAGTTCATCGGCGTGTTCGAGGAACGCGCCGTGTTGGCCATGGGGCTCCGAAAGGCCCGCACGCTGACCGACCTCGTCGAGAAAGCGCAGGAATCGTACCGGTCTGGACGCGCCAGCATCCGCGCAACGTTCAAGGTCTCACGGGTTCTGACGGACTGCGCCAGGCGCCCGAAACGGGGCGACCGCGTGTCCGTGACCTTCCGGACTCCGGCCGACCCGAACGACCCCGGCCGCCTCCCCAACGAGCTCATCGGCAGGCAATTCAGAATCGTCCTGTACGACGAGTTCAGCTACCGCTACCGCGGCCGCTTCTCGTGCTCGGAATGGTGCCGGGCGCGAACGAACTCTCCCGCAGAAATCCTCGCCATCGTTCAGCCGCGCTGACGCAGCCGCAATCGGCCTTCTCCGCCACAGACCCGGCCATCCCTGACCTGCATTTCTCACAGCGCGCAAGGCGCGGAAAAAATGGGGACTGGCACCTATTCTTGCATAGATGCCGGACACATGTGACACACCCTAGGACAGAAAAATAGGTGCCTGTCCCCATTTTTTCACAACCACTTGCCTGTTCCTGGCGTGTAGGCCCTTGCGGGGGGACTGGCACCTATTGTTGCGTAGATGCCGGACACATGTGACACACCCTAGGACAGAAAAATAGGTGCCTGTCCCCATTTTTTCATTGCGCATCGCAAACGGCCTCGCGCCGGATGTCGGTGAGACATGCGGGCTAATCCAACCGCCTCAACGCACCAAGCCAAGCTTGCACGAAGCCGCCGTTGCTGACATTATCTCGCGCGGCCGACGCGCCCTAGTACCTGCCTGCAAAGGTCCACGCAGGCCGACGCGCAGCCGCGAAGCGGCGACGGATCCTAGCCTCGGGCGTGAGCGCCTGTTGAACAACCTGTGCGGGCGACGCCCCGTAGGGGCACCACGTGAGTAGCCGTAGGCGTAAGCCTACGGATCGCGAGCGAGGCACAACCAACCTTCGTCGACGGGCGACCGGCCCCGTCCGGGTCGGTCGCCCGTCGAGAAAGAAAACCTTCATCTGTCGCCTCCTGCCCGTAGGCTGACGCCTACGGCTACTGACGTTCGGCCCCTTCGGGGCATGGGACGACGTGCGTCGCGCCCTGGAGGACGTGCTGGTCGCGGTTCCTTCAACAGGCCCGTGAGCCCCAGGCGACCCGGCCAAACGTAGAAACTCATCGAGCGCCGAAGGTGCAACAGAAGACACGGCCGATCATACAGGCATTTCCGCAACCAGGGACTAGCGCCATCGCCGCCGCATGAGCCGGTTCCTGCAACAGGGGGACACGAGAATGAAACTGGGCGGGCCGGTCTTCGAAGAACTCACCGATCCCGACGCCTGGATCGAAGCGCACCGCCAGTGCGGGTACACGGCCGCCTACTGGCCGCTCGATCACGCCGACGGCGCCTGGGTCCGCGCAGCCGAAGAAGCCGGCCTCGTCATCGCCGAAGTCGGCGCCTGGAGCAACCCGCTCAGCCCCGACCCCGAACAGCGCCGCGCGGCCCTCGAGCTGTGCCGCGCGTGCCTCGCCCTTGCCGACGAGGTCGGCGCCCGCTGCTGCGTCAACATCGCCGGCTCACGCGGCGCGCAATGGGACGGGCCCCATCCCGACAACCTCACCGGCGAGACCTTCGACATGATCGTCGAGACGGTCCGGAGCATCGTGGACGCCGTCAAGCCCACGCGCACCTTCTACGCGCTCGAAACCATGCCGTGGATATACCCGGATTCGCCCGACTCCTACCTGAAGCTCCTCGACGCCACCGACCGCCCGCAGTTCGCCGTGCACCTCGACCCCGTCAACCTCGTGTGCAGCCCGCAGCGATACTTCGCCAGCGGCGCGCTCATCCGCGAGTGCCTCGAAAAACTCGGCCCGCACATCCGCAGTTGCCACGCCAAGGACGTCGCGCTCTCCGGCGCGCTCACCGTGCACCTCGACGAGGTACGCCCCGGCCTCGGCGGCCTCGACTACGCAACGTTTCTGCGCGGGCTCGACACGCTCGACGACGTCCCCCTCATGCTCGAGCACCTCGCCGCACCGGAAGAATACCGCCTCGCCGCCCAGTACATCCGCGACGTGGCCGCACAGGAACGACTCGCATTCACATGACCCTGAACCAGACCGGCACGCCGCCCTCAACTGCCTCGCAGTCGTCTTTGACTCGACCAACCTCGCTTGCCCCAGTAGTCCCGCGGGAGCAGATGAGAGCCTGGTTTGGGTGGTGTTGCGTGTCAGCTCCCCATCTGGTAGCGTGCGATAAGCCCCGGTGAGGATTGCCGCGAGGAGGACCGGCTATGGCACATCCGGATCTTGACGAGCTGCTGAACCATCTGCTGCCGTTCGCCATCGAGACACTGCAGAAGCACGGCGAGTTCTACCCGTTCGGCGCCTCGATGAGGACCGACAGCACGATCGCCACCGTCTACGCCCAGACCGGCGACGAGCATCCGCCGTCGCAAGACCTGATCGACATGATCGTCCAGGGGCTCCACAAGCAAGCCGAGCACGGCGAGATCAGGGCGTGCGGCATTTGCCTCGATGTCCGGACCATCCCGCCGGGCGAGACGGAGAAGACGGACGCCGTCTGCGCGCGTCTCGAGCATGCCCAAGGCGAAGCGGTCGACGTATTCCTGCCCTACCGTAAAGATGACGACGGGGAATTCAGCTTCGGCGAGCTGTTCGCCGCCCCGGCAGAAAGGGACGTGTTCGGCAGCGACGCGACCTGACGGCTCCGCTCATTCCGATACCGTGACTGTCCGCCCGGCCACTTCTTCCTCGCCGGCGGCCTTGAGGTGCAGGCCGTGCTTGGTCTTTTCCCAGAAGTGCGGCCGGGTGATGAGCTGCAGGACCCCCTTCCACGCCGCCACGCTCATCAGCACCCAGTACGGCAGGACGATGAGCGCATACTTCACCAGCCCGTAGTAGCGCCGCTTGTACGCCCCCATCATCCCGATGTAGATAAACGAAAAATTCCCCACGAACAGGCACAGCGCCCCCATCACGAAGATCACCGTCGGAAAGATCGCGCTCAACGCCTCGATGCGCGTGGCAAACCACAGCGCCGCGAGCGCCCAGTAGATCGGGTTCAGCAGAAACGGCAGCACGTTGCCCCCGATTACGAACTGGAAATTCACCCAGTTGACCGGCCCGAGATTGCGCAGCAGCCGCAGCGGCCGCCGCATGTGCACCAGGTACGTCTGCACGTACCCCTTGATCCACCGCGACCGCTGCCGCAGCCAGTAGCCCAGGTGGCTGCACGCCTCCTCCCACGTCGTCGAGTCCAGCATCACCGTCCGGTACCCGCGCCGGAACAGCCGGATGCCGAGGTCGCAGTCCTCCGTCACGTTGTACGGGTCCCAGCCGCAGAGCTCCTCGAGCACCTTCGTCCTGAAATGGTTCGACGTGCCGCCGAGCGGGATCGGCGAGCCGATCTCGCCCAGCCCCGGCAGGTACAGATCGAACCATGTCGAGTACTCGGTCGCGAACCACTTGGTCAGGATGTTCTGGTTGCGATTGTAGAAATTCAGCTTCGCCTGAAGGCAAATGACCTCGTCGGCCACGCGCGAAAACCCGATCACCGCCTTCTTGAGCTGGTCCGGCTCCGGGCGGTCCTCCGCATCGTAGATCACCAGGTACTCGCCCCGCGCCCGCGCCAGCCCCAGGTTGCACGCCTTCGGCTTCGTCTTCGGCATCGAGTGCGGCACCACCACCTTCTCGAACTGTGGCGGCAAATCGAGCGAGTCGGCGAACTGAACCGTCAGCTCGTCGTCGGCCTCGAGCAACAGCTTGATGTCGAGCTTCTCGGCCGGGTAGTCGAGCGCCTCGAGGGCCTTGACCAGCTTCGCCAGCGACTCCGTCTCGTGATACAGCGGCACCAGAATCGTGTACACCGGCAGCCCCGCCTCATCGAGCGCGGCGACCGCCTCGTCGCTCACCACAATCTCGCGCGCCGAGCGCGCCGACATCGTGATCAGCACCAGCTTGTAGAACGAGTGCACGATGTAGAAGAGCGTGAAGACGAAGTTGAGAAACACGAACAGCCGCACCGCCTGCGCCCCCAGCCCGCCGGCGCGCCACGCGCCCAGCACCACGTAGAGCACGCACGCCGCAAGCGCCCCCACGAGCACCACGGCCTGCGCCCGCGTCATCGTGCGGAACGCGCTCTCGTCGGGCCGCGTGTGCAGCAGCCCGTGCGTCTCCGGCGGCCCGAGCTGCCGGTAATCAACGCTCGCCAATGTCGCCTCCCCCTCCGCCGGGTGTGGGCCCCGCCCGCCGGGACCGCCTCGCTGATACTTCTTCGACGCACGCACAGCGCCAAAGTTCACACATTCTAGCAGGATCCGTCCCCGCGCGCGACACTCCGCGCCCGGCCCCGCACAGAAAGTTCGCCGCGTCCGCAGTTTTCCCTTGCCCCCGGCCCCGCCTCTGCTATCATCGGCCCGTCCGCCGGGGGTTCTTGGGCGCCGGGCACCCGTCGGTTTTGGCGCTGACACCTCATGCATACGCTCCGTGCACTCGCCCGACCGCGCGACCGGCCCACAGGCGTCGCCTCGACGGTGACACGCTGGAGGTCACACGATGCTCCGATACCTGACAGCGGGCGAATCACACGGCGAGTGCCTCACCACCATTGTCGACGGCCTGCCTGCCGGCCTCACCCTCGACGAGGAGTTCATCAACACCCAGCTCGCCCGGCGCCAGAGCGGCTACGGCCGCAGCGAGCGCCAGCAGATCGAGAAGGACCGCATCCACTTCACCGCCGGCGTCCGCAGCGGCCACACCATCAGCGGCCCCGTCGCCTTCCTCATCAAAAACAAAGACTTCTCGATCACCGAGAAACCCACGATCACCCGCCCGCGACCCGGCCACGCCGACCTCGCCGGCCTTGTCAAGTACGACCGCACCGACGCGCGCGACATCCTCGAGCGCTCAAGCGCCCGAGGCACCGCCTCCCTGGTCGGCGCCGGCGCCCTCGCCCAGTGCCTGCTGCGCGAGTTCGACATCACCGTCATCAGCTACGTCGTCAACATCGGCGGCATCTCGGCCGACGTGCGCGGCTCGGCCGACGTGCGCGGCAAGGCCCTCGAGGACATCCAAGCCGCCAAGGCCTCCTCCCTCATCAACTGCGCCGACCCGATGATGGAATCCGAGATGATCGAGCTCATCAACCGGACCACCGAGAAGAACGACACCCTGGGCGGTGTCTTCGAAGTCGTCGCCGACGGACTGCCCCCCGGCCTCGGCAGCTACGCCCAGCACGACCGCCGCCTCGACGGCCGCCTCGCCCAGGCCCTCATGGCCATCCAGGCCATCAAGGGCGTCGAAATCGGCGACGGCTTCATGCTCGCCATGCTCCCCGGCTCGGCCGCCCACGACGAGATCCTCCGCAGCGCCGAGCGCACCGGCTTCAAATACTACCGCGAAACCAACCACGCCGGCGGCCTCGAAGGCGGCATGACCAACGGCATGCCCCTCGTGCTGCGCGCCGTCATGAAGCCCATCTCCACCCTGCGCCAGCCCCTCCGCTCCGTGGACCTTGCCACCCGGCAAGCGTCCGACGCCGCCTACGAACGCAGCGACATCACCGCCGTGCCCGCCGCCTGCGTCGTAGCCGAGGCCGCCGTCGCCTTCGTGCTCGCCGACGCCTTCCTCGAGAAGTTCGGCGCCGACGCCGTCACCGACATCCACGCCGCCTACGACGCCTACCTCAAGCGCATCAGCGCACTCTAGTATTGCGTCTCGCAAGTTTGCTATCGAAGGCGCCGAGCGCCCCGTCAGAGGATTCACCGCCGAAGGCGTTTCCTCTACAGGGAAGCTGACAACCCGGACTTCTGCCACTTATCTCCGAGACGCAACACTAGTGTGGTGCGTCTAACGCTTCTTTACATTTGGCGATCTCGGTCATGATCCTTTCGCTCGACATGCTCCAGAGCAAAACTTGAGATTTCTCGTCGGGGTAATCGAGGCTGGGCTTGATGGCCTACCCGAACAATATGTCAAGACAATTACGGCGCAGCACACTAGGCTGTGTACGACAATCGTGTTCACACGTGCTCGGTGAACCACGGAAATGTCCATTCCGTGATCTTGCCGCTGCTGCTGATACCCGTTGTCGTCGAGAAGAGCAACAGCTCAACAGGA
>Ga0180432_10002200_pt1 | contig 29577 bp, 43 predicted proteins | sample SS_ome_10_FD_132414 | JGI IMG/M metagenome (GOLD analysis project Ga0180432, IMG submission 132414) | Hypersaline lake sediment archaeal communities from the Salton Sea, California, USA - SS_1_MS_2 metaG | ecosystem: Environmental > Aquatic > Non-marine Saline and Alkaline > Hypersaline >...
ATAAAAATTACAATTAGTAGAATTACCTGTTGCATGGTTAACATCTATTTCTAATACAGTTGACATTGATTGATTAATACTATTTTTTGATGGTGTTGCATTGCTAAAAGTTGTCGTTACATATGATTGTATTTCAAATGTTTCCATCCATCCATCAGAACTTGTATATTCTTGATAAACACAGGCATACATATTATTCCCCATATACACAGTTTCAGGATAAACATAAGCTTGAGCACCATCTGTCATAACTCCTGAATCTATAATGCCATAATCATCTCCCATACTACCATCATCATTAACAACAAATGTCTGAAAAATATTTTTAGTATTATCTCCTTGTACATTTAAAAAAGCATTTGTATTACCATCCCCAATTGGTATTACCCAACAATGATAACCATTCAAAGTATGTAAATTCATCCTATCGATATGGTCATAATTTGCTGTTACCCAATTACCATCATCATCTACTTCAAAAGTGAAAGCAGTTGTATTATAAAAACCATCACCTGTTAATGTTGAATTATCAGAAACCATAACCCAAATATTACCATCAACATTACAAAGACTTGACCTACCTAAATCAGGACCATATGGTGTTGGGGAATATCCATCTATTTGAGTTGATATTTTTCCATCGCCACCACAATTAACAGTACGCAAAGCATCTGAATCATCTTTCAAATATGCTACTAAAACAGTATTGTTATCAATCTGATATAATATATTTGTTTCTACACCATTTGTATGGTCATGAGTATCTGTAGTATTATATGATACATTTCCATCATCAAGAACCCAAAAAGTCTGTTCATAATTATAAATACCTAGTTCACGAATTGTAAAAACCCTAAATCCATCTACTGTATCATCATCAATAACCAACAAATCCATATGATTATAATCATTAGAACTACCAGAATCATCATCACTATGACTCCAATTAAGTTTTTCTTCCATTATTGTTCCATTAGAACTAAAAGCACGAAAAGAAAACAATTCACATAAATCTGGATTAGAACCCCTATCATAAAAACATACCCAAATATCATTATCTATATATCCAAGTTGAGGCAATCCTGCACTTGTTGTATCAAACTCCCATTGATCAACCTGATTAATAGAACCATTAGCAGGAATATAAAAAGTTTCAATGAAACCATCACTATCTTCTCCTTTATAAGCAATTATACAATAATTACTATCTCCCATTCTATGAATATTAGGATGGTCACCAAAAACATTAGCAAATTCATAAGTATCAACAACATCAGTAAGAATTGTTCCAAGTTCAGGATCTACAATAAACTCCCTGTTTGGTGCTATTTTGTTTACTGTCTTTACCCTGAAATAAAAATATTCACTACCTTGATAATTAGTAATACCTCTTTTGAAAGTAACCTTACCTGAATCAACAAGTTCCCTTATATCACTAAAATTAAAATAAAGATTGTAATCTTCAGTAGCATTTGCGGGTATTGTAAGTCGATATTCCCATTTACTCTTATTGATATATTTTTTAACTGCTGACTTAACAGCCATATCAAAACGATAATACAAATCCTTCGGTGCACCTGTAGTATTAAGAATCAAAGATACTTTACCATTTGTCTTTTGTTCATTCCAATCAATCTGAACAGAAAGTAGTTCATCTGCATCATACCAATCATCACCATTATTACTTGCTTTAAGTTGCCATTCAAAATTATTCCTAATTTTTTGTTTCCAGTAACTCCCATTGACACTTTTTTTAGTTATCTGTCCAAGTTTAGTTCCTCTTTCATAAATATATGCTTCATTCCAGCTAATCGCTTCAGCTGTAGGTTTAGGATCTAGATCTAGATGCTCTATATTTATACTGGACCAGGGATCCTCTTCTTTAGTAAAAACAGCTAGAATATAAGTAGATCCTAAAGTAAAAAAGATCAGGCCTAATATAAACCAATGCCATTTTTTAAGCTTCATGTTAAAGCTCTAGCTATATGAATATCCACTGATTATTGTTCTTATATTTGTTGCTTCTACAGTTCCACCAGCACTAAGAGAAAAACCGCTATCGCTGTTGTTTTCAACGAACCATAGCCACATATAATCGTCTCCTAGAGCAATTATATGTTTCTCCATATCTTTAAGACTAATTGTAGGAGACATATCAGTATCTAACATTTGAAAAGTAGCATTAGCATAATCTACTCTCCATTCACCGCCGATATAATAATCAGTACTATATCTAGCTTTAACAGCAAAGCCTAGATTAGATCCTGAAGGAGCATTAGATCCTAAAATACTTTCATTTGTATCGCCATATTCATAAACATGAGGATGAGGCATATCAGCATCAGTAGCATTGAAACTCTGATTCCAGTTTAACTCCCCGATAGCTACACAAACAGCACGAAGTACACCGCTTGTATTACCTGGAGTAGCATCCCCAAGAGGCAAAAAAGGTAATCTTACATATTCCCCTTTCTTTTCTTCAACATAAGGATTAGAAATAGATATAGGATTAGCAAAACTGTAAAACATGATACTTAAAACAATTGCTATTCCCATGAGTGTGAAAAGACTACCAGCCTTAAAACTGCCACTAATTTTTTTTTTCATAAAACATCTTCCTCATATATTTAAATATATACATTAACGTATACTTATATTTTGTTTAACCTCAATTAATATTTTCTCTCTCAATTGTAACAGTTACAAGCTCTCCGACCATGTATTTATTTTTTTGATATTCCTCCCTAGTTATGCTGAAGCTGTCATTGATCATTTTATGCATCTGCTGATTCATCATTTGATTAGCAATACCCATAGGATTTTTTGTTATTTCCATAAATCCTATTTTTTTAGATTGCTGCACAATCTCAGCAGGTTCAAGCAATACACGGATCTTAGATCCATCGTCTCGGAATCCTTTAATTTTATATCTTCTTTTTTCAACTTTCAAAATATATTCCTCCTTTAACTATGGCATCCCCAGGTTACTAGTACTACTAAGAATCCCAGGAACAAACATCATAAGAATAAAAATGATAAGACCAACAACTGCAGCGATCAAAATATACTTCATCATAGGACTAGCAAAAAAACCTTTTTTCATAGGTTTAATGTTCTCACCGATATAACGGCCAAAATTCCTGAAGTTAACATCTGTCTCCTGGACCTTCTTCAATATGTTCAGAGCATTATGTTTAATTTCGATATCTTTCTCAAATTTAGCTAGAGCATCACGGCTGAGAAATTTATTCATAACCTTGTTAAAAATAAAAACAGGTCGGTTTTCAAACATAAAACTATGTTTAGGTACATCTTCTTTTTCAGGGAGAACAATCACATCTACTTGTTTATCCAGGACTATTTCATCATTTTCATTTTTAGTATAATAATATCCCTTTGTCATACCAGCATTTTTAGGTACAAGCAGCCGGTGCAGCAGATCCATATCATAAGTATCTTCAATAGGTGGAACGTTTTTACTAAAAACTCCTTTCATCTTAGGAGCCATAACTTTAACGTTAAAACTACCTATAAGGCCTGTAGAATCCAAAATCATAGTAAAAAGACCTTTACCTTCAAGCATATCAGTAAAAGCATGTCGCATCATTCTATTGCCAATAATTATAATAATAATTGCTGTAACAATACTTGCAATAATTGAAATAAAAACATTCATTAGATCCAGATACATAAATTGCATGCCTTCAAGCGTATAAAACTTGATAGTTGGAAAGAATATCAACAAAAAGATCATTAGGGGAATAATTCCTAATATGACAAAAACAGCGTTTTTCTTCCATTTATAAAAAGATATCATTTATTTTTTTCCCTCCTTTGTATTATAACTATTAACAACAAATATAAACTAATCAGAGCTACAATGCAGCCTATAACTTGCAAAGGAATATTATTATCATAATTTCTAGTAGTACATGGTATATCAAAAGGATCTGTTGGTTGAATAATATTAAATATAAAAACCACAAAACAAATGATAATTATTATTCCAACAATTAAAACAAAAATACCTGAAAATAAAGTGTCATTTCCTTTTATTGTTTCCATGTGTTCTCCTTTCTCCTTTTAGTTCCTTTTTGATTTAATATTACAATTTCAAATATTAAAAAAGTAAAAATTGATATGATAACTTGAATGTTTATTACAAAATTAAAAAATGATTTAAAATCATAATTAAATACTTCAACAAATAATACTACACCAATAAATAATAAAAATGTAAACAATAGAAGCAAAAATAATATTGTATCTATAGTTTTTTCCATGCATCCTCTTCCTTTATTTTTTAAAATTAATAATACTTCTTTTCTGCTGAGGCTGAGGCAACGGAATCATAGGATAACTATATTCATATCGGCTGGTAGTAAGCGTTTCAAAAGCTGCACCATCAATAGAAAGTGTACTATTTGATACAAGCGAAAAGATACTGATCAAAAACTTTAGGTTATGTTGAAGATATTTACTTATTTCTTTTACGATTCTTTTAGTTTCTTCCAATACTGGTTTAACTATTTCAATGCTAGTACTATCGTTTACTTGTATCTCTTTAGTTATTGTAAAATCTTCATCGAATTCTCCTTTATCAAATTGTTCTTCATATAGCATCCAGGTTTTACATAAGGTTGAATAGTCTTTTACCCAGGGGAATAGTTTTACTATTACATATCGATCCCATTGATCATAATTAACTATTTTCTGATCGATACTTGTCATAAGAAATAGTATTTCTTCAAGATCAGATCTTGTTAGAGGTTCTTTCTGAATTAACATATGAAGTTTATCTGCATCCTGCCTTCCTAGTAGTTTGTCTACTAGGCTTTTTTCTGATTCACCGGTGAATAATGATTTACCTAAGTTTTGGTAAAAATCTTGTTTTTGTTGTATATCTTTTTGTTGTTCATGTGGCATTGTCATTAACAACAACAATAATGGCTATACAAATATATATACATTTTGCTATACATTTATATATATCATTTGTGTTTTGTGATATAGAATTTACATGCACCCAATACTGGTTCACATAACATCTGAGCAGAAAAAAATCCTTTTTGACAATAAAGACAAAACAGGAGTACCAGTAGCAGTTCAAATAAGAAGAGCAATAGACAAATATGTTAAAAATTAAAAATAGGAGAAAAAAAATTATGAGAAATATTGTTTTGATGAAGGTTCTTAGATTTGTTATGAATTTTGTTTTTTTCTGTGCAATTCTAGGAGCAACAACATTTTATGCTTATACAAATAATGCAGATCCTGCAATTTTTAATTTAAAAAATACTTTGGTTCCATTGAAGGGTGTTTTGTTCCTTGATGTTATTCTTAGTATTATTATGGCTGGTTTTAATGAAATAAGTACTCTTATACTTCTAAAAATTGGTAAAAGGAAAAATGGTTGATATGAATAAATCTGAAGATGATTTAATTTCAAATATTGGAAATCTTGTTAAAAAATATGAGAAAGACAAAAAAGCTAAACAGCAACAACCTGTGCAAGAGCAGAAACCGATTGATAAAAATGTTACTTTGACGGTTGATGAATTAACTCAGCTTGTTATGAAAAGTTGTAATCAGAATGTTAGGCCTAATGTTTTGTTTACTACAACTGAAGAAACAACTGATGAGGAAAAACCAGTTGTTGTAAGATCTGGATCAGGCCCAATTAGACAGTTTGAAGCAATTCCTGAACAACCTAATGTAAAACCTGCAGCACAAAAACAGATAGATAATAAAAAACAGATTGCTCTTCAGATCTATAAGGATTCTATGAGTACTATTTTTGTTTGTCTTATCGCTATGATCCTTCCATTGATTTGTGTTTTGATTACTATGTTTCCTTCAGGGGAAATGGTTGCTTTTATTGTTGGTTTTGTAGGTCTTGTTTATCCAGTTATTGTTTTAGGTAAAATGGTTTCTCTTCAGAGCCGGCTGTATCATAAATATGGTTTTAGACCTATGTTTACTTCTAAACCACAGAGACGAATCCCTGGTAGACAAAAAATGGTTGATGAAAAAGATATGATGTTATGATGGTGGTGAAAAAAGTATGGATGATACGGAAATTGTATCTAGAAGTTTTTTAACAGTTTTTTTTATGGATATTAATAATTTGAAGGATGCACTAACAGGCTACCGGTCTATTATTCTTAGGTTGCAGATAAAAACTGATTCTGCAGAGCCAAAAGAGGTTCTTGCAGGTCTTAATGATGAAATGAAAAATGCTCTTATTCAATGGAGTGATAGTGTAAGACATAATGTAGAAAGATGTCAAATAGGAATTATTGCTCTTTCAGAAACAATAAATGAAGTGGATACCTCAAATCTAACTGAATCATATAATAAAATCATAAATCAATTTACACCTAATCTTGAAGATGTATCAATGTACACTTTTGAAATTAATCGGCAATTTATTAAAGGTACACTTGAAAAATTATTGAATAAGATGGAAGCATTTTATGAGCAGTTCACAAAGAAATGATTTAGAAACTTTTAATGTGATATGCCCTTATTGCCATAGTTTAGTTATTTTAGAAGCTCAAGTATTGAAATTGTATATTTATGTTCGTGTTGAAAATGAGATTCCTACATTGGTTTTGAATAAAAAACTTTCAACTAGGCTGGAGAATAGAGATTATCTTAAATCTTTTATTGTGGATAGTTTCAGAAAAAAACCTTTTATTGCTAAAGTTGTAATTACTAAGCCTTATCGTCAAGCATTAGATGAATTGATCAAATGTAATTTTCTTACTAATAAAGACAGGAAAGATTTTAATTTATATTGAACCGGTTGAATCTTCTTTTAGCCATACGGGTAGCACCGTTAGCTGTTTCTTCCATTACATAGAGAGTATGTAATAATAGTTCGATGAAATAAAAAATCCAGACCATAACGATGAAGATCCTGCTGAACCAATTATAAAAATTGAATTCTAAAAGACTTGTCTCAGGAACAACAGGTACATTGATCAGAAGTCCAACTTCAATGAATAAAAAACAGATCATTCCGATAGCTAACAGAATTGTACTCATTTGAATAGTGAATTCCTTTCCTCTATGCAGAATGTTATAAAGTTTAGCTAGAAAAACAGCTATGATCCCTAGAACACTGAGGAAAATAAGAACATTCAGTATTTCATTAGGAATAACAACAACTTCTGCCATATTATCTCAATTACCTAAACAAGAAGGATATATATAAAAATGTATTAAAAAGAAAAAAAAGGTAGAGGAATTAGTAAATATTGTTTCCTCTATTGCCTGGAATCATAATTTTTTGTGCTATACCTGCTATAATTACTCCTATTACAATCGTTATTACAATTGCTAGAACAATTAATGGTAGGTAGTCTCCGATTTGTTGTTGTGCTTCAAAGTTGCTTCTTATTCCTCCTTTAACAGCGTTTTTGATGTTTTCATCGTCATATTCAAAAACAGCTGTCATAGTAGTACCATGAAGAGTATTTTCACTCATGGCTTCAAGAGTAAGATTAACTTTTCCTGTAGTGTAATTAATGTCAAAATGAGAAGTGTTATCAGTCCAGGTGGTCCGGTTATAAAGATGAACAGATCCTTGTTTTAGTAATGGTCTTAATAAGGTCCAGCTGGTATTGCTTGCGGTAAAAGTCATATTTTTGCTACTGTATGAAGAAATTGCATCTAGATCCTCTTCAACTATTTCATATGTTTCTCCAGATAATACAGTAGTAAAAGTATATAACAAACCAGCAACAGCCATACCTACTATTAAAACAATTACAGCAATAATCGCCATAGCGGAATCATTTCTCATCAGCTTTTACCTCCAAAAATAAATTATTTTTTAAAAAAAAAGAGGAAATTGTAGGTAGTGGCTACCAGCCACTAACTAAAGTACGTTACCGTAACCACCATAGCCTCCATATCCGCCCATCATTCCAGCTGGGCCCATGAAACGGCTGGCGATTCCTCCTATGATTAACGATATCACAATCGTTATTATAATCGCTAATGCAATTATCGGCATGTAGTCTCCGATTTGTTGTTGTGCTTCAAAGTTGGAAACAATTCCAGCTTTGATACTGTCTTTAATAGTGGTGTTTGATATGCTGTCAATGTCATCTTCAACAAGTTCATATGTTTGTCCGCCTAGCACCTGAGTGAAGGTGAACAAAAGTCCGGCTACTGCAAAGCCAACTATCAATAGTATGACACTCATTACAGCAGCAGCGGTATTTGCCTGCGTATTATCTATCAATTTTCTTTTCCTATTTGCTTTCATAAAGCATCATTTAATATGGCAATAATCCATATTTAAAAGAGTACCAATTTGTAAATTATTTACAAATTCAAAACATTTAAATAAAACCTGTTAAAGTTTTTGACGGCAAAACCAGTTGGATATCAAGATCCTGGTGCAATGTTTTGACGGCATAAAGAAAAGGATCCAGCTGCAGCTGCAGCACAATATGACGGCAAAAAGGTTAAACTACATTATAAGGAGTATTGGTTTTTTTATAACTAATGAGCAACATAAGACAAAGAACAACAAAACAGACCATCATAGCCAGACCAGCGAAATAAGGATTAAAACCAGCATGGCCTTCATCAGTAGCTAAAGTAAACACAATAAAAAGAATTGCATAAAGCAGAAATGCACACATGATAGCGATACGGCTATCAAAAGCACCTATGACAATACAGCCACATGAAATTATAAGCAGAATGATATCTGCAACTGACATGTTAAGATTATTTTGCAATGTTTCAACAGCATCTGCATTAACACACATACTAAGAGAAATACAAACTGCAATTAATCCTAATACCAATATTGTTTTTCTATACCACATTAGTAAGGCCTCCTTGACTTCTAAGATTCATAATTACTCCAATGATCCCAATTATATACATAACTGCAATTAGTGCATAGACAAAAAGACTAACTGCATTTAAAAGAAAAGAATCAATTGGAATAAAAATTCCAAAAGATGTAACAAGAACTGTCATCATACTAGGAATAGCAAACAGACTATTCAGAAAAGCATCGATCACAATATTACCCGTATAAAAAAGGATAAAAGCAGTATCAATAATTGGAAGATTAATAGGTGGATTGCGAATGTTTTCAATATCCTGAAGAAATTCTCCAGATAAATTTTCCATACCTTCGACATCTTCAGGAGTTATCGGCTGAGAAATATCTATATAGGTTCTTTCAGGAAGAGAATAAGCAATCATTGTACTACCAATTCCAAATACAAGTTGAATAATGATAACCATTTTAAAATAATCCCAGGTGTTAGAAGGCATGAGTACCCTCCTCCCTGAAAATCAGGAAAATGATTATTAACAAAATAAGTTCTACAGCTTGAACTAAAGTAATATACCATACTGGAGGCTGCACAGTTACAGTTATTGCCAGAGCTATTATCATGGTGATAATTCCAACGAAACCAAAAACTCTTTTTGGATGAGCAATAGTAAGACCAAATAGACAGATCCCCAGGCTGAAAATAGCTACAATAGGAGCCATAGAAGCATCTGCAAATTGTCGGGCCTGATTAATGTTAAAATATCCAGTAAGGCTATATGTTGATCCATTAGCCCGATAGGCAACACATGTTATTTGAATGAGATCTCCGGTTAAAGAATATCCTGAGAAATTTACAATCCTGGAAATATTATTAGGAAATGTAGAAATATTAATTGTTTCTACTTGTGTACTCCCTAGAAAATCAGAGATGTAAAACCATGTATAGTTATTATCATTATTAAGATTAAGATAATTAATTTCAAAACATGTAAGATTATAAGGAGAAATATCTAAAATATCAAAATAGATCGTAATTGAAGGCTCTGAAGTTGTTGTTGTTTTAATGATCCTGAATGATTTTTCTACTGTTTGACCATATTCATTAGGAGGAGGAGGTACATAATCACTTAATCCATCTTCATAACCATCTTTTTCATAAATAACCTGATAGATCACAGCTGGGAACAGATAAACATTGACATATCCATTTGCATCAGTGAAAAATGAAGAAACATTGACAAATTTACCAGTATTATTATTATACCGCTGGAATGTAACTTTTGCATCTACTACAGGCCTATCAAAAAAACCATAGCTTGTTTCATATGATTCTACAATTCTGATGAAATATAATGAAGAAATAATATCTCCGGTGCAATCCTCAAAATAATAATTAACACGGGCCATCGATGTTGAATCATCAAGAGTTGCTGCAGTAATAGTAACTGAATCTTCAGTAGTAGTAAAATTAGAATTAGGAATAGACAGCCAGGCTCCATAAGTACCATAGAGATCATTATCATAGATTTCTACAGCAATAATACTTTCAAGAGGATAAGTAAGATTTATAGTTGCATCTACAGCTGGATTATTAACAAAAACTGAATCAACATAGCCTCTGAGAGTACAATCAGTTGAATCTGTTTCTCCTTCCTCTTCTCCAGGTTCTAATTTTTCTCTAGGTAGATAAAAAGTAAGATTAGTAAAAGAATTTGTGGGAATATCAAGAGTATAAAGTCTGAATCTAAAATTTTCTTTCCAAACTTTAACAAGACTATTCTCACCAAATGGAGTATCTGCAGCACTTATGTATAACGGATTATTTACACTTCGTCTTTCATATCCCTGGGTTCCTTCTTCATTTTTAATGAGGATATGCCAATTAGGGATCTCTTGAGACATGTTACTTTCGTTATAAACCCAAAATACCATTGCAGCCCATTCAATATCTACACCATCAATACTATAGTTTTGAGCTTTGCTGTTATATCCAAAAAGTGTATAATATTGATAATGAGTTACTCCAGGAATATTTGAAAAACCATTAGTTGAATTAGCTACCTCAGTTCCATCAGAATAAGATGTGGGATAATGATCAGGATTTCTAATTGCTACTACAGTATCAGCGTTTTCCCCTAAGGTCCATGTTAAATTCAGGCTTGCATATTCCCCTTTATATTCAGTTGCTACATTAGTAGGAGGATTAATTACAAGAGGGTGTTCATCTGCACTTGCTATTGTAAAGTTAGTATCTCCTATACCATCAGAATTTGCATCTACTCCTGGATAATCACTCCAATAATTACCTCCATGTTTAGATCCACCCATAACATTTGTATTAGTTGTAAGAGTAGTATTCCATTTTATATCAGGTGTACCTAAAAAAATATTTACATTATCATCATTATTAAACACATTATCATAAACTGATACATTAGAAATAGTAAAACCAGCTTGACCTGAATACACTCCATAATCAAAATGTCTTACTGTATTACCATAAAAAGATATATTCACAGTATTAACTGCACTTGCAAATGGATAAAAACCTGCATGACCATCATCCATTGTATTGTTATATATTAAAACTGTTTGAACAGTTCCTGTTGCTGTAATTGCAATATATGAATCATAATCAATAAATGTTCCATCTGCTGAAATATTTGAAAAAGTATTATTATATATTTTAAGACACCTTTCATATCCGTTATCATCAGCAACACTTTGTGTAGCAATTCCATAATTACAATAATGAGTAGATAAAAAAGTATTATTTCTTACAACGCCTGTTCCAACAATAAAAACTCCTGCACACCATGCCTCTCCATCTGTATCTAATCCCCAATTGTGAATAGTACAATTTTGAACAGTTACATTATGAACAGCGTTTGCATCATCATATATTTGAATGACATTTCCCTGTGCACCTGTAAAATTAAAATCACTTAATAATACATTATCTGCAGTTATGTGAAATATTTCTTCTAACCAATCCGCTGTAGAACCATCTATAATAGTATCACTACTACTATTTCCTATAAGATGAATCTCTTTATCGATTCCTATTTCATTTTCTGCATATGTACCTGCAAATACTCTAACAACATCATTATTTGTTGCATTACTTATTCCTTCAGCAATTGTTTTAACATGAGTAGCATCATACCATGTACTAATCTGATCAGGATCCACAAAAATGTTAACTCCAGCTTCCTCTGCCTTTACTGTTTTGCTAAAAGGAATAATTATAAAGATTAGATTAAAAACTAGCATGAAAATAATTAACCAGTGATATAATTTCTGGTTCATTTCTATTATACAACTCCATCATATCCTCTAGTCTCTACTACTTTTCTAGCTAACATGAAAAACGTAAAAGTAATAATCAGAACGATAAAAACCCAGCTGTATTGATAAAAAAAGCTGAGATATTCAATGTTCTCCTGAGTTGCACCTTGCATGTTGTTTAAACTGTCTGTAAGCTGATTTCTAATAGTAGCATTATTGATATTAGCCAGTTCATCTTCAGCATCAGCGATAATGCTATCGCCAGCTACATAAAGATCTGTAGAAAAATTAGTTACAAAAGGAATTCCAAAACTAAACAAGAATACTAGCATTGTAACAGATAGTATAAAAGCTAAGAAATATCCTAAAACAGCATCATTATTTTTTCTAAGGCTTCTTAATTTCAAAATATCACTCCTCGCATGAGCTCCTGAACCGCCTGGTATTCATTCCAAAATCTTTTATAATCTGGACCAAGACGGCCTTTACTTCCAACTTTACCGCCTCTACCTCTTCCCACTTCCAACGGAATTGGTGGAGGGAAAAATGGATAATCAAAACTACGGCCTTTCCTAATTGGCCGTGGTGGTTTAGAACCATAAGGAATAATTACATATTCACCTGTAGCTGTTTGAACTGTTTCAAAAACCTGTCTTTGTTGTTGATCCTGATCCTGAGCAGTATCTTGTACTGGAGAAAAATCTCTAACATAATCTATATCCTGCTGTGTTTGTCTGTATTGTTTTTGAAGATCCTTTGCACCTTGGCCTTGTGACCAATTCCGGATGATTCGGTCTTGATCTTCTTTTATTTGGTTTAAAATGTCAATTTCTGATTTATAGTCTCTTCTGGTTTTTGGTTTAGGAATATTTGGAAATACTCTTTCATATTCAAAATCTGGAATAGCTGTTTGGCCACCACCATGAACAGGAAGTCCTAAAGCAAATAAAGTTTCTATTCCAGATCTTTGAATTGGAATCATAAAAACACTAGGAACAGTTTTTCCGGCTCCTTTACCAAATATAGTTCCTCCTCTTTTTAATTGTCTAACTATTGCTTTTTCTTCTTGAGATATCATTCCAGGTTGCCTAATTAAAGATGCTACTGCTTCATCCCATTCCTGGCTGAATGGATTCCATTTTTTACCAGCCCAAATATTTTTCATAGATGTTTTAATTTGTTTTTTACCAGCTATAGTAATAGGACCTGGAAGTTTTTTTCCGGTTCCTTCCCATAATCCAGTTACCGGATTGAACTTTCCTAATTCTTTACCAGGAATGAATTCATCGCCGATTCCTCCAAGTTTAGGAGCCTTACCAAGTTCTCTAGATACTCCAGTTTGCACGTTATAAAGAGATCCATAATCTTGACCAGGGATCCTTCCTTCTAATAATGCTTTTTTAAAAGCATCAGATTCTTTCATTAATGCTTCATCAGGCATATAATCTTGATATACTGATTTACGGATCTTTAATGTTCTAGAATGATATGGATGCCTTATGCCTCTCCAGGTTTTTTTATATCCGGATTCCTCTGCTAAAACTTGAAGTTCAGCCCACGGATTTTTTCCTTTTTGAAATCTAGAAATAACAGAGGCTTCTTTAGTAGTACCTTTTTTAAGTAGATCTAGATATTTCTGTGATTGCTCAGGACTAAGAAATTGCCTTTCTGCAAATCCCCAGGTTCTTTTAGGTTTATACAAAATAACTCTGTTAAAATCATCTATATATCCTATTGGTTCTTTAGTAGCTTTAAATACTATGTTTCCCATGTCATCGACAGTTGTAGTTCCTTTTCTGAATAGTTTTTTAACAGCTTGTTCTGTAGATAGTACCTTAGCTGTTGTTTTTAATGCTGGTTTAGCTCCCTCTGTGGCCCATTTCATAAAGTTTCGGTATATTTCCCTCTGAGTAATCTTTTGACCTGCAGGACCACCAAGTTTAGCTGTAGCACCAACAATTTTAGAAGAAGCAAGTTTAGCAATAGGAAGTTTAGCAAAAATTCTAGGAGCAGCACGGCCTCCAACACGAACAGCACCTTTAGTTGCAGCAGATGCAACAATAGGAAGTGCTTCCATTGCTGCTATTTGAACATATGGATTCTGAATAATGAAACTTGCTGCACCGCCAGGAGTAGCTCCTCCCTCTGGAGAGCCTTTAACATTATGAAGATATTTAATCAATATTTCTTCACGTTCCGATGCACCAGTAGGACCTCTTCTACTACTTGCAATTGCTAGATCCACACCCATAGATGGAATTATTCCAAGAGGACCTACACCAGTACCTCCCATCAGATTATAAATAGCTGGAAGCTCAGGATGACTTCTCACCATCTGCAGATATTTATCATAATTACTTACAGATCCAGCTACAGCTATTTTTTGTTTAGCAACATCAGAATAAGTAAAAGTATAACCACGGACTAATCTACCAGTATTAGGATCCTGCATAGGACCAACAACAACTCGGTCATAATTTCCCAGCTGACTTTGAGGCAAAGTTAATCCAGGATTTTGAGATAAAAACTTATTACGGGCATAAGTAGAATCTAAATTAATTGTTTCAACTGGAGAAATTCTTTTTATTTCTTGTTGAATAACTCCAAGATTACCCGGAAGAGTAACTCCAATATCCCGTGGACCTACTTTAGGAATACCAGGAGAAATTAATGGACCACCAGTATGTACCGGTGGATAAGCCTTTTTTTGTTTCTCAGCTTCATAAGTATCAATAGCAAGCTGTCTTTCAATCTCTCCAAGACTACCTGGTAGAGTTGTAGTTGCAGCTGCTGTTTTTACAGTAGTAGTTTTTTTACTACTACCTCCTCCACCTGTGGTTCCTTGACCTCTATTTGAAGGCGGAATAACAGTTTTTTTAACTGTAGTAGTTTCTTTAGGCTTAGATGCCTCTACAACCTTTCCTGTTTCTTCATATGTCTTAATGGCAAGCTCTCTTTGGATCCTACCAAGATTTCCAGACAATTGTACCATATTTTAATTCCTCCTATTATTTTCATCATTCTATTTTTTCTTTTCATTTTATCCTTTTTAATCCTATAGGTTCAACAATTAAATAAAATTCTTCTCCTGTAAAAGAATGAGATACTTCCAAAATCGATGGATTATAACCATATGTTTTTTTGAATTGTTTTTGAAAACTTTTTGCTTGATTTAATTTATTGAATTTATGTTCTATATACATTATTTTTTCCTCCTTTTATTTACATTATTTTTTATACCTTTTTTCAAAATATTTTCTAGCTAACATTTCGCCTGAAGGTGTCATTTGACCAAGCCTTCTTTCAGGCTTTATCTGTTTTCTATATTCTGTTAATAATTCTAATCCTAATCCTCTTCGCTGATATGGTTTTAAAATATATACTCCGGTTGCTCCCCATTCATTACCAGCATATCCTACAGCCTCTCCTTTTTTATTGAAAGCAATAATATCTGGATCATGTGTTAATAATCCTCTTTTTGCAATTTCTTCATCACTTAGATATAATGCCATGCCCTCCTTATCTCTAACTATTTCTCCAGATTTGTCGGTTTTCACATATTTTAATTTTTGACCGCTTTTTTTCAATTCTAAAGGTTCTCCATTTTTTATTACTATTTTTTTATGTAAAAGAGGGTGTTCTTCATCTTTAATCCAGGATAAATCCTCTTCATATTGTTTATATGCACCTTCACGAATATGTCCTGTTTTATGATATTCAATAAAATCTTCAACTGATTTAAATCTTTTAACTGGTATTCCATGCATAAATGGATTAAATGGCCTACAATCTCTATGATCAGGAAAACCATCTTTATCAGAATCTAAATTACTTAATCTAGCAAATTGATTAAATGCAATTTCAAACATTGAATTATTAGGAATGTTTTTCCTCTTTCTAAATCTCATTTTTTCTTTCTTCCTTTAGGAATTTTTTTCCATCTATAACCAGGAGGCAACTTAGGTCTAGATTCAATATAATAACCAGGCCTACTAATCGGATATGGCTGCTGCTGAGGCATAAAACCAAAAAACGATAAAATCTCTCTAGTTGCAAATTGTCTATTCCTTTGTTTATGTAATTGCTGCAAAGCAATCAGCTGCTGCCTCCTCATCAATAATCTTTCTCTTTCTAACTTCAATTGTATAGGTAAATTTTCAGCTTCTAATTTTTTAATTTGTTGCCTTAATGCAGCTTCAGGATCTGTAAACTTTTTAGTCTGAGCAGAAAAAATATTTCTCCATAGATCAGATTCTTTTTTAATCCCAGCAGAAATAACATTTTTAAATGAAGATTTCTTGTTTTTATCTGGTTTTTGAACTATTATCCGTTGGATTTCTTCAATATTTGGTCTTACAGCTTTTTTAGGTTTTTGTCTCCCATTACTATAAGTTACTCTAACAGATATATCCTCTTTTTTAGGCTCCTGAAGAGCCTTATAAACATCTTGGATATCAACTGAAAAATCTGTTTTTTTAGGCTGAACATTCATTATAGGAGCAGCTTGTTTAACTGGTAGGATCTCAGCTTGTACTGGCTCCTCTCCCATAGCTTCTTTTAAAAATTTCTTGGCATATGGCATATCATGGCCGTTATACATCGCTGTCATCAGTACATTATATAATGGACCTTCAGAAAGTAACATATCTTTAATTGTTTCTTTTTTCTTATTAGATCCAGTAGAATAGTATTCTTTAAGCATTGCTTTTACACCCGCTTTAGTTGATACTTGATCTACTAAAGAGGCATGTTCATATTTTTCTTGTTGATAAGAAGGAATAAAATTTTTATTGACATTAACACCATAATAATTAGCTATATATTTTTGTACAGCCTCATATCTATTACCATAATCCCTAGCATCAGAAATAGCTCCCTCCCAATCAATACTATAAGGATCAACATCTAAATTTTTCAATTTGTTGGCTATATGCTTCGCTTCAACACCTGTTAAACCTGTTGCTTTAGCTATATATGAGGCTCCATAATCATAAGGCATTTCCCATTACCAATAATTAAAACTACCTTACAATATTTAAAAAACAATTGTTTTGTAAACTTTTGATCAAACATACACTTTAAAGTGTATTATAACTATAAAATAATTATAAAATCACTATACGATAACAGTACCTTTCTTAGTAGCACTTTTAGAAATTGTTTTCAAAATCTCAAAAACCTTAAAATCAGAAATTTTTACATTTTTAATATTTTTTGAAAGATTTGGATCTGATTCTATAGACTTTTTAAATTCATCAAAAATCTTTTGAAATTTTTCAGCTTCTTTATTTTGTTTAAGGATCCTGTCTCTTTGTTTTCCTTCATCCTTTGGTACTGGTTGTTTTTCCCAATTGACTAGGCCTTTAGCTATTGCTATTCCTTCAACCATATCGCCAGCTAAACCTCTATTGACCAGGCCTGTTTCGATATTGCTCCCTTGTTTTAAAGCTGATTCAAGAGCATCCTGCCATTTTAAAAATGCTCTATGTAGATAAAATTCTAAATTTAGAACATGTTCGCTATCAGTTAATTCAAAAACTTTTTCATCATGCTCTTCATTAAATTTTTTCATATATCGTCTCCTGCAATCATTCCTTTTTCTTTTAATTTTTCTTCTAATCTTTTTTCAAATTCTTTCTGCTCAATACTAGTTATTTCATGCATATCTTTAAAATTCTTTCTAAGCCTAAATTTTTTATATCGGGGATCTATAATTGTTGTAAGCTGATCAGGATTCTTAAAATAATAATCCACAAGAGCCTGAACCTTATCAAAAATATCAACCTGTTTTTTCATCTTGTTAATTGTTTCTTCAATTCTTTTTCTAAGGATCTTAGATTTAGCATTAAAATTTTCTTCATCATATTTATTGAATATTTTTCTATTTGGCATGTTAGCTTCAAACTTAGGATAAAACTTTGACATTGTATTATCAGATCTGATATAACCTCTAAGAGGCCTTTTACATAACCTGGGCCTTTCAAGATCATAAGTATTTTTCCATACTCTCTCTAAATTAACTCTAGTTCTCCCGGAAAGAGGTCTTTGACATTCAGCATAATAAGTTAATGTATAACGTATTGCACTATCAATATCTTTGATAAACTGAGAAATAACAATAAGGACCATAGGTTTAATCCTCCGGCTCATTGCATTACAATCCGCTATAGCTCGGTTTATAAAAGTGTACCAATCTCTAGCTCTTACAACTTCTCTAGCTTCATCAATCATCATTACATGAAGATCCTTTAAATCCTTTCTTCCGCATTGCTTCCAGTGTAAACAGTTATCAAGTTTAGTTAGATATTCTACAGGCAAATAAACTACACTATCGTTTAATGTATCAAGTGTATCGATATCATATTTTTTATTAACAGCATCGACTATTTTCAGGCCCATGCAGCTTTTACCTTCTCCGCTATCTCCGCCTATAAAAATGATACATGGTTTCTTAGCTTTCAAACGATTTACTGTTATGTTCTGTAGTATATGTTCCCCCATAATTTTAGGATCTTCATTATAATCGATAATGAAGTCGATGTACTTTCCCATCGCTACAATGTAACGGAATGGTGTCTTATATATATTACTACATTGGATTACACCACAAAACATATGAGCCCTAGAAACATTACAGTTTCTAGAGACTTGGAGAGGAAGAGGTTGTACTTTCCGAAAAGAGTATCTGAGGCGGTCAGATAAATATAATAAAAATTAAAAAATAAGGGTGCAAAAAAACATGGGTGATGTTAAAAATCAGTTCTATAAAGAATTTCTTGATGGATTCCTTATTAATGAAATAACTAGAGAAGATATTAATAAAGTATTGAGTAATATAAACAATAGGAACCTGGAGCAAGCAAGAGTATTAGTTATCATAGCCTGGGCCTCTGGAGCCAGGCCTAATGAATACCTACGGCTTACTCCTGAGCATTTTAGCAGATCTACAGAATTCGTTGAAATTAAATTCCCTGGTAGTAAAGGATCTAGTAATAGAACTATTAGTCTGCCTAGATATCTAAAAGACACTGAGAAAATAGAGGATCCATTAACTACTGAGGTTTATGATTATGTAAGGAGGCTTTTTCCTAAACAATATCTTTTTTGGTTTTTTAGATCTAAAGCAATACGGGATGGAGTAATCAAACGATATAAAAAAAAAGATGGAACCATAGTAGAAAAAAAATATGATAAGATCTATCCGCAATTGAGCAGCAAACTTAATTATTATTTCCCTCGATGGTTTAAGGTATTGTTTCCTGATGGTGTACCGCCTTATTACCTCCGGCATAACCGTGCTACTAAGGTTTTAGAACATGCTGGCAGAGAGGCCACTATAGAGACGTTTGGATGGAAAACTGAGCATACCTTGAAGAAATATTCTCATAAGACTAAAAAGATGAGAAAAAAGATAGCTGAAGGATTAATGGAATAACATTAGTAAAGTTACTTATGTTATTTTATGGAAATGACTAGGTTTTTAAATTAAATTCTTAATTTCACATAAAAGTTTAAATATTTTGATAGTTCGGATTATGTTAAAACCTTGTTATTTTTTTACTCATTGAACCATCTCATTTTAATTTAATATTAGACACAAAACTACAGCAAGCAGAAATGCATCTATCATTATCTGGACTACCCAGAACCATTTATTCACTTTCATTTTAATTTATTTTTTTTCAACTATTTCATCAAAATATTTTTCTAATGATTCTTTAACTGTTTCAAAGAAGTTAGTCGTATTCATAAATAGTTGAGATGATATAATCTCTAACTCAATATTTTTATCTATATGTTTTTCCTTTTGATAATCTTTATGATATTTATCTTTCTCATGGAATTCTTCTTCTTTCATATCATTATACTTGATACATCTTATTTTTATACTACTCATTTTTCATTTCTCCTTATTATTTTAATTTAGATTTTTTTTTCTATACAAATCAATACAAATTCTTCTAACACTTCGCTTAATGTTGGTTTATCCATTTCATCCTATTCCTTTTAATTTATTTTGTTTCTGTTACTATATTATAATCTGGATGTTCAATTACCAACTTAATTAATTTTCCCTCATTTTTTATAATTCCATAATTATACTCCAAATCATTTTCCAGAAATTCTTTTGCTTCTTCTAACTTTATTATTATATCTTTTTTTTTTGGCATTTCATCTACTCCAAATCTTTATGTTTTAATTTATATTTCTTTCAAACCATATTTTTATTTTTTCGTCTATTCTTTCTTCTTCACAGATAATTAAAAAATCAACACTCATTTTTACAAAACTGTCAATTAATTTAGAATCATCTAAATTTTTGTAATGTATTGATTCTTTTATTTTATCTAAATTTTTATACATAGTATCATTGTCTTTTTAATTTATTTTGACAATTCATTTAATTTCTTCAAGAACTTTTTATAATTCTTCCTTTCTTTTCGTTCTAACAAATCTTTTATTTTTATTTCTTCCATTTTAACCCTTTTCAATTCTTGCAGGACATAAACATTTAGGACAACATCTATGCCATAAGTCTGAATAGATATTTCCACATTCCATGCATTCAACTTTCATTCTGCTCACTCTCGCTAGAAGATTTTACAATAAAAAATACCATATTGTTAAAACTTCTGCAATACCAAATGCAACTAACAAAGAGATTCCGCCATACTTCATTATATTCGCATCTCTTTCTGTTCTAGTTGTTAAATTCATTTCATTCACCTTTTAATTTAACATCATCTATTTTGCTTTCTAATTCTCTTATTTTACTTTCTAATCTTAATATATAAGATTTCATCATTTGAGATGTAACATAAACATCTCTAAAAATAGCTAAAATCAATAATGTATTTGGTTCTGTTCTTGCCGTATCAATTAATTTTAATAATACTTTTTTTTCATCTTGACTTATATATTTTAAATGTTCCAATACTTTTTTATCTATTTCCATTTTTACCTACTCCTTTTAATTTTTTTTTTCTATAAAAAAATGAAGATCATTCCATATTAAATTATCATTTTTAACTTTGAAATAGACTTTATCTATTGTCTTGATCATATTATCGCCTGTTGCCATGTTTATTTATATAATGGATCACTAGCATACCCATAGCACCAGTACTAGATCCAAAGACCTTTTTACACATTCCGCATTTAATCATGTTCTTACCTATTGGGATGGGAGGAGGTAAAAAGAAATTCAAAACTCACTTCAGCTTTTTTTAAGGGAGGAAGGATATTTTGAAAGGATAACATATGACATACATTACGTTTCTTTTTACCTCCGATAATAGACCTGGGAATCGAACCCTATTTGAATATGAAGGATCCAGATATACCATTTGCTCGGGGGAACATCGTATTTTTAATATCTGGATCCATCAAATCCACCTTCAATCTATTTATTTTAATCGTTTTTCAAGAATCTTATCAATATTATCTATGTATTCCTGGATCTTGTCTTTATTATCATGAATCCAACTGAATAAATAACCAGGTGTTTTATCCCAGATTGCATCCAATTCATCAAAAACAAGCTTCTTAATGGGTGTATGCATGTTTTATTTTTCCTCCTTTAAATTTATTCATTCTCCATTACAAACATTGCCAGATCTACAAAAACATCTTCAGAAAGACCGGATTTCGGCCAAATCATAAATTGTTTTTTTGGATCTGATGTCATACTATTCTCCTCATTTAGCTAGTTTAAAAGTATCATTTGAAAGTTGAACAATTACTCCTTTGGCACTTTTAAAAGTGGTATTGCTTTGTTTTTTATTTATTTTAAAAGTGGAATTCACAAGAAAATCTATTACTTCCTGATAAATCAAAATACCATTAAGTTTAGTCAGTTTTTTATGTCTGTTTTTTGTCTGTTTTTTGTCTGTTTTTTTAGGTTTAGATACATCCTGAATAGTAGGATATGAGTTTTCAGTGATTATTTTTTGTTTAACTAATTCTTTATTTTTATTGTATAACTCTCTGTTTTTAGCATGAAGATCTTCTATTGTATTTTCCTGAGACTTAATTCTAGCTTTTAATTTTTCAAGATCTTTGTTTTTCGCCTGCTTGTAACTTTGACCATGACCATTAGGACAATAAAAAGTTTTACCTTTATCAATTAATACAGCTTTATACTCTGCAGATATTAAATATTGTATTCCACAGGTAATACAGGTTTCTTTATCCCATGTTTCCATATCTACTCCTCACTCCATTTTTATATTACAAATCTCAAAAATACGGCAAAAACATGTCCGGAGATCTTCCAGCTGAGACAGTTTTGCCGTCAATTCCTCATTGGCCTTTTGCAGATCCTCAACCTTTTCATCTAAAATCACCGTCAATTTAGGAAGATCCCGATACCTCTGAGAATCAGTATTATACATTTTATGCAAATGATATTCAAGTATGCCATCGATTTCATGTAAATTTTTGATATCTTCCTTAGTCCTTTCAATTGTATATTTCGCCGTCATTTTGTTGTTTTTCAGCTGATCAACAGGGCCCTTTTTACCGTCTTTTTTAGATGGACCATTCCGGGATATCTTTTTTTCTGCCGTCATTTAATCATTTCCCCCGTCTCTAAAGCTTTTATTTCCTCGATGGCTCTTTCTGGATCAATCAAAGCACATGTGTTAATCCTGCAGGATCCTCTGCCATCGTTAGCCTTGCAATGATATTCACTGCAATGATTGATTTCTTTATCCTCCATAAAACGGCCCTGCCTCTTGTTGCTTATATTCAGTAGATCCACAGCTAGGGCATCTACCGAAATCATTCCAAACACCGCTATAAACAGATAAACCGCAATTACTGCAAACATTCATGTTAGAAACTCCCTCCCCAGGTTAACACTCCAGTTATACATAGTAAGATATCCCCGTTTGTTCTCCCATGAATTCATCAAAATGTCGTCAGGATCAAAAATATAAAACTTCTCAGTAGTACCTACATAAACAACCAGCTTTTTTTTATGTTTTTTAGCACGGTAAATAATTTCTTTTTGATTGCTAATTGTTGTGCCACGGAACAAATAAGCATTAGCAGTAAGATAAAACTTAGGATATTCAATACAAAAAATACCTTTAGGATCCTGCAGAGCTCTAAGCTGGCTCCATCCTATTTTTTTAAGTTTTTTAACAGCTATGTTTAATACTTTGCTTTCTCCTTTTTTAAAACCATTATCCTCTTCTTTATTTTTGTCTTTGTTAAAACTAGTTTGCATCAAATCCCCCAAAAAAATTTAGGAGAGGAGGAGAGGAGGTAAAAAACAAATGAAAAAAAAGTGCACTCTCTATTTTCAGGAAGAATAAAACATTTTGGTGGATGCCTCTTCCTAAAAAAACATCATTGTTTTTATATTCTCCTCCCCTGTTCGCCTTGTTTGCTGTGTAGGTTTTTCTTGGTTGTTGGGATGCAGATCCCCAAGAAGGGATCTTGTTGATTTCAAAAAAGCCTGACATTTTATTCCCTCAAAAAGTATAATTATGTTTTGCTCTACTAATTGTAGGGATCATTTTCGTTTCTTTTTTACTGAGTTTAAAAGATTTAGGAAGATCCTCCGGAATGATAATTGGATCATAATTCTTAGATCTGGCGTTACTTCTCATTTTAATTTGGATTTTATTCCAAATATCCGGAGTGATAATAGGAGTTATATCTTCCAATTTGCGGAAATAATGACAATAACGTTCATATCCAGCATAAAAAATATTATTCAAATAATAACGAATACTTGTATCAGACTTACCAAGAAGTTGAGATACAGACCGAAAACTATGGCCTTCAGCTTTATAACGTGATCTAAGCCGCTGTATTTCTTTACCACTGATTTTTTTACCTGTAACCTTGTTTATAAAGCCATTAGAGGTTTTTTCTATAGGATCAAAGGCTTGACCATTGCTATAAAGATCAAAAGCCTGACGAACTATCTCTAATTCTTCTGGTTTTTCAATAAATATCTGTTTCTTTTTATCCCATTTATAGCCAAATGGTACACGATGGCCCATAAAACGGGTTTCTTCTTTCTTTGCTTTACCAATATTAGCAAATGCAATTCTTTCACCTGTTTGCTCAGATTCAAGTTGTGCAAAAACAAGTGTTATAGTCATCATAGCACGGCCCATAGCCGTTGTAGTATCAATTTTTTCAGTAAAACTAATAAATCCTTTGTCTTTTTTGAAAAGTTGCTCCATCATTTCTAAACAATTTTTGACATTTCTATGAATCCGGTCCATTTTTAAAACAAGAATTGCATCCCATTTATGGATCTCATCTAGCATCAGTTGATACTCAGGTCTTTTTGTATTACGGCCACTGAAACCACCATCTTTATAAATTCCAGTTACTTCAAGATTATAATTTTCACAATATTTTTTTAATTTATCAATTTGTTCTTCAAGACTAAAGCCTCTAAGAGCTTGTTCTTCAGTACTTACTCTACTATATATAGCAACTTTTTGTACATCATCCTCTTCAAATAGATTCATCTAACACCTCATTATTATTCTCAAAATTTTTCTTAAACAAATCATTAATTTTTTGTGGATTAAGGCCGGTGCATCCATTTTTTCTAAGGGCTGGCAGTATTTTCTCCTTAATCCAATAAAGATTCATATGTTCAGGAAGATTAGAACGATTATTATTTAGATAAATAGTATAATAATTCTGCAATTGGCTGTTAGCTTGAATTTTTTTATTACCATTGTTTTTTAATTGTTCATCAATTTTTTTTATCTCTGCAAGTTTCTGTTTTTTAAGGTTTCTTAGATATTCATCAGAATTAAGATTGTTAATTTTTTCAAGTATTGCATCCCGACAAAACTCAGACATTTTTCCATATTCCAGTTCTTTCAAATGATTCATCCAAATGCTCCTTGGAAACCTTATATTCAGATTCATATCCTGTTTCAAATATCCCCTCTCCTCACAAACTGGTTATATTTTAAACAGCAAGTTTATGATTTTTAGTACAATTTTTACCATTATTTTTATCAATTAATTTATCAACTGTATCATTAAAACTAATAGAACGGCCTTCTTCAGATTCAAAACCATGCTTTACATTTTGGAGTTTAAGATAAACAGCCTTAGACAAACCAATCGATTTCATTTTTTTTCCACCGCTTAATGTTGTGTTAGTTACACTATCGTAATATTTATAAGGTTTATAAGCTTTGTTATAGTTACATTAACGCAAAGTAATATATAAAAGAATGACTATATATTTACCGCTTGTGAGAAAAGAGAAAAATTGGTTTGAAGATTTTACACCACAAATCTTAAAGTTATTCCAAACAAATGAAATATTGTATTTTTCTGAAATTAAAAAATTATTACATACAGAAAACAATAAGGGATTAAAGAATAGTTTACAACACCTAGTAGATCTCAATATATTACAAAGAGAAATTGTTGAAGGATTTGAAGGCCGACATAATTATTCTCTTACACCTATAGGGAAACGTTTTTCACAAGGAATTGTTGAAGCGTTTCAAAAGCTTGACCTAAATCAGGAAGTTTAGATGTATCTTTTATATATTCATTAAGTATATTATATTTAAAGATATTATGACTTGTAATTATCTCTTTTAACTCTTTTCTTAAATCCTCTATATTATCAAATTCCAATGACTTCATATAAGCAAATTGAATCATTGCTTCGATATTTGCTAGCCTCACAATTCTTTCCTCAAATTGTTTTTTATCATCCATATTCTATCTTCTCCTATGCCCTCTCAATAAAAAAAAATAAATCTCATGAATTAAATCTATATGTTGAATATAAAACCCAACTATAAATTTTTCCTACAAAGATAAAAAAAAACAAGATTTTTTAGAATAATTGCGATACCAAAAAGAATTTTATATTTAGTCTATTAGACTAAATATAACTAATTAATATATTCAACTCAATTAATTATTTTTTGATTTCAATAAATACGATGCTCCCTTATAAATACTATAAATACCAACTACAATAATAACAAACCCAGCAAAAGGCATCAGATCCTTAATAAAAAAACCAATAACAATTTCAAGGATCCCAGTACTTAGAAATGCTATTCCTTTTGATTTTACTTGTTTTTTTCCTTTATCAGTTTTCAATAATTCCTTTACTTCCTCTTTTTCTCTTTTCCTATTACATGGAGTACAAATCTCTTTTTTTTCTCCATTGACTTCAATTTGAGTATAGTCAGAAAAGATATTCAGCTTTTTACCACATACAAAACAACGCATTGCCATACTACCTTCCCCCTTACTTCTCATAGAACAATCAATGATTAGGATTTATCTATGTGTCTATTATGTAATGTCATTGTAATGTCATTACATCTTTATATAATATAGACCTAAAATTATTACTTTACAATTGTACATTTACTTTATTTTTATAAATTGAGATGTACTTTACAGTATATACTTTAATGTATAGTTTTGTAATGACAATTTTACTATGTAATGACAATGTAATGACAATTTATTACTCCTGTTGAAGAGGTTTTTAACGTTAATTTTAACGTTATTTTGTCATTACAATGTAATGACATCTATAGTATTTCTCCTGTAAAACTATGTAATGACAATGTAATGACAATTTATTACATTGTAAAAAATTGACTAAAAAGCTGTTTTTGTAAAAACAATTCCCTCCTGTAAAAAACTATCGCAGCAAGGTCCACCTAGCTGAGCTACAAGCCCATGCTCCTTAGCAACGGGAGGAAAACATGTAATATTTAATGACTTTTAAAACCTTGCTACGCACTTGCCGAGAAACGCCGAGTGCCAAAAAATTTTGAGTGCCGAAAATTTTGGGCCTCACTAGTTTTATTCATATGTACCATATATTAATAATTGGTCTATATACTACATTTTGAAGTATCAATATACATGAAAAACCTAGATGTTTAACTGAAAAAACAGGTTTTTAAATAATAATAAGTCGGAAACCTCCTAACTTCATAACCGTAACCACTTGCGGCTAACAATCCGATGGTTCAAATGACCATCGATCCGTAGGTTACACGTCTTTGGCCAATACCTTTCCAGCTATGAAATGTCAACGGAGGCTCCCTAAGTTGGTATTCTAAACAATATTTACAATATAAATCATATTTATAATATGTTCGATTCATATATGAATCGTATATGAATTGGGAGACGGCAAAAAGTAAGATCTTGCTGCAACTGCCGGCACCCAAATGACGGCAAACATTAATGGATCCAGATCCAGCTGATGCATAATATGACGGCAAAACTCAAAGTCTATTTTCTTTTTTACGTTTATAAATTATAATTCCAATCAGGCCAAAAAATGCTAAGATTCCTAATACACTATAGATTAGATTTGAAGATACATTAATAGTTGAAGCTGTAGATCCAGTTGTAAATTCATATGTTTCTGATACACTTGAAGTATTATCTTCAGCCTCAATCTTCCAATAATAGGTAGTCTCTTCACTTACTGCAGTATAATAATTAGAGGTATATGTGCCGTTATATACTCCAGTGTTTGTTGACAATGAATAAAAATCTACATTATCCAGGCTATAGGTCCATGATATATTCATTATTCGACCTTTAGTATTGTTAACAGTTGCATAGATTATAGGCTGAAGAGAAACAGAGGTATTACCATCAGAAGGATAAACATTAGTTATAAAAATAGTGATATTGCTAATGTTTCTTATACCAAAACAAAAAATCTCTTCCTGCACATTAGGAATAGATGTATTCTGGATACCAAAACAAAAGATTTCTTTCTGGTTAAAAGCCATAGTAGTATTTTTTATTCCAAAAGTAAAGATCTCAACCTGATTTATTACAGCACTAGTATTTTCAATGCCAAAACAAAAGATTTCTACTTGTTGATTAGTAGCTGAAGTATTCTCTATTCCAAAACAAAAGATTTCTTTCTGATAATTAGCTATAGATGTGTTTTCTATTCCAAAAGTAAAAATCTCAGCTTGATTATTAGAAACAGATGTGTTTTCTATTCCAAAAGTAAAAATCTCAGCTTGATTATTAGAAACAGATGTGTTTTCTATTCCAAAACAAAAGATTTCTACTTGTTGATTAGTAGCTGAAGTATTCTCTATTCCAAAACAGAAGATCTCAGCTTGATTCATAACAGCACTAGTATTTTCAATGCCAAAACAAAAGATCTCAGCTTGATTATTAGAAACAGATGTGTTTTCAATGCCAAAACAAAAGATCTCTGTTTGATTCCAGGCTGGTTCTTCCTCTTCAGCTGTGGCCCAGGTTATGTTCCAGCTTCCCATATTGACACCAATTTCGCTAAAGTTTGCATAAATCCTCAAAGAACTATTTGTAATACTGCTTATGTCATCGCCATCCCCATTAAGTCCAGATGATATGTTATGTGTTGCATTATATGAGTCTATAAGTGCAAAATCACAATTCACAGTGTTGTTGACATCTGCATAGAGTTTATCCCAACTGTAACTGTCAGGCAACCAAATTATATCAGAAATTATATGAGCATCTTTAAAACCACCTACTGATGGAACATTATGAGTTATGTTAATATCATCCCACCATCTACCATCAGAATTATATTCATAATTGTCATATTGTGAAAAACGGATTGCAAAACTACTTGTAGCAGGACTACTAAAATCAGCATCATCATGTATATCAATATTAAAGTTTTCCCAATTTGCATTGTTAAGTTCACTTGCTGTAACTATTTCATACCAAGTAGTATTATCATTTGTATATGCTACATAATCAGCATTTTGCCATCCTATAAAACTTTCTGCAACATCATGTTCTTCATCTCCTGTATCTTTTTCCCAAAAATCAAGAGTAATATTTGTTGCACCTGTAAAATCAAATTGTGTATAAAGAACATTATTAACATAATTCCCATCAGTTGTTGAATCCATACGCCAACTATAAGAACCACGATATTTTTCAGCTGTATCTCTTTGATTCCTACCATAACCATTACTCTCATATGTATGCCAATCATCAGTATCAAGAGCATCTTCAAAATCTTCAGCACTTGGAGCTAAACTTCCACCACTTGAATTGCTAAAGTTTTGCCATCCACTTTCAAAATCACTCATATTATAAGATGAATGAATAAAGTTTTCATTAGGAAAAGTATCATTAAAAAACAAAGTTCTATATGGTGTTGTTTCAAAACTATATGTATCGCTTGTTTCATTAGTTCCATCTCCTGTATCATATGCTGTTACCTTCCAATAATAAGTATGCTGATTATTTGTAAGATAACTGCTTAAATCACAACGAATAGTGCTATTGGCTGTTACACTTGCATTATATTGTTCATTAGTATAAGTTTCACCCTCTGTTGAAAGATAAAAATTACAATTAGTAGAATTACCTGTTGCATGGTTAACATCTATTTCTAATACAGTTGACATTGATTGATTAATACTATTTTTTGATGGTGTTGCATTGCTAAAAGTTGTCGTTACATA
>Ga0180432_10002201_pt1 | contig 29572 bp, 39 predicted proteins | sample SS_ome_10_FD_132414 | JGI IMG/M metagenome (GOLD analysis project Ga0180432, IMG submission 132414) | Hypersaline lake sediment archaeal communities from the Salton Sea, California, USA - SS_1_MS_2 metaG | ecosystem: Environmental > Aquatic > Non-marine Saline and Alkaline > Hypersaline >...
GGGGCCTGGGTGGCCCTTAGCGTGGGGTCGTTGGCCCCGGATATTGATAATGGGGGGGCTATTGCTCGCCCTGGGTCTCTGATTAAGCTGCTGCCCGGGCCCATCAAATGGATTTTGAATAAGATTGGCCTGTTTATTTCGGCGGTGATCAGGGCCATATTTGGTCATCGGACGGTGACGCATTGGCCGGTCTGGGGTTTTCTCTTGATTTTCTTTGGGTTTTCTCTGGGTAAGCTGTGGCTGGTCTGGTTAGGGGCGGGCTGGCTGTTCCACATTTTGGGGGATTTGCTTACTGTATCAGGTGTACCCCTACTTGGTCCGGTCTGGACCAAAGATATTAAGTTTTCGCCGCTTCGCACGGGGTCAGCCGGGGAGTTTGTGATTGCCCTGGCCCTGTGGGGGGCTATTTTCTATTTTTCGTATGATTTGCTCCCGCCTGTTGTTCAAGGGTGGGTCGGCAATTTAGTAGGTTATCTCAAGGAGGTGATATTGTGAAGTCGTATTTGAACAGGTTTAAGGGGAATGAGAAGGCATTAGCCATTGCGCTGCCAACGGCTGTGGTTGTGCCGTTGTTGATTATGACACTTATAGGTGGACCTCTACTGCTATATTTCTGGATAGGTATTGTTGTCGGTATGGTGTCATTCTGGTGGGTACGCCGGGGGCAGGGTGGTGATTGATGGAAGCTATGTTGATATGTTTGGTCCCGCTCGGTATATTTGGGGTGGGTTTTTTTGCCGGTTATATGCTGGCCCGTTATCGGGTCCGGTTCGAGCCGCGTGAAGGGTTCGAGCCAGGTGCCCGGGCGACCGGGGAGAGGGGCTGGCAGCCGTGAATTTCGGCAGTAAATTGGCAGTAAATTATCAGTAAATTATCAGTAAATTGACAGTAAATTATCAGTAAAGCAGTAAATTATCAGTAAATTATCAGTAAAATGGTGAAAGGAGTTGGTGAACGTGGATTTTATTTCTGAATTAAGTAAACGATTGAAGCTTGATATATCTAATGACGAATTAGCGGGGCATTTGACCCAGGCGGCCCAGATTATATTATTTGCGGCTGCGTCTGGTGAAACGATAGAGGAAGGACTAACTTACAACCAGGCCGGGACAATTATGGCTGCGTTGCAGTGGAATTATAACCCGGCTGTTCGTAATGCTGTAAAAATCCAAAAGGAGAAACCGTTTGCATTATGATCGTAACCATTGAATTTTTCGAGGATGATGCGGTTCTGTTGCTGTGGGCGGTGCGCCGCCAGGCTGAGATGGATAGGTCGCATTATTTTGGTGAAATGGCTAATCAGATTGAAGCGGCGATACAATGCGCTGCGATTGATATGGAGGAATCGCGTGAACTTGAGATATTGGAAAATATGCCTGTTCCTGATGGCGATGGGCATTTTACTGACCTTCGCAAATTCTTACACCCAGGCTGCGCCCCGGGTACAAGTTGACCTGGGCCTGGTTGATGATCAGATTGAGGCGTTGTGGCCTGCGCTGGTGACGTATCAGGAGGATTACCGGTTCGACCAGGGCTATTATTATCAGTTGCTCTGGTCAGATGGGATGACTCCGGTTCAGCCGGATGACCAGGCGCAGGAGAATATTTATCTGTATGTGCCTGGGCTGACGGGGTTGCCTGGGGTTCATAGGATAGATGTTTATGAACGGTCTACGGGAGTAGGGTTTATTCTGGAGGTTGAAGTGGGTGAATGGTATCGTAAAGTCAATTTTGGGCCGGATGTTAATCGTAATCAAGATTGGACTCTCCGGGCCACGGAGGTAATCACATGAGGTTACGTATTTTTATTTTTATGATGAGTTTGTTGGTAATTCTGGCTGTTGTGCCCCTGGTGGTGGCGCAGGAGTCGGGATTGGTGGCTTTTTTCAATATGGATGAGGCCAGCGGGTCCCGGGCGGATGAGATTGGTTCAGCGGATTTGAGCGATAATAATACGGTGGGACAGGTGGTGGGTAAAGATGTTTATGCGGCTCAATTTGATGGGGCTGATTATTTATCCTCGTCTGCAGATGCGTTTGATTTTGCGGACGAGGATTTTACTATTATGGCTTGGGTCTATCCGGTCGCAGGAGGTTATGTTATCAGTAAGGAGTATTCGTTACAGGTGTTACCGGCTGTTGATCTGGTGGAATATTGGCCTGGGGATGATTTCACGGGGGATATTGCGGGGATTGAGTGGACGGATAATAACAGCGTGGGCCAGTTGGCGGATAGTTGGCTAATAAATCAAGATGATAATGGGGAGTATTTGTCATCGAGTTCTGCGACGCTGCACCCTGGCACGAATAATTTTTCATATTCGTTTTGGGTGAAGATGGTTGAGGATAAAAGTATGTCATTTTTGGCGCGATTTGGGAGTTTATCCAATAGAGAAATTATACTTAAATATTATTCTTCACCCAGTAGGTTACAGTGGCTAGTGTACTACAGTTCAAATTTTGTATTTATAGAGGTAGAGAACCCTGGGATAAATGATGGGAATTGGCATCATTTAACGGCTGGAGTTGATCTGGATAATGATCTGCAATTTGTCTACATTGACGGGACGCGCTATGATGTGGCGTTTACATCGAGCGGTGTTTATCAATCATCGGCTGATTTTATTATTGGTTATAATTACAACTCTGAATTTTATATGAAGGAATTGGCGTATTTTGAGGATGCGTTATCACCATCTCAGGTTGAGGGTTTGATGGTGAATGAACCGGACGAGTTGGGGTTGTCCGGTGAATTTTGCGTTAATTCTGATTGTGCTTATGCGCCAGGTTTGATTACGAATACGTGGAATCTGATGATGGCCTGGCACGATGCGACGAATGACGAGATTGGCCTGCAGGTGAATGGTGGTGCAGTGTATACGGCCTCTCATTCCGGGGGTGTGTCGGGGTCTGCGCTTGATTTTTTGGTGGGTAAGGATTTTACGGGCCGGATTGACGGCCTGGGTGTGTGGGATAGGGTTTTGTCCGGTTCGGAACGCAATCAGATTTATAACGATGATATTGCGGGGTATCCGTTTTCGTCCAGCCCCACCACGCCAACGCTCACGGGCGGGATGGTCTATTCAACGTATACGGTTGCGTTGGATAGCGGTAAGGTGCTGACCGTTGAGGCGAGGTCGGATTACGGCCAGGCGTTGACGATTGGGTTGTTGGTGGGTATTTTGGGGATTTTGTCGCTACAATTTATCGTTGATATTACGGTTAGGCGAAATTGACACCATCTGTTTCCCGGTTTAAAATGTTGCCGGGAGGTGAATGGTGGAAAAAAAGAGTAATTCTGATTATGTGATTGCGGCCGCGGCTGAGATTATATGCGGTTGGTTTGGTTGGCTCGGTATGGGCTGGCTGTATGTGGGCAACGTGCCGGTATGGGCTACGTTGTTTTTTTCTTATCTGGCGGTGGTCGTGTTGGCGATCACCGTTTTTGTTGTTGTGGGCCTGGGCACGTTGGGTTGCGGGTGGTTTCCGTTGATGTGTGTGGCCGGTCCGGTCTATATTCTCATTCCGATTGTAAGCGGGATGAAATTGGCTGATCATGTACGTGACACCGGGGCCCGGGGTAGTTTCGGGCATATTTTGGCGGTGGTGTTGATTTTTGTGTTTTCGTGTGTGGTGAGTGGTTTTTTTGTGGGGTTGTTGTTTTGGGGTGTTAGTAGTGGATTGTGATTTTAGTGTTTGTTGACAAAAACTTGACGCAGTGTGAATAAACACTAAATGCTTTTATATATGATAGCATAGGAAACCCATAATGTATAATCGCCTGGTTCTCTTTAAGGTCTATGTGGTCTATTACGGTGGATAGTATTTTTTGTTGGGCGCGGAAATTGCCGGTCTTTAGTTTTTCGCGGTAGTTGTATAGGTGTTTTTCTAATTGTTCTTCTGTTACTTCTAATTTTGGCCTCGTTTCGAGCTTTTTCTTTTCTGTTATTTTTTGTTTTAGCTCTACCTCTCTTTGTCTTATTCGTTCTATCAGGTTTTCGGATGGGTATATTTCTATCTGGTCGGTGAGGTTTTGTATTTTTTGGTTGATCTCTCTTATTTGTCGGTTCAGGTGCGTTAGTTGTTGGGCTGTTGTGTCTGTGGTGAGGATGAGGTTTACCTGTTTGGTCAGGTCGGTGATGAATTCTGGGGTTAAGATGTTTGTCAGGGTGGTTTCTATTATGAGTCCCTCTATTTTTTCTCTACGTATGTATTTGTATTTCGCTTGACATGGTTGGTGGGTTACTCTGCTGCTGCAGGCGTAATATCGGTATTGGTTTATTTTTACACCGTGTATTTTCGAGTCGCAGTATCCGCAGCGGCATAGGCCGGATAGGAGGTATGTTGTTTGGCCGGCTTTTGGGTGTTTTTTGCCGGTGGGCCATATTTTGCCGCGTTGGGGGCGGCTGTAGTTGTATTCCTGGACCATTTCCCATTGGTCTGGTGTGATGAGGGCGGGGACAAAGTTTTCAAAGATTTTTTCTTTGAATTGGTAATGTCCGAGGTAGATTTTGTTTCTGAAAAATCTGTAGTAATACGTTCCGGGGTATCGTTTGTCCTGGAATAGGTTGGTTTCGTTTTCTATTTCTCGATATGAGGCCCGTTCGGTTCGCATTTGCCAGGCGAGTTTTCCCTGTTCCCAGGTTTCGGGGTCTGGTATCCAGCGTTGGACGATGCGGGGGCGGCCGTCGTTTCGTTTTAGGCCGGTATCATAGGGTTCGGTGGTGTAGCAGACCGGGGGGTTGGCGGGGGCGAGTCCGATGTAGTTGCCATCGTCATCTTTGAGGGAGACCATGTATTCCATTCCCCGAAGTACGTCTTTTTTTAGGTCCTTTCGGTCTTGTTCGGCCTTCCATTCGAGGATGGACTCGAACACTCCGGATATGTTTTCGTCCTGGGGGATATTGTCTGAAAGGCTGATTAGTTTGTAGCCTCTTTTCCGTAAGTCAGCTTTGTAATACTGGCTATCAAGTTGATTTCTTGCGAATCGTTTGATGTCCCAATAGATGATGCCGTCTACTGTGGGTGTTTTGCTGGCTCTGGCCAGGTCGATCATTGCCTCGAATTCGATCCGGCCGTCTGTTGTGCCACCGCTCGATGAGTCTTCAAACAGGCGGTCTATGTGGAGTTGGTGGTGTTTGCAGTAGGCCAGGAGATAGGCCCGCTGTGATGATTGGTCCTGCCCCGGGCCTCCGGAGTCGCGGAGGTAGGCCCATACTGTTGAGTTTGGGGGGAGGGGGCAGGTTGGAAATGTGAATGTCATTTTGTCTCTCCTGTATTGGGCATTTGTGCCCCGTAGTACCAACCGTTGTCTATGGCGATTTGGGCGTAGCGGCTGTTGCCGTCTGCGCAGTAGATGAGGTCAGGGGTCATGTTATTTTGCTCCTCCGGTTCCGTTAGGGCCTGGTTGATGCAGGTTTTGAGGATGGCCAGGATTAGGAGGATGCCGAATAGGTAGGCTATCCAGGGGTTGCGTTTTATTATCTGGGATGCGCTGAATATTCTCATTGTTTTGCCTTCCACCATTTTGCCCAAATAGTTCTGCTTTGATTTCGGTGGCCAGGATGCGGGCCAGGGAGTGGAGCAGGGCTGCTTGGGCTTCTTCTAGTGAATTATACTTTGGTTTTGGGTTTTGTTCAATTTTTATTTGCATTGTTTTCTCCTATTTTTTTTAGTATTTGTTCGCCAAGCCATTTGGTGTAGGCGGGGGGGATGGCCTGGCTGAGTTCGTCTCTGGTCATCCAGTCTATGCCCATTGCTATGCGGCCGTGGGCGACTTTGTATCCGGCTCCGGTTACGCTGATGAAGTCGGTGTTATCGAATGATACGGAAACTCGCTTGCCTCGATCATCACGCATAAAGCAATTTGAGGCGCGGCCCCAGTGGTTGCAGGGGGCGGGGGGCCACCAGATGGTGGGGTTGGTTTCAAATGCTCGATGCCGGATTAATCTGAGGCCGAACATTGTGCCGCATAGGGTGAGGGGGTTTTCCAGGGGGGCTTCGGGTACGTTTTCGATGATGTAGGGTTTTTGGAGTTGTTTGAGGATGCGACGGAGGGGGGTGATGAGTTTGGGGTAGTTGCTGGTGGTCAGCCCTTTGAGCCGGGAGTATGCCTGGCAGGGTGGGGAGGCGTGGATGATGTCGTATTGGTGGCCGTGTTGGGTGAGGTATTCCAGGGCGTCGGCCTGGATGAATTGAAAGGGGTAACGGGGTTGGGGTCTGTTGTCGATGCCGGTTATTTGGTTGATGCCTGCCTGGTGGTAGCCGGTTGCTGCGCCTCCGGCTCCACAAAATAGGTCTAGTAGTTTTTTCATGATGACTATATCTCCTAGCTAGATTGTTATCGCTAACTTTAGTTGTTTTTTATCAATCCGGTTAACCGGTTGTCCTTTAACCCATTGTTCAAATGGGATATTGTTAAGCCTATTGTTTGACCAGTATTTCATATATCTACCAAGTAGCCAGTTTGACCACGCTGGATGAATGTATGAGTTTTTCTTCAATGCGTCTATTGGTTGGTAACGCATTGGTTGCGGGTAGCTGCCCAGGCTGTTGATTGTTTTTAATCTGTATAGTGCATCTTCCGGCGTATCATTGAAGCCTATCAGCACGTATACCGAAATTTTCCTTTTTGGTATACGTGCTTTTCGTAATTTTTCGTATGCCGCCATAAATTGGCTTTCGAGTCGAGTGTCGTCCCAAGCCAATCTAACCATACGCAGGTTGAGTTCTGCGATTCGACCTGCGTGGTATTTAGTTAGCAGCCTAGCATCAAGGCCCTGATTGAAATCCACGCCCCTGACGGTCTTGAGGCGGTCAATCACTTTGTCGAAATGATTTTGTGAACAGGCCAATAGGTTATTGTCGCATACTATTGGTTTGACCTCCCAATCGTCAAGCTCCACCAGATCACCTTCTAGCCTGGGTACGGCGCAAAATCTGCATTTTCTGATACAACCCCGTGATGTGAATGTTGCATTAGGGTTGTGGTGTGGTAGAGCGTGTACTGTTCCACCAAGTTCGGCGATTTCTTTGAATGGGTCTGGGTTTAAGGCGATTGCTGGTCCACCGGCCCGAACGTGATAGCCCTGGGTTCGGTATGAGACGCATAATTGATATGCATTTTGGATGTCCCAAGAGAATACGCAGGATATATAGGCTGTATTTCGTTCGGTCCAGTGGGCCAGGTGGCTGGTTATCCAGCCATTCTTTTTACGTTTCAAGTCAAATGGACTTGCCATTATGCTCCTCTACTAATCCGGTAAAATTTCATTTGGGTGTATCCGGGGCCGACCCCTTTGATTTCGAGGGTGAGGTGTAATTCCTGGCATTTTGTGAGCAGGTTTGGGAGCGAGTGTTCAGACGATAGGCTGTGGTTGTAGACAAATGTAATGTGGTGGGCGTTGTCCCATTCGACGTTGAGTAGGGATGTGCGGCTTAAATTGTATATGCCCCACATTTCGTGAAGTAGGTTTAGGATGGCTTCTCCGAGTGGGGAGTAAAATATTGGTTTGTTAGTCCGAGCTTGTAGCCATTCTTTTGGGTTCATTGTTTTTTTCTCCTTAGATTAGATTAATAGGGCCTGGGTGACGATGTGGCCGTCTGTGGTTATTTTTTTGGCGGGTATGGGTATGTCTCCGGTTATTTCTGTGCCGGTCCAGCCGTTGGGCCAGAGGTTGGTGGTCCAGGCGTTGCGGATGTAGTGTTCTTCGTCTGGGTTGATTAGGTCTACCTGGGCCTGGGTCTGGATGTCCAGGACGGTTTGGAGGGCGTGTTGGCGGGCGGTCATTGTTAGGGGTCCGAGTCGTTGTATGTTTTGGGCGTAGGTGCCGTCTTTACGGGGTTCGGGTTCGGTTTTGCGTAGGCGATTTTTGGGTTGGCGGAGTTGGCGGAATAGGGGTTTGAGGTTGAGGAGGGGGCGAAGGTGTTGCCATTCGGGTTGTTTGATGAGGCGTTCGAGGGCTGTGTCTCGGTTTACGAGGTTGCAGCCTATGCAGCCGGTGCGGACTTCGCCCTGGCCGTAGATTTGGGCTATGCCGTCTACGTTGTAGCCGTGTTTGGGTTGCTCGAAATATATCCAGTCGTATATGTGGCAGAGCCGCCAGTGGAGGAGGGGGGCGAGTGTGTCTGTTATGGATTCGTCGGTGGTTTGTTGAAACCAGCCTTGACCACATTCTCCGCTGTCGCGTGAGCAGGATAGGGCTATGCGTTGGTCTCGGATGGCGGATTCTCCGAGACGAACGCCGGTTATCATCAGGTATTTTTGGTTGTGTTGGTCGTATAGGTCGTGTAGTTTGGTTAGCATTGGTTCTATTTTGAAGTTGGGGGTACACCAGCGGAAGTCGTTTTTGGGTGGGGGGACGCCTCGCCCTATGATGTAGGGGTAGAAGCGTTTGGGTATGGGGGGGGTGACGATGTGGGTGTTGTGGCCCTGGGTTTGGAGGGTGTTGAGGAGTTGGTAGGCGGTTTGTTGGAGTGGGGGGAGTTCCTGGCGGGTGTCGGAGTAGAGGATGGTCCAGGTTTTTGGGGGGGTGATCTGGTGGGTGTTGATGGCCCAGGCGATTAGGGTGACGGTGGCTGTAGAATCTTTGCCCCCACTGTAGGCGGTGACCCAGTGGGGGTATCGTTGGCCGTAGTGGTCGAGGGATGCGAGGGTGAGGTCTATGGCGTTTTGGAGGGTGAGGCGTTGGTTGTCAAATAGGGTTTTTTGTTTGTTCATTGGGGGTTCTCCGTTATTTCCCAGCCGTCTCCGTTTTTGGTTATGTGTCCGTCTTGTTCGAGTTCTGATAGGTAGAGGCTGACTGTTGATTTTGAGCGTCCGATGAGTTGGCCGGCCTGGGTGTGGGTGATGTTTGGGTTGTTTTGTATGATGTTTAGGAGTTGTTGTTTGGCGGTTCGTTTTTTGTCTCGGCGGGCCTGGTGGGCCTGTTCGAGATAGGCTGTGATGGGTGGTTGGGTGGTTTGTTTTTGTTCGAGTTTGGCTTGTTTTTGGGCTTGTTTTTGGGCTTGTTGGGTGAGGTATTGATGATCTTCTGATAGGAGTTCGGAGAGGTATAGGACGAGTATGGGGAGGGTGGCGGCGAGGATGATTGGTTTTGAGGTGGTGATCCAGGTGGGGAGTTGGCCGGTAATAGCTTGTAGGCCGTAGGCGTAGTTGGCGTAGATGGATATGAGTGAGAATAGGGTGATGCCGAGCCAGAGGCGCAGGGTGTTGCGGTTGGCGTTTTTTCTGATTTTGATGTTGTAGGCGAGGGCGAATAGGCCGGTGTCGATGGCGATGGCTTGGAGCCAGCCGAGCAGGTGGTCTCCGTCGAGGGAGGCGAATATGTGGGCGAGGTGTTTTAGTGACCCCATCAGGGCGAGGGTGAGGGCGAGCCATAGGAATATGTTTATGTTGAGGTTTTTTGTTAGGTTTTTCATTTTTTCTCTATTTTTCCTCCGAAATTTGGGTCACAGTATCGTTCGTGTCTGCGATCATAGACATTGATGGTATCTATTCCGGGTTCGATCTCCCTTTGCCTTATGATGCGTTGGGCTTCTTCAAGGCAGGTAGCATATTCGGTGTCGAGTTTGCCATAAAGAAAGGTGATTTGTATTTCGTAGCGTCGAATACCTCGTAAAAATAATAGTTCTTGATATCCCCAACTTTCCCCATTCCACTGATAGTCGTATCGCCTGAGCATACGATATAATTGCTCCTTTTTAGTTTCACTATTGTTGATGTAATCAAGAATTTCTTCAGGCGTAGGACTTTTTATCATACAAATACTAAGGTGATGGCTAAGTAAGTCAGCCGCTTTTTTTAATTTTTTATCTATTCGTTTCTGTTTTTTCATTTTAGTTTTCCTCCGTTTGTTAGTGTGTTGTAGATTTTGAATTCGATAACCCAGACCCAGGGGTTTGTGTGCCAGGGGGCGCGTTTTGCGTTGATGCTGTCCCACAGGCTGGAGAATGATTCTATGGGGTCGGTGGTCCAGCATAGGGATGGGTGTGATAGGTTTTTGCTGTAGTTGCGGTAGTGGGTGAGTGTGGAACTGGTTCTAATGCCTTCGGCGATGGCGTCTTGGGGGGTGAGGAGTTGTATGCGTTCGGTGCGGATGTTGGTGATTTGTATTTTTATGCGGCTGGCCCATTTTGGCATGTGTATGGATGGGCGGGTACGTCCAATTAGCCCTTTGTCCTGGCCCTTTTTGTAGAATGGTCCGGTGTAATAGAATATGAGTGCGTGTTCGGGTATTTTGGATGGTTTGATTTTGTCCCATTTGGGGGATGTGGCCCAGGTTTCGCGGACGTAGAGAATGTCTCCGGGTTGTCCGTAGGGGCAGGGGGTGTCTGGGGTGATGGGGGTGGGGATGGTGTAGGGGTCGCGGGTGTAGAAGCCTTTTTGTGTGTGCAGTCGGCGGGCTTGGGTTTTGTTGCCATTGAGGATGGCTTTGATCATTTGTGTGTTAAATATTATGGGTTTCATTGTTGTTTTTCTCCTGTGGTCAGCCGGTCCGGTCTGGGCGGAGTGGGCTAACCTGGCTAGTTTGTTTATTGTGTTCCCCAGTGTGTGCGGTGGGGTGATTCGTGTTTTAGGTAGGTTAGGGCGTGCCTGGGGTGTGTGACCAGGCGGCCGGATGCGCCTCCGGTGCGGCCTTCGATAAGGCGGGCGGTGGTCAAGAGGTGCATGTAGGCTTCGTATTTTGGTCGCCAGAGGGGGGGGCGGCGGGTGCGGGTCCAGTAGCGTCGTGAGAATTGGTGTTTGTGTCGTTTGTGGGCGGTTTGGAGGAATTGGGTTAGTTCGTGTTCGTGGATGGTGATGGGGGTGTGGCCGGGGAGGGTGATGGTCCAGGCTGTGGGTCTGGTTGGGGTTGGGGGGGAATTGTGGTTGAGCAGGGTGGGGGTGTTGTGGGCGAGGATGTGGGTTTTTCCGAAGGGGATGGCTCTGATGTGGTGGGGGCTGTGGTCGGGGTGGGTGGTGATGGTGGGGTGTTGGGTGATGGTTTGGGTCAGGCGGGTGGCGAGGGCGATGGTGGTGGGGATGCCGGCGATTAGCCAGGGGATGAGGGGGGCGGTTGTGTGCCAGGTGGTGGGGATGGTGTATTGGGTGGTGCGGTTGATGAGGATTAGGGCGAGTTCGGTGGTTGCGGCTGATATTGCCAGGTATGCTATTGTGTTTTTTGTTAGTTCTGTTAGTTTTAGTTTCATTTTTTGTTTGCCTCTGGTATAATGGGGGCAGGCGGTTTGTGTGTGTGTGTCCCGCCTGCCCCCTGGTTGTTGCGAGCCGGGGGGCTTTTTTTATTTGGGTTCTCCGGTTATTGGGTTGATGTAGTGTTTGTATTTGCGGTCGTAGACGGTGATTGTGTCTATTCCTTCGTCGGTTTCTCTTTGCTCGATGATGTTTTTGGCGGTTTCGAGGTGGTTGGCGTATTCGGTGTTGGGTTCGTCGTCAAAGTATATGATTTCTATTTCGTAGCGTTGGATGTCTCCGGTTTGGTGGAGGTGTTGGTAGAAGTGGCGAACAGCTTGATCCAGGACCTGGGGGCGGGCTGTGCCGAGTGCATCTACGAGTATAGGGAGGTAGTTGTTTAGGGGGTAGAGGTAGGTCTCTCTGAGTTGGGTTAGTTGGGCTGCGAGGTCGTGGTTTTCCTGGTCGAGTTCGTCTATTTCTTTTTGGGCGGCTGTGAGTTGGTCTGAGAGGTCGTGGTAGGCGTTTTGGGTTTGGGTTAGTTTTTGTTTGAGGTAGTCTATGTCTGCCCCCAGGCGTTCGTTGGTGAGGGTGAGGGCGTGATTTTCCTGGTCGAGTTCGTCGATTTCTTTTTGGGCGGCTGTGAGTTGGTCTAATAGGTGTGTGATGGCGGGTAGTTCGGCTGCGATGTCGTAATTTTCCTGGTCGAGTTCGTCGATTTCTTTTTGGGCGGCTGTGAGTTGGTCTGAGAGGTCGTGGTAGGCGTTTTGGGTTTGGGTTAGTTTTTGTTTGAGGTAGCCTATGTCTGCCCCCAGGCGTTCGTTGGTGAGGGTGAGGTCTATTTCTGCCCAGTGGTGATCGCAGTCCATACAAATGTGTTGGCTGGCTATGTTATCTTCTTCCAGGTCTATGTTTATTATGTGTGTGTCTGTGCTTTTGCATACGGGGCATTTTATTCGGGTGATCATTGTTTTTTTCTCCTTATTTGTAGCTAATTGTTTGAAACATTTCATTTTGTTGTCCCCCGGTTGCGGGGTCGGGGGCGAGAAATAGGCGGTCTAGGTCGGTGGGTTGGTCTGGGCTGTGTTTTTTGATTTGACATTTGGCCCAGGTGCGGAGGTTGCCGCCTTGTTTCCAGTAGTCGGTGATGTCGTTGCCCTGGGGGACGTGGGCTGTGATTATGCGGTCTGTGAGGCTGGCCCATTTTTGGTTGTTTTTTTGGCCGGCCTGGTCGTTGTCTCCGACTACTATTATGGGGTTGTAGGGGAGTAGGTGGCGCAGCCATTTGCCTTTGGGGATGTGTCCGGCTGCGCCGAGGGTTAGGGTGTCGGCGAGGTCGTTGATTTCTTGCCAGAGGAGCAGGGTGTCAAATTCGCCTTCGGTGATGAAGGCGGTTTTGTTGTGGAGGCTGAGGCGGCCATAGAGGGCTTGTTGGCCTCCGGGGATTTGGATGAGTTTGGGGCCTCCGTGATTGGTGATGTCTGGGTCTGGCCGGCGAATTTTGATGTACCAGATTTCGTTGTGGATGCAGGGGATGGTTATGCCGCGTGGTAGCCAGATTGGTTTTGTCCGACCAGGTAGACCCCATTTTTTGGGGTTTTGGTAGTGGCCACGGCCTGGTGATGCGATAAGGCCGAGTCTCCAGGTTTCGATGGTTTTGTCTGTTAGGCCACGGGCGTTGAGCCAGGCGCGGGCGAGTTTTCCGCCCGGGGTCCAGAGGTCGTTTTGGGTTTGCAGGGTGAGGCTGTTGGCTGTTTTGAGCCAGGTGGGGTTGGGGAGGGGTGTTTGGGTTGGTGGTTGGGGTTTGGGTTTGGGGATGGGAGTGAGGTCGCGGTCTGTGAGGTTGAGTCGTTGGAGGGCCTGGGTGCGGGTGATGTTGTGGTAGCGCATCAGGAATTTGATGGCGTCTCCGGTTTCGTTGCAGTCGGAGTAGCATTTCCAAAGGTGGCCGTTGGCGGTTTTGAATACGACGAACGAGGTGGGGTTGTTGCCCCGGTGGATGGGGCAGGGGGATCGCCATTCGCAGTCTTTTTTTGTTTCTTTCATTGTGATGCCTGTTTCGCGTTGGATTAGATCAACCAGGTTTATTTGGGTCATTTATTCTGCTCCTATCATTAGATGCCGGCGTTGTACGGACCGGCTGACTCTGATCTGCAGGCCGGGGATGTTGAGCCGGTGGCCGTTGAGGTCGTCGGGGTTGAGGTAGACGTGGGTGGGTGGGGCTATTTTTTTGGTGCATATTTGGGCGGCGGTGGTTATTTCGTCGGCCAGTTTTGGGTTTTTTCCTCCGTACATCCAGAGGAGATATAGTGTGTTTTTTTGCGGTTTTTTGTTTTGTTGTGTGTCCATATTTTTCATAGCTCCTTTGTTCAAGTGTATCGTTTTAGTAACTTTTAACTGTCACAACTGTCACAGATGCGTGACAGTTAATGGATAGTTCGCGTTTCACTAAGTGTCACGGTTTGTGACACGTGACAGCGTGACAACGTGACAGTTAGACCCTTAACTGTCACGCTTGTGACAGTTCGTGACAGTTCGTGACAGTTAATTTGGGTCTGAACTGTCACAACTGTCATGACAGTTGTGACAGTTCAGGCGAACTGTCATGTGTCACGGGTTGTCCGTATACGGCGATTCTGTAGAATTTTGTCCTGGATTTGTCCGGGGTGAATTCGTCTATGAGTCCGTCCCGGACGAGCCGTTCTACGACCGGTTCTATTTCGTGAGGTTTTTTCCTTTCTGCTCTGTATATTTGTCTGAGCGTTTTTCCGTTTTCCCCGGAGTCGGCTATTAGGCTGAGGATGCGGCGTTCGTCGGTGTCGTTTTGGGTTATTCCGGTGAGGGTGTGATATAGCTTGTGCGCTCCGGCTCGCCAATGTTCGGTTATTATTTGCGCTCTCCACCAGTGGTTGATTTGGATGGTGGGGGCGTTGGTTTGTCCGTCCCAGTCGGCGGTGGCGAGGCAGGATGCGATTTTTAGGGCTTGGGTTGGGAGTCTGCCGTATATTCCGAATAGTTGTTCTGGTGGTGGGGTTTCTGATAGTAGGATGTTGCTGTAGATGGCTTCGTCGTAGGCCTGCCAGGCGTTGAACACACCTTGTCCGAGGTTTATGCCTCTGGGTTGGGGGTAGTCGTCGTCGTTGGTGGGGGTGGGGAGGTGTTGGGTGGTGAGTTGGGTTAGGTGTTCTGTGAGGTGTTGGGGTTGTTGGGGGGGGTCGATGTAGCGGCGGTAGGTTGGTTTGTCCTGGGGGACGAGCAGGCCGAAGCGGGGCCAGAGGCCGGAGAGCCAGAGGGATTGTATGTCGGCGGTTCGGAGTGACATGCATGTTGTGCCTCCGATGAAGGACAGGTAGGAGTCTCTGACGGCTACGGCTCCGCGTCCGATGGTGCGGCCGGTGTGTGATTGGCAGTCGTAGTAGCGCATGAGGGCTTCTGCGAGGCCGGTGTTGTAGTCGCGTTTGAGTGCGGTGAATATGCTGGAGGCTTCGTCGAGTAGTAGGCCGCGTTTTGAGGCGTAGAGTTTGGCGTGGAGGTAGGTTTGGCGTTCGCGTTCGGGCAGGTCCTCGAGGTTGGTGGGTGGTTTGCCGGCCAGGTCGTCGTGTAGGCCCTGGGGGGAGAATTCGTTGGATAGGAGGAGGTGGGGGATGGCTTGGTCGGCTATTTCGCGGGCTATTTTTAGTCCGGTGGATTTTGAGTAGATTGTGGTGGGGGCGATCCAGAGTATGAATAGGTTGGGGTAGATGTTGTCGTGGGGCATTGGGAGGTAGAGGCGGCGGGCTATGGCTACGGATAGGAGCCAGAGGCCGGCTGTTTCGTGGAAGGGGGAGGGGAGCATTGGGGCGCGTTTTGTGGCGTAGTTTATGTAGTCGTTGAGCCAGGGTGTGGTGTTTTGGGCGTGAGTGATTTGGGTTTGGGTGAGGCGGGCTTTTTTGGGTAGGTCGGGCATTATTAGGATGTCGTCGTCGAGTGTTTCTATGATTTTTTTGGGGTCTATGGGTGGTTGGTTGGGGTTGATGGATAGTATTTTTCGAGTGATCAGGTCGCGGTCGTCCCGGTGGGCTATGGCGGCCGTGAAGGCGTCGAGCCGGTCGGCCGGGTTGGCTTTCAGGACGGCCTGGGCGACGGTGTTGAGGCCGTTGGATGTTAGGGCCTCGATGTTGACTTGACTTTCTGGCATCCCGTGGAGCAATTGGGACAGGGCGTAGAAGGCGGCTTGTTCTGTCATGTGGCACGCTCGCTTTCGTATGCTTTGATGGCGTGCTGGACCTGGAGGAGGGCGTGGGTGAGATTGGTGTTTATTTGGTTGTGGAGGGAGTCTAATCGGGTTTCGGTGTGGATGAGGTCGATTAGCATTGCTCTTATTTTTTTGCATTGTTCGGTTCTGATTTGGTCGAGTTTTTTGTCTGTCATTGTTCTCTCCTTAGCAGTGTCCGTTACGGGTGCAGTTCATTTCTGGATTGAGCAGCCCGTTTGAGAGGAGTTGGTCATATATGAGTTCTATGCCTTGCTCGATGACGGTTGTAATCGGCAGGCCGTGTTGGGTTTTGATTTGGTTTAGCATCTCGCGGTGTTTTTCGGAGATGCGGGTTGATATTGGTTTTCTATCTTTTTGGCACATTTGTTTTGTCCCCTTTCTGATTTTGTTCTTTATTTTGTCTTTTCATGTTATTTCTCCTTTTCTATAGAATAAAATTGTTTTCCGTGGAAAAGATTATAAGTTATCTTGAAATATCTTGCAAATTCAAGATTACATTTTTTTTCATGTAGAGTTCTTGGATTATAATAATGAATGAGGAGGATAGACATGATCACATTTGTGGAATGGCTCAAGGAAGGTATGAAACAGCGCAATTGGCGTCAGGTTGATTTATGCCAGGCTGCGGGGTTAAGTAGCAGTGCTGTTAGTAATGTTCTGAATGGGAGAAAAAAGCCTGGTGTTAAATTCTGTATTTCTGTGGCTAAGGCGTTCAAAACCTCCCCGATTTATGTTTTGCGGCTTGCCGGCTTGGTGGATGAGTCTCTGGATAAACTGCAGACCGTTGAAAGTGACAAATTGTTGGTTGATTCTTTGATAGAGATCGTTCTTGATTTAGAACCACCTTTCCGGCAGGAGCTTTTGAATTTTGCTGATTACCTGGCTGTCCGTGAGAGCCGGGCCGAGTATAAGGTGGATGGTGAGGCAGCCGAGGAGTCACCCTCTACCGGGGATGGCGAATCCGAATTTGAGGCGTAGGAGTTCCCCCTTTTCTCCCTGCCGATTATTTCTATATGTAGTTGTGGCCTGGTCCGGCGACTATTTTTTCTCTTTGTCCGGTCGCCGGGGGACCTGGCCCTGTGCCAACTTCTCTAAGAAATCGGGTGGCCAGTGTCGCCGAAGAAGCCAGATGAGGATGATGAGTTTTTCTCGTTTCATTTGTTCATCCGTTATTTGTCTGGTTTGCATCTCTGCAGTTACCTCCTGGTTGATATAAGAGCTTCATATTATAGCGTATGTGGGTTTGATAATGCGAATTATATAGCCTGTTGTGACCTGTTCGGAACAGAACCTTAAAAGATATAAAATTCATTCAAAAAGTACTTGACATTGTACGTACAGTCTGTTATACTGTATCTAAGATTGAACGTACAATGTTGGCACACAGGAGAAACGGATGACAAATTATTTCAGAATACACTTAGGAAAATATAGTCTCTCACAGCTACAAAATCACGTCTCCGGCGACGGAGGCGACGATATGTTTAATAAAGGTGGCATCTGTGCCACCGAGAGCATCTCAGACCTACTCAACAACACCGCCTACGACCTGGTCGATGAGGCCGAGGCCGAGGTGGTGGTCCTTCGCGGCCAGCATATCTGCGACATCTATGACGGTGTTCGCATATATCCGACCGAGATCGTAGCCCGCTTCGCGGCTCAAGAGTTCGCAGCACTTGAGCGGAGCGGCGAAGTGTATGCCTACGAAGATTTTTAATTTAACTTTCTAAATATAAACACCCGCCGAGACCCGGCAGGGCGGGGGAAGGGGCTACTGTACACAAAAGGAGATGTAAAATGACAGTTACAGTAAAATGCCAATACACAGACATAGAATTTGAAGCAAAATCTAAGCGCAGTAAAAATCACCCAAAAATTTCCGACTTGTTGGCGTCAGCCAACAAAGCCGGAACATACGGCGCGGTCAAAGCCGCGCTAGAGAAAGGCCGCGAGATGGGACTGGAAACCATAGAGCAATTTCTCGAAATAGCCGAAGCCGCCAGCCACGACAAGTTAGAAGAATATAGCCAACGCCGCAATGAACAACGCGAACGCGAACGCCAACGAGCCGAAGCCCGAGAGACCCGCCGCCAACGGAACGCCCATCTGCGTTCCCACGGTTACCGCTGGCAGAAGATCGCCGTGGGAACCGAGGAAGCCACCCTCCCCGGTTCCTACGGGGCTGGCATTGGTGAATACAGCCACGAAGAGTGGCAGTTATTCGCCCCGGACGGCAGGCCGGTCTCCGTAGACCGCGCCCTGGCCGAGATTGAAGCTCAAACTGAGTAACCCCCCCACCAGCCCAGCCCCAGGGCCTCCCCAGCCCTGGGGCGCACTTAATGCAGCCTGGCCGCAAGTGACGGTCAGCCGGTCGCAAGCCCGGACAATGCAGAGCGATTAGAAATCAAATCAAGGAGAACAAAGATGAGAACAGTTATTAGAAACAATGATGAGTACGTTTCAATGATAAATAACCGCCACCCTGTCACCGTAAAATTTGATGACGGTGACGAGGTGTCAATAACGCCTCGTCATACATTCAGGATTGCATCAAACTTGCGTTTAAAAATTGATAATTACGTATATTCCACCGAAATGTCAATAAGAGAAGTCAAGAAAATATGCAAAAAATTGAATTTAGAATTCAGACCTTTGAACTTCCACAAAATCGCCGAGGAGCCGAAAGGTCTCCTGGCGATGGAGGTGGCAGGGTATGGACCGGAGGCTGAGGGCTGGGATCGCCAGAACGGTCTGGCGTTTTGGGGTAAGGGCCGATTCCGGAATGACATGATCAAACCGCAGTGCCTGAAAGCTGCTCATGAGGAATCCGCCCGGCAGATTGCCGAGGCCCAGTCTTTCTGGAATGGCCGACTTGGTACGGATGATCCGTACCAGTTGGTCCAGTGGCACATCCGTGCCACAGAAACTACTCCCGAATTTTTCCCAACAGGGCAAGCCGCAATCCTGCCCTGGCAGGGGTCCAGCTATTTCGGGTCCGGGGGAGCTTGGGGGAACTGGATCGAGATTGGCCAACCGGAAATTGTCGAGGTAGACAATAAGGATAACGGCTTCGTCAAAAGCGGCTCGCGAAAAGTCATTTTTACTCAACCCGGTCAGGCCGTGTATACGGCCGCCGGAGATGGGATTGGCGGTAGTCGTGAATTTTACCGCAGACTAGTAGTATCTGAGTAAATAGCATCCCCCGCCCGGACCACCCAGCCACCCCGGTCCGGGCTGGGGCACACCCAAAAAAAGGAGCAAAAAAAATGACAAAATGGAAAACGCAACGTCAAAAATTACTCAAAAGACTTAGCGATCTTGGCATAACCAAAGCCATCGACGACCCCCAGGCCACAGTCGGACACCCCGGCTACCCCGCCATCCGACTCGTGGCCCCCGCCCCCCCCGGCCGGACCACGGGCGGGTATTGGGAGGAGTTCTATACAGGCCTCGACGAACCAGAGTACGAAGCGTATCTCAAATCAACATTCGGAGACAAATAATGAAAAAATACCCCCGCCTAAACATCCGCCTCCCTCTTGACGCAGACTCCGTCTACGTCAAGAGGGAATTGCGATCAATAGCCGGCAATCTCGGATACTCATCCCCATACCATTCCAAAACCGAACGTCCGAGCATTGCTTTACTTCTGAGAGCAATCGTGTCAGGAGAAATAATCATCTGCCCATTCGATGACACCGATTACCAGCGTGCCATCGACGCCCTGGCCCCCCACGTGGCCAGGCGCGAAATGTGGGCCATCAGCCTAACCTCAGCCATCCGGTCCGCCCTGGACCGTATGGCCAAAGCCGAAAGGGAAGAATATGACATGTAAACATTGTGGAAATCCGCACGCTACCAACGACGGCAGCGACTGCATGACAGAACAATGCGCCAGACGCAAATACCAGCAAACCCAAGAACCCCCCGTCAAAGACGTATGCCCGTTCTGTGACGGGACAGGCTGGATCGCAGGCTCAGCACCGTGCTACAGGTGCAGCTACTGCTATTATTGTGGAAAACTATTCAAGTATTGCACATGTGATTATAGGAGAAAAAAACAATGACTAAAAAATTACAAAAAATAAAAGACTTACTGCACAAATATAACGACATCGATCAATCTGTAATCGACGAAATCGAAAAAATACTAAACGATACCCCCAAAAGCGACGATATTCTAACCATCGTCGCCAACAAAGGCAGCCACGCCATAAACGAAACCCTCTTACCCGGATGCGTATTCTACGCATCCGAAGGCAACCTGGGCGGATCACCTATGAACCCTGAAACGCTTATCACCGATTTAGAAAAAATAGCAAAACAAACTACAAAAATATTAAAAAACAACTTCTACAAAAAAATATACATAGTTCCCTCCGGCCTGCCCATAATCTCGCTGACGATATCCGCAATCGTCAGCCAGGTCACAGCCAAACCAATCATCCCCCTCCAGTACGACCGCGAAAGCGGCCAGTACTGGAAAATAGACCTGCCGATCCGTGAGTTAGTCACCCAGGTAACATAACCCCACATAACCAGAAACAAAAAAAGCCCCGGCTCCCCACAAGCCGGGGCTTTTTTCATTCCCCACCCCATTGTACCAACCGCACAACACAACCCCCAAAAAAACACACAACCAAATTTGACAACCCACAAAAAACAACATACAATTGTGCTAATCGTACAGCCAAATGCTCTATACCATTCTTATCGTTGTGCATATAGTACAACGGGAGAAAACAAAAATGCACTACATCACCGGCCTGCTAATCGGCTTCCTCATAGCATCATTCATAACAGCACTCATCGAAGCCATCAAAATCGGCAACCAACAAGCCGACAACCTACAACGCATGTTCGGTAACAACGCAGGCGCAGCACTCCGCTACACCCTCACCGGGAGAATAAAAAATGGACCACCCAACCCTTGAAACCTGGAAAAACGCCCTAAACCTACGCGCACTCCTCTACCTACAATCAGCCGGCATAGGCACAGCCCTACTCGCCCTAAAAACCGCCATCACCCAACCCCTCCCCCACACCCAACCCAAAACCCAAACCCAAACCCACCAACCCATCACCATCCCCAAACACACCCTACTCATAATAACAACAATAGGCGCAATCCTGCGCCTCGCAACCCTATCCAACGAATCACTCTGGTACGACGAAGCCTACACCGCCTTCATCACAGCCCTACCCATCAACGACATGATCCACGCCACCCTCAACGACGTACACAGCCCCCTCTACTACCTCATCCTCTACCCCATCACCACCCTACTCGGCCACAGCGAATACATAATCCGCCTACCATCCGCCCTCGCCGGAATAATTCTAATCCCACTAACCCACCGCCTCACCACCAAACTCAACCTACCCCAACCAACCCCAACCATCGCCGCCCTACTCATCGCCCTCGCCCCCTTCCAAATCTACTACTCCCAAGAAGCCCGCATGTACACCCTACTCATGCTCCTAACCACCACAGCCACCCTCGCCCTCATCGAACGACGCTGGCCACTACTCGCCATAACAGCCGCAGCCACAATGTGGCTCCACAACCTCGGCTGCCTATACATCGCAGCCCTCGGCTGGCTCACCCTATACAAATACCCGCCCAAAACCAAAACCTGGCAACCCTACGCAGCCCTCGCCCTCGCAGGCGCAGCCTGGCTACCCTGGATAATCTGGGGACTAATCCCCCAGGTCCAAGCCGTCACCGACTCATTCTGGATCCAAAAACCACACATCGGCACACCCATCCAAAACCTAACCGAACTCATATTCTCACACCGCGCCGATCACTACCTACTCATCGCCCCCCCACTCCTCATCTTCACCATCCCCAACATCAAACGACACTGGCCACTCATAGCCCTAACCCTCCTACCCCTCGCCCTCGCCATCATAATCTCACTAACCATCCAACCCATCCTCATCCCCCGCATCCTCGCCCCCACCGCCATCCCCCTCACCATCCTACTCGCCACCGGCCTCACCCCACACAAACAAAAATGGACCACCTGGATACTACCAGCCGGATTCATCATCGTATTCACCGCCTGGTACATCCAATACACCATCGACCCCCTAACCGGCCGTTTCCCCTGGGACTACGGCCAGGAAAAATTCACCCAAAACATACAACCCAACGACATCATCTATCACGGCTCGCCCGCATCCTACATCACCAGCTCATACTACATCCCAAACACCCAATACGTAATGCGCCGCGACACAGACCTGCTCGCCGGCCTATCAAACCAAACCAAAGACTACCTCCACATCCCCCAAATCGACTTCGACAACCTAAAAACCAACAACCGCATCTGGATAATCCACTACGACAACCCCACCACACCCCAAACCGAACGAACCGAAATAGACCGCATCGTCACCAAACACCAAGCCACACCAATACCCAACAACCTCAACAACCCCCTCATCAAAGCAAAAATATATCTAATCCCAGGAGGCACACAATGAAACACAAAACCCTCCTGCTAACCCTATACCTACTCTGGCTCACCCTCACCGGCTCATACACCGGCTGGCAACACCCACCACTCGTAATCACAAACATCATAATCACCACCATCATAACCGCCTACCTCATCACCCAAAAACCAAAAACAGACCTAATAACAATCGCAATACTAACAATCATCACCACCAACCTAATCACAGCCACACTAACCCACCAATGGAACTACCAGGCCAACCAAACCCTAACCTGGTTCATCATCCTCACCCTCTACCAACTAAAAATCGACAAAAACACCATCAGCATAGCAGCACAAATCACCCTGATGGTTTACCTACCACTATCAATAATCCCAGGATGGCAAAACACCAACGTAAACGCAATGAACCTCATCACCCTAACCATACTCGCCATCCCCGCAATGCCCCCCATCCTCCTAATCGCCCAAACAACCGCCACCATCCTGATCACCATCACCCTCAGCAGCGCAGGCGGCCTGATAGCCCTAATCGCAGCCGGCACAACCTACCTCATCACCCAAAAACACAACCCCCTCATCACCATCCCAATCACACCCGCCCTAATCTGGACCGGCTGGAACTGGTCCGGCCAAAGCTCCATCGCCCACCGGCTCACATTCTGGGCACACGCCCTAAACAACTTCAACCAAAAACCAACAACCGGCACAGGCCAATACATCCACAACAACTACATCCACGCCCACAACACCATCCTAACCACCCTCGCCACCAACGGCATACCCGGCCTCACCGCCCTGATATTCCTTATCTACGCCATCATCAAACGCTGGCCCACCCTCCCCACCCACACCACCGCCCTCCTAACAGCCCTGGCCACCTGGTCACTCGTTGACGAACCCCTCAGATTTTGGGGACCAGCAGCCACATTCGCCCTCGCCCTCAGCCAGGAGACCACCACATGACCATCACCACCTACACCAGCGAACTCCTATCAGCCGGACTAACAATAACCGGCATCATCATATTCGTTATCATCGCCGCCGACCGACTCAGCGACGTGGTAAATTGGTTCAAAGGAGACTAGGCATGTACGGAGACATACAACAAACATTCTACATCCTAATAGCACCATTCCTGTACACCCTATTTCTCCCCGCATTTCTCGCAGGCGGAATAATCACCGCACTGCTCATAGCAATATTCTCGCGTTTCTGGCGGAAACCCTCGACATAAAAACGCAACGCAGCGCGGGAACATTCCACCTGAAAGGAGGTGATATAATTGAGTCTCGACTTAGATTTTACCGCCATTTTTAACTACGCAAACGACTTTCTGACCGCCTTCTGGCCCATCGTCGCCCTGTCAGCCGGCGTCTCGTTTGCCATCTACCTGAGCAAGCTCATCGTCAGCATTTTCAAAGGCGGACTGCGCTAACCGCGCTAACCCGCCAGCACATCTATCTAATCCATCACTAAAGGAGGTGATATAAGTGAGTCTTGACATAGACTTCACAGCCATTTTTAACTACGCAAACGATTTTCTGTCAGCCTTTTGGCCCATCGTCGCCCTATCAGCCGGCGTCTCGTTTGCCATCTACCTGAGCAAGCTGATTATTTCTATTTTCAAAGGCGGTTTCCGCTAAACCGATAAACCGCCATTCTCTATTTTTTCACTAAAGGGGGTGATATAAAGTGAGTCTCGACATAGACCTCACTGCAATATTTAACTACGCAAACGACTTTTTATCAGCCTTCTGGCCCATCGTAGCCCTATCAGCAGGCGTATCGTTTGCCATCTACCTTTCCAAGATGATCATTTCCATCTTCAAAAACGGGATGGGCTAAACCAACCCACCCCAAGCGGCCGGGGCCACCCGCCCCGGCCGCAAGGAAAAAAACAAACAATGAAAACACTCAAACTAACCATAATCATCCTAACAGCCATAATAACCACCTCCCTAACCCTGTTGATGCAGCCCCAACAGGCCAGCGCAAACCCCATCCCCCAAAACACCATTCCCAGCCCCGGCCTATTGAGACCGCACCAACAAACCCTATCCTGCACCACCGTCACCGCCACCGCCTACCACCTAACCGAATTCATCACCAACACCCCCTGCGCCCTCCCCTCAAACCCAGGTCTCTATCCCCTCTCCGACGCCTACGGCCCACCAGACGGCATCAACACCGCCTTCTCATTCTCCGACCAAAACTACCCCGGTTGCACCGCTGGAGGAGATTTCATATACGACCTCGGAGCCACCTTCTCAGGCTCACTGGACATAGACACCGTATGGTCAGTCCGATCAAACACCGTATACGAAAAAAAACTATACGCCTCACCAGACCTCACCACCTGGACCAAAATTGCCGACACCTGGGACGGCTCAATCAACGGCACATACCGCTACCTCAAATGGCACGGAAAAGGCGGCATCGGAGCCGGAGGCTCAGTCTGGCTCGACGGCATCACCAACACATTCACCGGCCAATACTGCACCACCTACACCCCAACCAACCCCATCACCACCACACCCCGAACCTGCGACACCATCCAGGACCCCGACGCCACCGGCTCACCCCTATACGCCTGGGACCTCAACCAAGCCACCATCACCGGATCAAACATAATATTCGAACCCCCCAACGACGATGACGACCCCCCAGACGACCCACCGGACGATCCACCCGATGACGATGACGACCCCCCAGACGGCCCACCACCCACAGAATCCACCACACCCTACGCCGCCCAATACATAAACATCCAACCCAACACCGTCTACACCATAGCCGCCCAACTCACCGGCACACTACACCTCTACCTTGCCAACCAGGCCATCAACCTCACCACAACCAACACCATCACCACCCCATATATCATCACCGACAACTACATCACCATAATAAACACAGGTCAAGACATCGCCTACCTCGACTACATCTGCATATACCCCATAACCTCAACCATTACCTCAAAACGCCCCTGCCAAACCCTGCTCGACCCAGATTTCACCAACGACCCATCAGACCAATGGTTTCTCTCCGGTTCAAACGCCACCATAACCGGCACAAACCTGACATTCACCGGCGTCGATTACGCCCGCCAGACCGCCAACCTCCTACCCGGAGCAACCTACAACGCCCAAATTATCGCCGCCGGCCAGGGCAGCCTCCAAATAAAACTCGGACACGACCAATCCCACTACATCACCCTGACCCTCACCAGCACCAACTACACCCTCCCCTTTACCACACCCACCACCCTAAACTCACCCATCCCCTACTACATCCACCACCAAACCGACAACAACGCATCCGTAGACTACACCTGCCTTCACCTCCTCGGAGAAACCGACCCAAACACCGGACGAACAGACTGCATCGCCCCCCCCAACGGAGAATTCACCACAGACCAATACTGGGAATGGTTCAGAAACGCCACCTGGCGCGAACAACAAGCCTGGCTACCACCCACAGACAACGGCCTCACCCGCCAAACCAACATCACCATAACCACCACCATCTCACCCTACACAATCCTCAGCTTTGAAGCCCAGGGCAACGGCGGCCTCATCGGAACACGCGCCCAGGATGGATTCAACGAACTAACCGCCTACTTCGACACCCACTCAGAAGTTTATATCTACGAACTAAACCTAAACCACCTACTCAACCAAACCACCACCACCACCCTCGACTACATCGCCTTCGCAAACGCCGCCACCACCACAATCTCATCAACCCAAAACGCCCACATCAACCTCGACAACGTCTGTATCTTCCACTCAGACCGCCCCGCCCTCCTCCCCCGACCCTCAGAACGCTACCCCTACACCCCCGTCGATTTCGGCCTACACTACGACGACTGCGAAGATTTAGACGGCATCTGGGCCAACTGGGGCATCAACATGGCCCAACACCGCGCCACCTACGCCGCCGGAGCCTCAGTATGGGAACCCCTCGGCTGGGTCCCCTGGCTCATATCCGCCATGTGGGTCACCCTCGCCGCCCTCGCCTGCTGGCTAATGGCCGCCCTCATCGTCATCCTATCCGCCATCGAATGGTTCTTAAACAACATCCTCAACATCTGGGCCTGGCTCAAATCATCCTGGGACAACCTCTGGACCTGGCTCGCCCTAACCCCAATCTTCGCCTGGATCATCGACATCTGGGAATGGATCATAGACTACTCCCAGGCTATCCTCTACTGGTTCCGCGCCCAGATCATCGAAATCCTAATCTGGCTCAGAAACGCCCTCGTCTCAATGATATTCGCCATAGGCGAATACGCCCTGGAAATCCCCGAGTGGTTCGACGAAACCATCCAAAACCTATGGGAATGGATATATTCATTCATCTTCTACGCAATCATAAAAATATTCAACTGGATCGCAGTCAACCTCTGGAACTCAAACGTAACATCCTGGCTCGACATCTGGAACAACCTCCTTGACTACATATTTGGCATCTGGAACAACACAATCATCGAATTCCTAAAAAAAACCTGGTGGCTAACCCTATTGATAAACGCCCTCACCACCATCGTCAACCCCATCATCGGCCTGTTCACCACATTCTGGCTATTTTTCATCGGAATAATGGGCTACATGTGGGAGACCGTAATAACCTACGCCTGGCTACCCATCGAAATATACAACGGATTCCGCGACTCCATCAACGAACCCGCCTACGGAACACTCACATGTGAAGACTCCAGCTTCTGGTGCCTCATCATCGCCGGCCTACAACTTGTCAACCAAACCATAAGCCAAGCCATACTCTACCCCATAGTAATCTTCACCATCATCACCGGCACAGTAACAATCCTATGGCACGAAATTATGTCATTCATGACCAATACCGATTTTGACCCTCCCGCATAAGGAGCAACAAAAATGAAAAAAACACTAACGCTAATAACAACAATAATAATCTCCCTCACCCTCATCACCCTCACCCTCAACACCCTACCCACCTACGCCGACGACACCTGGAACACACCCACCCCAACCCCATCCCCCACCACAGAACCCACCCCGGACGACGGCACACCAACCGCCGTACCAATGCCCGAACCAATGGAATTTCCCAACCCCAACTACGCCAACCCCACCGGCATCCCCACACTTGGCCCAGCACCCACCCCCATCCCCTGGTCCACCTGGCCCATACCCTACATCACCCCCTACGTCCCCGAACCCTTCGATGCCCCAAGCCTCGACCTCACCCCATTTCCCACCATCGACAGCGAACAATACGAAGTCAGCTTCACCCAGAAAATATCAAAATCATACGGACTATCATACACAAAACCCCTCTCCCTCGATGGACTCATCAAAAAAGGCACAAAAGGACTAACCGGCACAAAATCAATCACACTCATCAACAACATCATCGGAGACATCTCCGGCACAATCGGCACCGTATCCAGCTACACCAACTGGCTCACCAACCAAAAAAAATCAATGAAATACACCGGCACATTCACAATGGCCAAAGCACCCGACTGGTACGCCCCCTCCCTCCCCCGCGAAATGGCCGATGTCGGCTGGACCTACGAAACCATCCTCAACCCCGACACAATGGGAAACATAATGATCGAATACTCCATCAGACAATGGGCCTGGTTCGCGGGTCACATCGTCGCAATGCCCATTCGCTTTATGAAATGGGTATACTCATTTTGGAATTTCTTCGGCCCCTGGATGCTACTAAGCATCTGGATATTCGTAATGGCCCCCATCGTACTAGTACTCAGAACCGCCCCAATTTTAACAAAAATACTCTGGGCCATCATCCGCTGGCTAGACTGGCTCGCCCAATGGCTCTGGCGCATCTGGAAAGCCATACCCTTCCTAAACTAAAGGAAAAACACAATGAAAAAAGCAATCATACCCATCATCATATCAATCATAATAACCCTAATAATAACCACGCCCACCGCCCTTGCCCAGGACCCAGACCCCTGCGACAACCTCATCTCCCCCGAAAACGCCACCGCCCTGGACTATTTTTCCGACCCTACTTCTTCCTACCCCCCATCCAAATCAGTAGACGAGGATACCACCGGAGAATCATACTGGTTATCCGGATCACTCACCCCCAACACCCTCACCGTCTCAGACTTTGGTGGTACAGCCTGTGGAATAAAAATAATGGTAGCCTACGACACCGCCCACCAATTCATCACCTCAATACAAACAGACGACAGCACCACCGTCTACACCGGACCACGCTACCTCAATCAAGCCTATATATTTTTTACCATACAATTTCCCGACTGCTACCAAACCAACGAACTCATAATCAACCTCGAAAACTCAGAACCAGACCTGAGAAACGCCGTAAAAGAACTCTACGTCTGCGCCGGCTACCAAACCCCCATACTCCCCCCCAACCCCTGCGGTTCCGCCCTATACGAACGCCAACCCAACTACACCACACCGGCCGGAGGCTACAACGCCATCGACAACAACACCTCAACCTCATACAATCTCACCTCCCAACTGACCATCCACGAATACGACTACACCTGGGACGCCTGCGCCCTATCCCTCTACCCCAACAACAGCGGTACAATCGACACCCTCAGCCTCGACGGCAACCCTGTAACCGGCTACTACAGCCTCACCCCCTACCAATGGAACTATATCAGCTTCAGCGGATGCCAAACCGCCACAAACTTCACCCTCTCCGGCACAGCCGACCTCAACGAGGTCCGCATCTGCTACGACTCCGAACAAATGACCATAGGCGCAGCCGACGCAGTAGCCGGACTCGAAACAACACACGGCATCTCACTCCCATACGATTTCACCCCCTATGAAATTGGTGACAGCGACATAGACGTAATAGGCATCCTCGACCTGGCCGGCAGAATAAACTCAACAGAATTCATCAACGAACTGGGCAAAAGTTTCTCCACCGTATGGGTTATGCTCGCCATGCACGACGTAGCAGAAATAATTGGTAACAACCTCATAGCCTTCTTCGTAATCCTGATGCTTGGAGCCAGCGGCACAAGATTTCTCTGGACGTTTATCAAAGCCAAACGAAACCCGGAATTTCATTATGACCCAGAAGTAGATTACGACGGTGACCCACACGAAGGCCGGATATTCATCAAAAGATACTAACTACTAAGGATAAAAAAATGACAGACAAAAAACCGCGCGTCCTGAACCGCTACAAACGACAACACAACAAACGACCCATAACCAAAATACTCGCCTACCGCCTCAAAAAAATCTTACCAATCCTGCTAATCACCCTGCTCGCCCTGATTAGCATCATCTTTATCATCCAATATCTATGATATGAAAATAATATTTCTTGAACCGGGGGAAATACCCATGTCCCCCGAATCAATACAACCAAAAAAAAAGAAAAAAAAAGAAAAAAAACAGAAAGAGGAAAACGAAAATATGGACTTCGAGCTTGACGATCTGCCCTGGAAACAAATCCTAATAATAGTCGCCCTATTCGCAGTCTTTATGTGCGCCATCGCCCAGATGGGCTGGCTACCATTCATAGGCAAAAAAGACGCAGCCGCCCAACAACCCACCTCCCTGCCCACCCTCACCTCAACCCCAATGCCCACCCTCACCCACACCCCAGAACCACCCAAACCCACCACCCAACAACAACCCACCATCCAACAACAACAACCCCAAAC
>Ga0180432_10002202_pt1 | contig 29564 bp, 23 predicted proteins | sample SS_ome_10_FD_132414 | JGI IMG/M metagenome (GOLD analysis project Ga0180432, IMG submission 132414) | Hypersaline lake sediment archaeal communities from the Salton Sea, California, USA - SS_1_MS_2 metaG | ecosystem: Environmental > Aquatic > Non-marine Saline and Alkaline > Hypersaline >...
CATCCATAACTCCCAAGGAAAAAAGCCTTGCCGTATTTCATCATACCTTTCTGGAAGAACTCATCAAGTCCGGAAGAGTAAACGAATTTCGATTGATGAGGGCCTATTATTCAAAACCGGATATTCTGCATGCAAAGATAAAAAACGGAACCTTTAAACAAGAACTTCAGCTGGCCATGACGTTGTTGCGTAAAGGAAGGTTAAAATTATCCGCACCCAAGTCCAAGGCCGTCAAGGAAATTCAAAAAGCTTATTTTCAGACTCGCGGAGAGATCGTTTAATGAAACTATCTTTTTATCCGGGTTGTTCCCTGGAAGGAATGGCCAACGACTATTGCGAGTCCATTTACGCGGTTTTCAAGACGCTGGGTATTGATCTGGTTGAAATAGAAGATTGGTCATGTTGCGGGGCAACGGCGGCCCACAGCCTCAGTGAGGTCATGTCCGTGATTCTGCCCGCAAGGAATCTGGCCGCTGCCGACAAAATGGGGCTTGATATTATTTGTCCATGTTCTTTGTGCTTTAATCGTCTCCTGTTTTCCCAGAAAATGATAAAGAAAAAAATTTTTCATATTCCCTGGCATGTTACCGGAGATACCCGGGTTCTTGATATGACGCGCTTTTTAGCAAAACCTTCCATTATTAAATTGATAAAACAATGCATTTTGAAACCGTTAGACAGCCTGAAAGTGGTCTGCTATTACGGTTGCCAGATGGTTCGTCCTCCGAAAATTACCGGCTACGCAGATTATGAAAATCCCCAAACCCTGGATCACATTTCTGCGGCAGCCGGCGCCCGGGTCATTGACTGGTCTTATAAATCCACATGTTGCGGTGCAAGCATCGGCATCGGTCGCAGGGAAATCGTGGAATCTCTTTCAAAAAGGATTTTGCAGAAAACCCAACAGGCCGGGGCCGAAGCCATTGTGGTCTCCTGTCCGTTGTGCCAGTCCAATCTGGATATCGTTCAAAAAGATCGATCCGAACCACCGACGCCAATATTTTATATTACGGAATTACTCCGATTGAGTTTTAACGACAAAGGAAATCCAAAATGGTTTAAGATGCATGTTGCAGATCCTGTGCCGCTTTTAAAAGCAAAGGGTTTACTGTAAAAATTATGGAATCTTATCTCAAAAACCCGGTGGGGAAAGTTATCGTTATTGGCGGAGGCATTGGAGGAATTCAGTGTGCCCTGGATCTGGCGGATACGGGTTTTTATGTCTATCTTGTTGAAAAATCGCATACTCTCGGTGGAACCATGGCGCGTCTGGACAAAACCTTTCCCACCAATGATTGTTCAACCTGTATGTTTTCTCCTAAAATGGTCCATGCCGCCGGTCATGCCAATATCGAAATTCTTTGCTTAAGCCGCTTGCTGGAATTAAATGGAGCGCCCGGGCGATTTACCGCACGGATTGAAAAACAGCCCCGATATATCAATGAGGAAAAATGCATCGCATGCGGAGAATGTGCTGAAAAATGTCCAATAAAAGTGCCGGATCCCTTTAACGGGGAGCTGGGAACACGAAAGGCGGCTTTTCTGACATTTCCCCAGGCAGTCCCTTTAAAATATGCAATAGATGCCAAGAATTGCCTCTACTTTACCAAAGGAAAATGCGGCATTTGCAAAAAGATCTGTCCGGCTGAAGCCGTTGAATACGACCAAAAACCTGAAATTTTACAAATTGAAGCTGGTGCGGTTATCCTCTCAACCGGTTTTGAACCGGCGTTAACGGAAATGGAGGGAGAGTATGGTTATGGAAGATATAAAAACGTTGTCACCTCCCTTCAGTATGAACGAATGTTATCGGTCACAGGTCCCTATGGCGGACACATCCGGCGGCCGTCGGATGGGAAAGTCCCGCGCAAGGTGGCCTGGATTCAATGTGTCATGTCGCGGGATCTTGCCCGAAACAGGCCCTTTTGTTCTTCGGTCTGCTGCATGTATGCTGCAAAACAGGCGGTATTAACCCGCAGCCATGAACCGGATACCCAAACAACCATTTATTTTATGGATATTCGAGCCCACGGTAAAGGGTTTGACCAATATATCGATCGTGCCCGTAAACGGCACGGCGTGCGAACCAAACGATCTATGATTTCAGTAGTTTACCTAAACCCAGAAAATGACGATTTGATCATTGAAACATTTGATCATCGTTTAAATCGTAAAAAGGAAGAAGCGTATGATCTGGTCGTTCTTTCCACCGGTTTTAAACCATCGGATGATTTTATCCAAATAGCAAAACAGCTGGGGCTTGTTACCAACCCATATGGATTTTTAAGTACCGAATTTGATGAACCGGTATCCACTTCCAAACCCGGAGTCTTTGTGTGCGGCGGAATTGAATCGCCAAAAGATATTCCCGAAACCGTCATACAGGCCGGTGCGGCCGCAGCCGAGGCTTCCATATTAATTAATGCGGCGAGAAATTCTGAAATTGTATGTGATAAAGTCCCGGATGAAGCGCCCATGGATATCACGCCGCGCGTTGGCGTGCTGATTTGCCATTGCGGCACCAATATTGCCGGTGTCGTGGATATACAAAACGTCCTTGATTACGTAAAAAATTTGCCCCAGGTGACTTTTGCCACCGATTTTTTGTTCACCTGTTCCACCGAAACTCAGAAAACCATTATCCAACTGATTAAAGAGCATCGCCTGAACCGCATCGTAGTGGCTGCATGTTCGCCAAAAACCCATGAACCTTTGTTTCAGGATACGTTGCGCAAGGCGGGTTTAAACCCTTATTTGTTCGATATGGCAAGTATCAGAGATCAATGTGCCTGGGTTCATGGGAACGATCCTGAAAAAGCCACCAAAAAGTCAAAGGCGCTTATTCGAGCGAGTGTGGCCCGCGCCGTAGAATTGGAACCTTTATACGACAGTTCATACCGGACCGATAATCATGGATTGGTTATCGGTGGAGGTGTGGCCGGGATGACGGCTGCTCTGACCGTTGCGGATCAGGGATTTCATGTTCACCTTGTGGAAAAAAATGACCGGCTGGGTGGTTTTGCAAGAAATCTGAAATTTACACTGGAAGGTAATTCCCCTCCTAAGTTGATCCGTTATCTGATTGAAAGAATTACCCATCATCCGAACATTACGGTTTATTTAAGAAGCAGACTGATTTCTCATAACGGACATGTGGGAGCATTTTATGGAACGGTTCAAAATGAAAATGGCCCCGTACCTATTCGGTATGGGGCCGTAATTGTTGCAACCGGGGGCCGGCCGTATGAGCCTACGGAATATCTTTACGGAAAAAACAAACGTGTCCTTACTCAGGTGGAGTTTTCAAAACGGCTTGTGGAGGATTCATCTTGGGCAAGTCGGCTCAACAGAATTGTGATGATCCAGTGCGTTGGATCACGGGAACCTGACTTCCCTTTTTGCAGCAGAGTATGCTGTGCTGCGGCCGTGAAAAACAGTATCCAATTGAAAGAGATTAACCCCGGCGCCAGGATCATTATTTTGTATCGAGATGTAAGAACTTTTGGGTTCAAAGAACTTTATTATTTAAAAGCCAGGCAAAAAGGCGTCCTCTTTTTCCGGTATATTCCCGAAGAAAAACCAAAAGTATATGATGATAACGGAAATCTGACCGTCGATTTTACGGATCGAAGCTTGAATCAAAATTTTCGAGTTGAGCCTGACCTTGTGGTGTTAAGCTCCGGTATTCGACCCAATGAGGGCGCCAAGCAGATCGCCCGGCTCCTTAAACTTCCTATGGTTAATGAAGGCTTTTTCCTGGAAGCCCATGTAAAATTGAGGCCGGTGGAATTTGCCACTTCCGGAGTTTTTCTGGCAGGATTGGCCCACAGTCCCAGGTTTATTGAAGAGACCGTAACCATGGCCAAAAGCGCGGGTCAGCAGGCCATGAAGATTTTATGTAAAAAGGAGATGACCATTTCTGCGGCAAAAGCCGAAGTAGATCCTGAGAAATGTTCCGCATGTCTGCTCTGCGTTCGCCTATGTCCTTATGGTGCACCTTTTATAAATGAAGACGGTGTATCCCAGATCCCTCCGTCGTCATGCGCCGGATGCGGCATTTGTGTTTCAGAATGTCCTTCAAAGGCAATCACATTGAAGCATTGCACCGACGATCAGATTCTTGCTAAAATTGATGCCCTGCTGGAACCGACCGATTCATCTTTCCTTGTTCCGATATAGGGCGGATATTCAGTGAGTTCGCCTCGTTCATTCCCTTTGATATTCATGAATTGAAAATTCTTTTGGAATACTGTATGTTTAAATATTGAGTGTCGTACCCTTTAATTCTTCAGAATACTTATCTAATTTCGCTTGGACAGGTCTTATTCAAGTGAATTTCGAAGACAGCGGACTATCGCCATTTATTTTCTTCAAGGCGATATAAACCTTGACATTGCAACGTGACCCAATATTTTAAGATTTATGAAATATTTGAAATCGTATAAAAAGTTGTCTATTTAACCCTTATAAAGCCCGATGTTACCCATGCCGTATGAAAACTGAAGAATTTTTACAAGAACATAAATATTATAGAACACTTATTGAGAGTGCTACGGATTATGTCGTTGCTGTAAACCGCAACTATCAGATCATCATGGCCAACGAGCTTTTTAAAAATGAATTCGGTATGCAATCCAATAATACCTGTTACAGGGTATGGAAAAACAGAGATGAGAAATGTGAAGAATGTCTGGTGGAAAAAACCTACCGGGATGGCCTCGGGCACTGGAATGTAGAAAACGTTATTATGAAGGATGGCAGAGTTGCCAATATGCTGATTAGAACGATTCCGGTCAAGAACGAGCAAGGCGAGATCGTTTATGTCATGGAAAGAGCCACGGACATCACGAAAAGGCAGCACCTTCAGGAAAACATTGACAATTTGGGAGGCAACCTGGAAGAGATGCTGGCCAATCGTCTGGAAGATTTGCAAAAATCCGAAGAGAGATATCGAACCATATTTGAACGCTCCCGTGATGCGATCATTCTTACCGACCCCGGTGGAAGGATCGTTGAGGTTAACCAGGCAGGGGTCCATATACTGGGCTATGAGACCCAGAAAGAAGTTTTGGCACTAAAATCTACCGCCAAGCTCTTTGTTGACAAACAGGATTTCATTGAGCTCCAGAAAAGAGTCTCCCAGGAGGGTTTCGTTGTGGAGTTTGAAACCCGTCTGATGGGTAAAAATGATTCAGAATTTTATGCGTTGATTACATCGAACGTAACGGTGGATGTAACCGGTAAGATTACCGGCTATGTAATAATTATCAGAGACATTACCAAGAGAAAAATGTCACAACAGCAAATTGAGAAGCGGAATATCCGGCTGGATATTTTAAATTCCATCTCTGAAACCGTTAGCAGCAGTCTGAATCTTGATGAGATACTCAGTAGCACGATCGATAAAACTCTTGAAGTGTTGGAGTCTGACAGTGTCAGGATTTATTTGATAGACGATAAACAAAAGATTCTCAAACTGGTGGCGCATAAAGGGCTTTCCAGTGAATTAATCGCCAAGCCCTTTATGAAACATCGTAAACCCGGGGACGGACTTTTGGGTCAGACCATACTTGACGGTGAAACAAGATTGGTGGACAACTATTTGCGATCCCAAGATCCCTATGTGGATTTCATGATCGAAGAGGGCCTGCATACAACCGCTTATATACCGCTGCCAACCAAAGGAAAGTTGATGGGGGTCATGTGCGTCAGCAGCCATTACCCGGTTGAGCTTACAACCGAGCATATTGAATTCTTGACCGCTATCGGCAACCAGATCGGCGTTTCCGTGGACAATGCAAATTTATATGAAAATATAAAGAGGGCCTATGAGGATCTCAAAGATGCCCAAGAGCAGATTGTGCAGACAGAAAAACTGGCCTCTTTGGGCAAATTGGCCGCTACCATTGCTCATGAGATAAACAATCCTTTGGCGGCAGTTCTCACTTATATCCGTTTAATGATTAAACTGAAAGATCGGAATAAATTTTCTCCCGAAAGACTTGAGGACATTTCCCGATATTTGCTCACCATGGAGTCGGAAACTGCCAGGTGCGGCGAAATCGTGAAAAACCTTTTGGCCTTTTCCCGCCAGTCTGAAATCAAAATCAAAAGCACCCGCATTACAGACATTATTGATAGGACTCTTGTTCTTATTGCCCATGATTTGGAAATTAAAGATATTCAGCTTAGAAAAAACATTGCGCCGAATCTGCCCAACGTTCAATGCGATTTTCAGCAGATTCAACAGGCCCTATTAAATCTCATGTACAATGCTTCAGACGCTATGCTTGATGGCGGTACGCTGACGGTAACGGCCAACAGAAAAGCAGGGAATAATAGATTAGACGTTATGGTTTCCGATACGGGTTGCGGCATTACCGAGGAAGACAAGGAAAAAATTTTTGATCCTTTTTTTACAACCAAAGAAGAAGGAAAAGGTGTGGGCCTCGGTTTGTCGGTGGTATATGGCATTGTTACTCGGCATAATGGCACCATAGAAGTGGAAAGCGAGCCCGGCAAAGGAAGTACTTTCAAGATGAGCCTGCCGTTAGCCCCATTGGAAACGCAAATGCAAAATGGATATTTATACGATACAGAAACCTGAAACTTTTATTCATAAAAATGGAAGGAATCGACAATGACCAAAAAGGCTCGTATTCTTGTGGTTGATGATGAAGCACCCATGCGAGAAGCGCTTTATGACTGGCTTAAAGAGGATGGTTATGAGGTAGGCCTCGCCCAAAGCGGCAAAGATGCCATTGCCATCGCCACGGAAAAAAGCTGGGATGTGATTTTGCTGGATCTGAAAATGCCGGGTATGGACGGATTGGAAACATTGAAGCAACTTAAAGGCAAAACCGTGGACACGGATGCTGAGATACTCATGATGACTGCCTATGCTACGGTAGATACCGCCGTTCAGGCCATGAAGGAAGGTGCTTTTGATTATTTGGTCAAACCGTTCGCCCCTGACGAGATCGAAATGCAAATCAAGAAGATTGTCGCCCATCGAGAGCTGGTTTTAGAGAATATTTTACTGCGTCAAAAGCTGGAGGAAAGATCAGAATATGATGAAATCATAGGGAAAAGTGACGCCATGCAAGAAATTTACGATTTAATTTCCCAGGTGGCGCCCACCGACTCCACCGTACTGATAACCGGTGAAAGCGGCACCGGTAAGGAACTGATCGCACAGGCAATTCACGGAAACAGTCAGCGCTGTTACATGCCGTTTATTGCCGTAAGTTGCGGGGCGTTGCCCGATACCTTGTTGGAGAGCGAATTGTTCGGCTACGAAAAGGGCGCCTTCACCGGTGCGGAGCATACCAAAAAGGGTCGCTTTGAAATGGCCGATAAAGGAACTCTTTTCTTAGATGAAATCGGTGATATCAGTTTAAAAACCCAGGTGGATCTTTTAAGGGTTTTGCAGCGAAAAGAGTTCAGACGTCTGGGGGGTCAGGAAGAAATTAAAGTAGACGTGCGTATTTTAGCGGCGACCCATCAAGATTTGAAAAAGGCGATTTCTGAAAGTAAATTTCGTGAAGATCTTTTTTACCGATTGAACGTCATTTCTATTCCTGTACCGCCGTTGAGGGAGCGTAAGGATGATATCCCGCTGCTGGTGAAAGCATTTATACGCAGGTATTGTCTAAAAATGAATAAAGAGTTGGTAAAAATCTCCTCTTCGGCCTTGAAATTGCTGATGGATTACAACTGGCCCGGAAATGTGAGAGAGCTGGAAAATGTCATCGAAAGGGCGCTGGTTATCGGGCGAGGCAAAGAAATCGTGATAGAGGACCTTCCGTTTTCACGCAAGCAATTAGAGCCTGAAACAATGCCCAATTCCTTGAAGTTAATGGAAAAAATGCATATCAAGAGAATTCTGGAAGAAACAGATTGGAACATCAGTAAAACAGCGCGTCTTCTGGAAATTGACCGCCAGACGCTCTATAATAAAATTGCAAAATATAAGATTGAAAAGGAATCATAAATCGATTTGTCAAGCTGCGTTACGATCTGTCCCATAGGCTCGGTGGACCCAGAGATTCTCGAGCACATCGCGAAATGTATTTCAGTTCGATGTGGTCTAAACTGCAGAATCTCAATGAATATGGAAAATCCTCGGTACGCCTATAATGATACCCGTTGCCAATATAATTCAAAGCTGATATTAAAGCACCTCCTTCAACGAAGTCTCCAGGACACCTTTCGACTGATCGGAGTGACTTCCGTGGATTTGTATGTGCCCATTCTTAGGTTTGTCTTCGGATTAGCACAGATCCAGGGCAAATGTTCAATAATATCCCTACACCGGCTTTATCCCCGGTTTTACGACCAGCCCTCCAATCCGGATCTTCTATTGGCACGGGTGGAAAAGACGGCCATGCACGAACTGGGGCATACATTCGGTTTGACCCATTGCAGGGATCGGCGTTGTGTGATGTATTCCTCGGTTCGGATTGAGGATACGGACTTAAAACAACCCGACTTTTGCCCCACCTGTTTTGAGCTTTTCCAATGGTATCTTAAAAAATCCCTCCAGCAGCCTCCTCATTAAGCCTTGAATGGATGCCGAAATATTCTACAGCATGTCTTTTTTTTCGGCAATTCATGAATTTATTGAATAAATAAGCAGTTATGTATTGTTTTGTAGTTTACCAAATAACATTTGCCGATTATTTCAGCAATATGTTTTATGGGTTTATTATTCAATCAAAGCGCCCGGAAAATATTTGTTATATATAAAACAAATAGTTACAATAGTTATTCCGTGTCTTATTCGACATTGGCACACTGTTTGCTCTTTAGAACCGTAAAATAAAAAAATTAAAACCGATCAAATATTATAGTAAAAGGAGGGAATAAAATGGGCGCCACCAAAAAGAGGGAATCAATGAGAATTGTACCACCAGGCAAAAAAAAATGTGTATGGATGGAGGCCGGGGTCGTTTCCTATAAACTGTGCGATCACAACTTTGATTGCTCTACCTGTGTATACGATCATGGTATGCATGATCGGGTTGCCCGGTATAAGGAAAAAGTTGCCGTACAACCGTTGGCGGCAGTACCGGATAAATTCACCGAAACCTGGGTAGATAAAATGATGCAGCTTCCTGCTAATCGGCGCAAATGTCGTTACATGATCACCGGGGAAGTGGGTCATAAATTATGCCCCAATGCTTATGAATGCGGCACCTGTTCTTTTGACCAGATGATGCAGGAACGCCTTCAGGCTGAGACGCTTCCGGTTCATGCAAGAAGCCGGGAAAGCGGTTTTGAACTGGCAGAAGATTTCTATTATCACGACGGCCACACATGGGCCAAACCGGAATATGGCGGGCGTGTTCGAGTGGGGCTGGATGATTTTGCCCAAAAACTTATCGGAAAACTCTCAAGGATTGAACTGCCGAATATTGGCCAGGAAGTAAAACAGGGAGAAGTAGGATTTCAAGTCAGGCGCAATGGAGACGTTGCCAAACTCCTTTCCCCTATGGACGGCATCGTCGCCAATGTGAACCATTCCCTACGGGATCAACCGGACCTGATCAACGAATCTCCCTATGAAAAAGGATGGTTATTTACCCTTGAGCCAACCCGGCTGCGTAAAAACTTAAAAGGACTCTATTACGATAAGGAGGCCCGTAATTTCATCCATGGGGAAAGGGAAAAGCTTTTTGCCATGGCCAATGACGATTTGCGGGTGGCCGCAGATGGTGGTGTCTCGGTTGAAGACATTTCTCAAGAACTTGAAGGGAAAAACTGGGCCAAGTTTATAAAGGTTTTTCTTAAGACCTGATCGGCAATAATGCCGTAACCGGATCTCATACAAAACAATGGCACAAAACCTCCCGCCGCCAGAAAAGCGGGAGGTTTTTTTTAGGTGTCAGGTTTCAGGTGTCAGGAATGATGAAAAGAGGCGCTGGCACCTGACACCTGAAACCAAATAGCCATAACAATCTTAGCTATCAACAGTCTTGATTTACACCCGTCTGCACCAAGCCAAGTGCGGCCGGCAGGCACATTCCATGATTACGTCAGTCCATACGATTTAAGCTTTCTTCGGAGGGTGTTCAAACCTATTCCAAGAAGCCTGGCGGTTTGGGATTTGTTTCGGCCTGTCAGCTTATACGCTCGGATAATGTGAGATTGTTCAATTTGTGCAAGGGGTGCAATATGGTCTGACACGGGGCGGGGCAGGCATGTTGATATGGATTTGCGCTTTTTTAAATGCGCGGGAAGAAAATCTGATAAAATGGGTTTCCCCTGTGCCAGATTTACAGAGGACTGGATTATCGATCTGAGTTCCCTGACATTCCCGGGATAGTCATGCTCCATAAGCAGACACATGGTTTCTTCTTCAATGTTTTGATTTTTAGCGAAACCGTCGCAATCTTGTAAAAATTTGTCGGCCAAGAGCGGAATATCCTCTTTTCTTTCTCTCAAGGGAGGCAGATGAAGCCATCCTCCCCGGACACGATAATATAAATCTTTCCGAAAAACTTTTTTGGCCATCATTTTTTCCAGATCTTTGTTGGTCGCCGCGATAAATCGTACGTCCGCTTTCTGATGAACGTTGGTCCCCAGTTTAAGGTATTCCCCATCCTGTAAAACGCGCAAAAGCTTACCCTGAAGCTCTATGGGGAGGTCACCGATTTCATCTAAAAACATGGTCCCTTGATTGGTGTATTCCAGATAGCCGGTGCGGCCATTTTGAGCACCGGTGAAAGCGCCTTTTGTGTGACCGAAAAATTCAGCTTCAAAAAGGCTGCCGGTGAGTGAAGCCATATTGACCGGTGTAAAGGGATATTCTGATCTGGGGCTTGCGGCATGAATTGCCCATGCCAGAAGTTCCTTACCCGTACCGCTCTCACCGGTAATTAAAAGAGGAACATCACTACCGGCATGCAATTCCGCTTCCTTTAAAACCCTTAGAACCTTTTGAGACCGGGTGATAATCGGTTTGAAAGGTTTTTTGTTCACCAGTTGGGGCAACGTTTGGCTTTTTTCTATATCCAGAATATCAATCAGACGCTTTTTTTCCATGGCTCGTTTCATGGAAAATACAAGGTCTCCCTGGGAGATCGGCTTTACCAGATAGTCATAAGCCCCTTTGTTAAGACATTCCACTGCAATTCGGGCCTCGTTAACGGCGGTAGCCATGATGCATTCGGTTCTTGGACTTATGTTTTTAATTATTTCAAGAAGTTCCAGTCCATCCATTTCCGGCATGGTCATATCCACCAACGCGATGTCGAAAACGTTTCCCTCTTCAAAAAGAGACGCCGCTTTCATGGGATTGTCTTCGGTGTATATATATTTAAAACCGGACTTGAGCAACTGTCCTTTGATGATTTCAAGGTAATCCGTATCATCATCAATAATAATTATTTGATTCTGCATTCAACCATCCCCTTTCCGGTCTCTGTCCCAAAAGGGACTGTTCCAAAATGGCACAAATTGTTGCTCAATCACTGATTTGCTCTTTACATGTATAACACATGTGCCAAATTGGCACAATAGCCCCGTGAAATCAAATCTTAAAATATTTTCGGTCATGGCAACAAATAATTGTTTATGTATATGATATAATAGTCATTTATTTATATTTATCAAAATTATATCCTCCTGGCACAGTTGTTGCTCATACTACATCCGAAAACTCTGAAACCTCATCTATTCATAAGCTGCTTTTTGTTTTCTTAAGTTAAAATCGGAGGAAAGCCTATGCATTTAAAGCGCAAATTCGAAGCAGGGGAATTTGCTATCCTTGCGGAAATGGAACCCCCCAAAGGGATAGATGTTTCCACTATGGTAACGAACGCCATGAAAGTCAAGGGGGAGGTGGATGCCTTTGTGGTGCCTGAAATGAGCAACGCTGTCATGCGCATGAGTGCCCTTGGAGGGGCCATGATTCTGCAGGGAAAAGGCATGGAAACCGTGATGCAGGTCAACTGCAGAGACAGGAACCGAATCGCTCTTCAAGCGGATCTTCTGGCAGCTTATGGATGCGGTGTTACAAACGTTATGGCGGTTACCGGAGAAGATCCCAGCTTTGGAGACCACTTTCAGGCAAGATCCGTGTATGACATCAACCTTCTGGAGTTACTCAGAACAATTCGCGGGCTCGAGCAAGGAAAGGACATGGCCGGAATCGAACTTTTAGGTTCCCCCGAGTTCTTGGTGGGATCCACGGTTGATGCAGGGGCCAAGGGAAAATCCACCGAACTGGAGATTGAAGAGATGAACAAAAAAATTGAGGCCGGCGCCCAGTTTTTCATCTCCCCGCCGTTATTTGATCTTTCCGCCATCCAGCATTTCATGAAACGGGTGGAAGCAGAAAAAATTAAAATCATTCCCACGGTGTTGCTGCTCAAATCTTTAGGAATGGCCCGTTACATCATGCGTAATGTGGATAATGTTTTTATCCCTGATTCTCTGATTGACCGTATCGGAAAATCCCCTGACAAGGTTCGAGAGTGTACTCTGATTGCATCAGAAATGGTTGCATCGTTAAAAGAAGAAGGATTCAGCGGCGTAAACATGGCAACTATTGGATGGGAGCATAAGCTTCCGGAGATATTAGATAATGTCCATCCATAAACGGCATCTTTCGGCCTCCGGCGGCGTTCTCGCTCGTTTTCAATCCTCGACATAGCGCGCTATGCCTGCGGTTGAAAATTCGCTCGGGCCTTGCCGGAAACCAAAATCTACCATTTATGGATGGACACTAGATAGAATATAAGGATGGAAAAAATGGAGCATACAAACCGTCAGAAGGAAAATACATCCACTAAAACACACGGAAAAGATCTCGTCGGTTCGGTCATGGTGCTTGGCGGCGGAATCGCCGGCATGCAGGCGTCCCTTGATCTGGCGGATTCCGGTTATTATGTTCATCTGGTGGAAAAATCTCCGGCTATTGGAGGTGTAATGGCTCAGCTGGACAAGACATTTCCCACCAATGACTGCAGTATGTGAATTATCTCACCCAAACTGGTCGAGGTCGGCCGGCATATAAACATCGAACTTCATACCTGTTCAAATATTGAAAAGATTGACGGACAGAATGGAAACTTTCAGGTAACCCTCCACAAAACTCCCCGCTATATCGATACGGATAAATGCACTGCCTGTGGTGATTGTGTAGAAGTTTGCCCGGTAACCAGACCCAGCGAATATGATACGGAGCTGGTGGACCGCAAGGCGGTTTACAAACCATATGCCCAGGCCATTCCCGGCGCCTTTGCCATAGAGAAGATCGATACGGCGCCATGCCGGATGGCCTGTCCGGCGAATCTAAATGTTCAGGGATATGTGGCCATGGTAAAGATGGGTAAGTACCGGGAGGCTGTGGAGATCATCATGCAGGATCTGCCTTTTCCCGGCATACTCGGCCGTATTTGTCCCCATCGTTGTGAAAAAAGCTGCCGTCGCCTTGAAGTGGACGAGGCGATTTCCATACGGGAACTGAAACGGGTGGCCGCGGATCATGTGGATTTAAGTGATATCCCGGTACCGGAAATTACGTCCAGAAATGAAAAAGTGGCCATTGTCGGCTCGGGTCCTGCCGGGCTGACCGCCGCCTATTTTCTGGCATTAGACGGATACCCGGTCAGTGTATACGAGTCCATGCCCGAACCCGGTGGAATGATGCGATACGGCATTCCCGAACACCGCCTGCCCCGAACGGTACTGGATGCGGAGATCGATAATCTCAAAAGATACGGAATTCAAATTCATACCGATACCGTTATTGGCAGAGATATCACTCTTGAAGAGCTTCGGAAACATGGCGCCAGCGCTATTTTTCTGGCTATCGGTGCCTGGAAAGGGCTGAAACTAAGAATTCCCGGGGAAGAAACTTCCCAGGGTGTTTCCGATGTTACCGCCTTTTTACGAGAAGTTCATCTGGGAAATTTAAAAAAACTGGAGGGAAAGGTCGTTGTCATCGGAGGCGGCCATTCCGCACTGGATGCCGCCCAGGTGGCACTTCGAATCGGTGCCAGCGAGGCGCATATCCTTTACCGCCGATCCCGAAAGGAAATGCTCGCTGAGCCCGAAGAAGTGGAAGAGGCCGAGAAAGAGGGAGTAAAGATTCATTTTCTGGCGGCTCCCGTAAGTATCTCCAGTAAAAACGAGAAGGTTAGCGGAATCGAATGTATTCGGACCCGTTTGACGGAAAAAGACACCACCGGTCGGCGAAGACCGATTCCCATTGAAGGTTCGGAATTTTTCATTGAGGCGGATTATATCATTCCGGCCATCGGTCAGGAGCCTGATCTCGGCAACCTTGCCAAAGCACAGAGCTTAAAAGTTTCCAAATGGAACCTTCTGGAGGTTAATCCTGAAACTCTCCAGACAAATATACCGGACATATTTGCCGGTGGTGATGTGATCAGCGGTCCTGCCACGGTTATCGAGGCGGTTGAGGCTGGCCAAAGAGTCGCCAAATATATCGCCAAATATTTGCAGGGTGAAGAACTGCCCACAGAATGGCAGGAGGAGCCACCCATGGGGACAAACTGGGTCGCGCCACCCAAAGATGAACCCTGCAAAGAGCGATTAAAAATTCCGACGTTGCCAGTGGAAAAAAGGATCACGGGCTTCGAAGAAGTCAATCTTTGTGCAGATGAGGAATCCGCCAAAAAAGAAGCCGATCGATGCTTGAATTGCAGCGGCTGCTGTGAATGCTACCAATGTGTGACGGTCTGTGAGGCCGAAGCCGTCACTATTGACACTCACGCCCAACAGGAAGAAACAACAACGATTAATGTGGGTTCTGTTGTTCTGGCTCCGGGTTTCCAGCCTTTTGATCCTTCAAAGTATGATAATTACAATTATGCCAGCCATCCCAATGTGATTACTTCCACGGAATTTGAACGAATCCTTTCCGCCACAGGACCCTTTATGGGGCATCTTACCCGAATTTCGGACAAAAAAGAGCCCAAGAAAATTGCCTGGTTCCAATGCATCGGTTCCAGGGATCTTAACCGCTGTGACAATCCATACTGCTCTTCCGTGTGCTGCATGTATGCCGTTAAGGAGGCTGTAATTGCCAAAGAGCATGCGGATTATGATCTGGATTGCGCCATCTTTTTCATGGATATGCGTACCCCGGGCAAAGATTTTGAAAAATATTACAACGATGCCAAAGACAAGCATGGGGTTCGCTTTATCAGGTCCCGGGTTCATACCATAGACCGGGTTCCCGGGACCGATGACCTTGAGGTCCGGTATGTGACGGAAAGCGGAGAAGAGAAAAAAGAAATTTTCGATATGATCGTATTATCCGTGGGCATGGAAATATCTCAGGAAACCATCGATCTTGCAAATGACCTCGGAATCGATCTGACTCAAGGAAATTTTTGCGAAACCAAGGATTTACAGCCTTTTGCAACATCCAGAGACGGCATATTCGTCTGCGGCGCTTTTCAGGGGCCCAAGGATATCCCCGAGTCTGTGATGGAAGCCAGTGCCGCAGCTTGCAGTGCCGGTGTGAATCTATCACCGGCACGAGGCACTCTTGTCGCAGAGAAAGCATTTCCGGATGAAATCGATATCACCAGCGAGGAACCCCGCATCGGAATTTTTGTGTGTAATTGTGGTATCAATATCGGTGGGTTTGCCGATGTTCCGGCCATCGTCGAATATGCCAAGGGACTGCCCAGTGTTGCGTATGTGGAAGAGAACCTCTTTACCTGCAGCCAGGACACTCAAGACAAAATGGCAGAGGTGATCAAGGAACAGAACTTAAATCGTATTGTTGTGGCGGCATGTACCCCTCGAACCCATGAACTGTTATTTCAGGAGACCATACGTAATGCAGGTCTAAATGAATATCTGTTTGACATGGCCAATATCAGGAACCAGTGCACATGGGTACATTCGGATGACAAAGAAAATGCCACGGAAAAATCCAAAGATCTGGTTCGGATGGCTGTAGCCCGGGCTTCTTTGCTGGAACCCATCCCCGAGATATCGGTGGATATTAACCCGTCTGCCCTGATTATCGGTGGGGGTATCGCCGGTATGACCACGGCTTTAGGTTTTGCGGATCAGGGTTTTCCGGCGGTCATAGTGGAAAAATCGTCCGTTCTCGGCGGAGCGGCAAGGGATCTTACCAAGACCTGGCAGGGCCAGGACGTTCAAGAATACCTTTCCGATCTGGTTGATAAAGTTGAGCAGCATTCAAACATAGAGGTGTTGCGAAACGCCGAGGTGGTCGGAGCTTCCGGGTTTGTGGGCAACTTTCAAACTCAGGTGGCTGTAGGAAACCAGACAAAGACCGTGGAACACGGGGTTGTCATGGTTGCAACCGGTGGAAAAGCGGCCGATACGGATGAATACCTTTACGGTATAAATTCCAGGGTGACCCGCTGGCATGATCTGGAACATGATCCTGAAAAATTAAAGAATGCAGAAATTATTGTATTTATCCAGTGTGTGGGGTCACGGGACGAAAACCGACCTTACTGTTCCAGGATCTGTTGTACGGCTTCCATATCACAAGCGATTTCCATAAAAGAAAGCAACCCGGAGACAAAAGTATTTATCCTTTATCGTGACATTCGAACTCATGGCGAAAAAGAGTATCTTTATAAAAAAGCCAGGGAGATGGGAGTGGTGTTTGTACGATATTCTTTGGATAACAAACCCAAGGTTTCGGAAATAGAAAATGGTCTTCAAGTCGATGTCTTTGATCCGATTTTACAAAAGGAATTAAGGATAAAAGCAGACTACGTGAATCTGGCGACGGCCATTGAGCCGGCCCAAAACCAAAAGATTTCCGAGTTCTATAAAATTCCGCTCAATGCCGAAAACTTTTTTATGGAAGCCCATGCCAAATTGCGTCCCGTTGATTTTGCAACCGATGGTATTTTTCTATGCGGTTTGGCCCATTACCCCAAAGCCATAGAAGAGAGCATTTCCCAAGCCATGGCGGCGGTAAGCAGAGCCGTCACGATACTGGCAAAAGGTACTGTTCAAATTTCTCCGCTGGTATCTCAGGTAGATGCTGAAAAATGCATCGGGTGCGGTCTTTGTGCGGAAGTTTGTGCTTTCAACGCTATACTGCTTAATGAAATTGAAGGCACGGGATATCGGGCACAGAATATTTCGGCCTCCTGCAAAGGGTGCGGGCTGTGTGCCGCTTCGTGTCCCCAGCAGGCCATCGATATGCTCCATTTCCGGGATCGGCAAATCGTGGCTTCGGTTTGTGCAGCAGTGTAAATGGATAAATTTTAGTAACTTTCAAGTGTTGTCCGGGTTAGATAATAGCTTGCAATTTTTATAATGAGCCAAAGTAAGTGAAAGGTGAAAATTATGGAAGAGTTTGAGCCAAGAGTAGTTGCTTTTCTATGTAACTGGTGTGCCTATGCCGGTGCCGATCTGGCAGGTGTATCCCGATTGCAGTATCCACCCAATATAAGAGCCGTGCGCGTCATGTGTTCGGGCAGAGTGGATCCACTGTTTGTTCTGCAAGCGTTTAAACAGGGATGTGACGGCGTACTGGTCGCCGGGTGACATTTCGGTGATTGCCATTACCTGGAGGGTAATGTTCAGGCCGAAAAGAAGATCCGTTTAACTCAAAAATTGTTGGACATCGCCGGTATCGGCAAAGACAGGCTGCATTTGGCCTGGGTTTCCTCGGCTGAAGCTCAGCGGTTTGTAGAAATTGCTACAAATGCAATCGATTCGGTTAAGGCTCAGGGGAAATTCGACCCCAATGCGTTTGCTTTTGAGCTTGCTGCAGCAGAGTCGACCCTGGCCGGAGAAACACTCAGATGGATGCTCGGAAAAGAATTAAAGATCACGACAAAAGGGGATGTTTTCGGGCGCCGGTGGGATACGGATACTTTTGAATCTATACTCGATTCGTTGCTCGAAAGAGAATATCAGAAAAATATGATTCTTCAAGCAGTTAATGATGGACATACCTCAGTGAGAGATATCCATAAAAAAATCGGGCTTGACCTTAAAAGAATTTCATACCTTCTGGCCGATATGGAAAATACGAACATGGTTGAGTTTGTCGGTATGAAAGAGAGCAAACCGGTGTTTCAAGTACTGTGAAAACTCAGTAAAGAAAATTGAAGATTTTATTTGATGAATCTATCTGAAATCGACAATCAAAAATCTTCAATGAATAGAGGGAGGAGAAATGACGAAAAAAAGCGGGTCGGTTATGGTTGTGGGTGCCGGAATTGCAGGCATGCAGGCTTCGCTCGATCTGGCCAATTCGGATTACAAGGTTTACCTGGTTGACAAATCTCCCACCATCGGCGGGATGATGGCCCAGCTGGACAAGACCTTCCCCACTAATGATTGTGCCATGTGAGTGATTTCGCCCAAACTGGTCGAGGTCGGCCGGCATATGAATATTGAGCTGATTACGTGCAGCGAATTAAAGAACGTTGAAGGGGAACCGGGAAACTTTAAAGCGTCATTGGTCAATTACCCCCGCTACATTGATCCGGTTAAATGTACCGGGTGCGGAGATTGTGCCAGGCACTGCCCGGTCACCGCCGTTAACCCATATAATATGGGTCTCAATGACAGGAGAGCCACCTACATCGAATATGCCCAAGCGGTTCCTCTCGCCTTTGCCATTGATACCCAGACCTGTATCGGCTGCGGTTTGTGCGAGAAAATGTGTCTTGCCAAAGCAATCCGATATGATGACAAAGAGCGCAACACCAACGTTACGGTGGGATCTGTCATTCTGTCCGCCGGAAGCCGGGGATTCGATCCTTCCGGGCTTGATTATCTGGGATACGATAAATATCCCAATGTGGTTACCAGCCAAGAGTTTGAAAGAATCCTGAGTGCATCAGGACCGTATTTCGGTCATTTGATGAGGCCGTTGGACAGGGAAGAGCCCAGAAGCATCGCGTGGTTGCAGTGCGTGGGTTCCAGGGATACCAACCGTTGCGGAAACGGCTACTGCTCATCGGTATGCTGCATGTACGCCATAAAAGAATCCATGATTGCCAAAGAGCATGCCCATGGCGACCTGGATTGTGCAATTTTTAATATGGATATACGGACGGTTAGCAAGGATTATGAAAAATATTATCTTCGTGCCCGGGATAAGGAAGGGATTCGCTTTATAACCGCCAGGGCCCATTCCATTACCGAAGTTCCTGAAACCGGCGATCTGATTCTCGAGTATGCCGATGATAGCGGTACCATGAAACAAGAAACCTTTAACATGGTCGTTCTTTCTGTGGGACTTCAGATTCAGCAGGATACTGCGGATCTGGCAAAACGCCTCAATGTTAAATTGGATAAATACAATTTTGTAGACAACGATCCCTTTACGCCAGTGAGCACCTCACGGCCGGGAATATATATGTGCGGGGTGCTGCAAGGGCCAAAGGACATCCCCGAATCCGTGGCCGAGGCCAGCGCCGCAGCGTGTTTAGCCGGCGCGGACCTTGCCGAAGCCAGGGGGACTGAGATTACTAAAGTTGAAATGCCCGAACCCATTGATGTTTCCGAGCAGAGGCCTCGCATCGGTGTTTTCGTATGTAACTGTGGGATCAACATCGGAGGTATTGTCGATGTCCCGGCGGTAAAAGACTATGCTGCGACGCTTCCGAACGTTGTCTTTACGGATGATAATCTGTTTACCTGCAGCCAGGACACCCAGGATGTCATCAAAGAAAAAATTATCGAGCATCAGTTGAACCGGGTGATTGTGGCTTCATGCAGCCCCAAAACTCACGAGCAGATGTTTATGGAAACGCTTGAGGCCTGCGGATTAAATAAATATTTGTTTGAAATGGCAAATATCCGCAACCAGAATTCATGGATTCATTCCAAGGATCCGGAAACAGCCACGCAAAAGGCCAAAGACCTGGTTCGTATGTCCGTGGCCCGGGCTGCGACACTCCATCCGCTATATGAAAAAAAGATTCCGGTCATTAAGAGAGCGCTGGTCATCGGCGGTGGGGTGGCCGGGATGAATGCTGCGCTGGGTCTTGCGGATCAGGGTTTTCCGGTCGTCATCATTGAAAAAGAGGAAAAACTGGGCGGAATGGCAAATCGCCTGACCGCCACCATTGAGGGGGCGGATGTGGGGAGTTATCTGGAAGGACTGATCGAAAAGGTGACAACCCACCCCCAAATACAGGTTTTGACCCGCTCTCTTATTGTCGGATTTTCCGGATTCAAGGGAAATTTCACCACTGAAGTTCTCGTGGGACCGGGTATGTATGAAAGAAAGATCGACCATGGCGTGGTTGTTCTGGCTACCGGAGCCACCGAATACCGCCCCAAAGAATTCCTATACGGCCAGGACCAAAGGGTCCTAACCCAGGTCGAGCTATCCAAACGTTTAAAAGAAAAAGGGGCCCAAGATCTAAACCGGGTGGTCATGATTCAGTGTGTTGGGTCCAGAAACGGTGAGAATCCCAACTGCTCCAGGATTTGCTGTCAGAGCGCAATCAAGAATGCCCTTCACATTAAAAAACTTCAACCGGATGCCCAAGTCTTTATACTTTACCGGGATATCCGGACGTACGGGCTCCTGGAGGATTACTATACTGAAGCCAGGAAACTGGGCGTATTGTTTTTTCGATTCGATCCCGAAGATCCGCCCACGGTGGAATCATCTGAAGCGGGGGTGATGGTAACCTTTAAGGATCATGTGCTGGGTTCCAGCCTCAGGGTCAGTGCCGACCTTCTGGCGCTGAGCGCGGGGATGGTGGCTGAGGACACCGAAGAACTCGCCTCCATCGTCAAACTGGCCCGAACCGCGGAAGGCCATTTTATGGAGGCTCATGTCAAGTTAAGGCCGGTGGATATGGCTACGGAAGGCGTCTTTGTTTGTGGTACCGCTCACAGCCCCAAACTGTTATCAGAATCCATTTCACAGGCACTTGCCGCTGCTTCCCGGGCAACGACGTTTCTATCCCAGCCGGACTTGACATTATCGGCGGTAACGGCACAGGTAAATGCGGATCTATGTGCGTCATGCCTCATATGTGTCCGATCGTGCCCGTACCAGGTGCCGAGAATCAATCAAGACGGTGTCAGTGAAATCGATGTTGCATTGTGCCATGGGTGCGGTGTCTGTGCCGCGGAATGTCCGGCAAAGGCCATCGAGCTGAATTGGTATGAAGACGTTCAAATTCTGAGCAAGGTTGACGCGTTGCTCGAAGGCGTCCTGTAGAACCGAAGTGAATCATAATTCAGGTCAAAAATAACGAGACATGCAGTTTGTGAACTGAATTTTGAATAGCCGAAATTGAAGATTGTTGATTTATGATTGAAGATTTATGGAAGCGCTTGGCTTTGTATTTTTTAAAATTGATAGAACACCTTCAATCAACAATCATCAATCGAAAATCATCAATTTTCTCATTTGTAAGCGTATACGAAATTAAACAATAGTATAGCCGCCGAATTCGCACCAAACATATAGAGTAGATTCAAAGGGGGTATTATGAAGGAAGATTTCAAACCGATTATTATCGCATTTTGCTGCAGTTACTGAGGGTACACGGCTGCGGACCTGGCAGGTTCCATGCGCTTGCAATACCCACCTGATATAAAGATCATTCTCGTTCCATGCACGGGGAAGGTAGATGTCCTTCATATCCTCCATGCCTTTGAAAAGGGAGCGGACGGCGTATATGCGGTAGGTTGTATGGAAGGAGATTGTCATTATAACAGCGGCAACCTTAGAGCCCGTAAACGGGTGGAACAGGCACAAAAAATTCTGGATACGATTGGTATTGAGGGAGAACGGGCACAGATGTATAACCTTTCATCCAGCGAAGGGCCTCGGTTTGCTCAGTTCGCCGTTGAAATGGAGGAAAGAATCCGAAAATTGGGGCCCAACCCCATTAAACTGGCCAAGAAAAAGGCCGCATAACACAAATGAAGAATTTCAATTAATATATTTTGATCTTTAATGAAAGAGAGGTCTTATGATTGTTGCCGACAGAAAACCCATTGAAGAAATTATAGAGGAAGTCAAAAATCATGAAAAAATCCTCATCCTCGGCTGTAACGAATGCGTTACGGTTTGTGAGGCAGGGGGGAAGAAAGAAGTCGGTGTTCTGGCGTCGGCCCTTAGGATGTATTTCCTCAACCAGGGACAGGAAGTCAAAGTCGATGAGAAAACATTGGAACGGCAGTGCGATCACGAATACCTCGAAGAGATTCGTGATGTGATGGATCAGTATGACGCTGTGGTTTCCCTTGCCTGCGGGGTCGGCGTCCAGTTTATGGCTGAAAAATACCACGACTGTCCCATTTATCCCGGAGTGGACACCTGTTTTTTGGGGGCTACTGAAAAACGAGGCCTGTGGACGGAACGGTGCCAGGCCTGTGGAAAGTGCATTCTGGCGCGTACCGGGGGAATCTGTCCGGTCTCCCGCTGTGCAAAACGGGTTCTCAACGGCCCCTGCGGCGGTTCTGCTAAGGGCAAATGCGAAATTAATAAAGAAATCGACTGCGCCTGGGAACTGATCATCAATCGGCTCAAGGCACTGGACAAACTTGATGATTATGAAAAAATTGACCCCATAAAAGACTGGTCCACCGACAGGGCCGGGGGACCCAGAAAAGTTGTCAGGGAGGATCTACAAGAATGAAAACAAAAACACCAAGCAAACTGGAAAAGATTCTGGCCGCCGGTCACCTGGCGGTTACGTCGGAGTGTGGTCCCCCAAGGGGTTCTGACATGGAAGTGATTACAGAAAAGGCAAATCTGATCAAGGATTATGTGGATGCGATCAATATCACCGACAATCAGACATCCGTAACCCGCATGAGCAGCCTGGCAGCCTGTATTCAACTTAAACTCATGGGGCTGGAGCCGGTGCTGCAAATGGTAACGCGTGACCGAAACCGGATCGCCTTGCAGAGTGATATCCTTGGAGCGGCTTCCTTTGATATACACAATGTTCTCTGTCTTTCCGGAGACCACCAGAGCTTTGGAGACTGCCCCACGGGTCAAAATGTTCATGATATTGACTCTATGCAGCTCATTCAAACCGTGAGGCTGATGCGGGACGAAGGAAAGTTCCTTGGGGGAGACGATATTAAGCGCCCCCCCAAGATGTTCGTGGGGGCCGCTGCCAATCCTTTTGCCGATCCCTTTGAAATACGCGTTCCCCGATTGGCCAAAAAAATTGCCGCCGGAGTGGAGTTTATACAAACCCAATGTATATACAACATGGAGAAATTCGAACTCTGGTTGAAGATGGCCGGTGACCGTGGATTACTCGAAAAAGTCTATATTCTGGCCGGCGTAACCCCGTTTAAATCGGCCGGCATGGCCAAATACATGAAAAATCGGGTTCCCGGGATAGAAGTGCCGGACGAGTTGGTGAAAAGAATGGCAGATACGCCCAAAGAAAAACAACCCGAGGAAGGGGTTAAAATCTGCATCGAGCAGATTCAGCACCTTAAAGAAGTGGAAGGGGTTCATGGGTTTCACGTTATGGCGATTGAATGGGAAGAAATGGTTCCCGAGATTGTGGAAAAATCCGGCCTATATCCCAGGCCGAGCGTGGAATGATGCAATACCCAATAACTTCTAAAAAAAATAAAAAAATCCGGAATAAAAAAAAACTCCGGAATTACAGCAAAGGAGGTACGTTATGAGTGAGAAAAAGAGAATACTTGTGGTGGATGATGAGCCTGATTTCTGCGCTATTGTCCAGACCCAATTAGAGAAAGAGGGCTTCGAAGTCGAAATAGCTTACAGCGGCATCGAAGGTCTGGAAAAGGTACATGCCAATCCGCCGGACGCCATTGTTCTGGATATCATGATGCCCGAAATGGACGGATACGAGGTATGCAAGAAGCTAAAAGGGGATGAGAAATGTGTTGACATCCCTGTGGTTCTGCTGACTGCTGTTGCATCCCATGTGACATCAACCCGCTATACCCACCGGGACGGTATGAGCACCGAGGCGGATGACTATATTGCCAAACCGGCGTCAGCGGAAGAAATTACGGAAAGTATTAAACGGCTTCTCGGTTAGTAAGAAACCATGGGTTCTCAGAAGCCTGTAATTTATGATTTTAAATTGAAGATTGACTATACGTCATCTTCAGTTTTTAACCGTCAGTCTTCAATTTAAAGGAGGGAATAATGTCATCTCAACCGATTGAGATTAAAGGAAGCAAAAAAAGCATTTTTCTGGATAAGGTGAAGGAGATTCTTCCGGAAGGAGGAAATCTCAATCTTTGCCTGACCTGCGGCGCCTGTTCTTCAGGATGCCCTGCCACGGGATTGGAAGATTTGGACCCAAGAAAGTTTTTACGTATGGCCGCCCTGGGCATGGATGAAGAAGTTACAAGTACGCCTTGGGTCTGGATGTGCACCGGTTGTCAGCGGTGTATTTATGTATGCCCCATGAAAATCGATATTCCGCAACTGGTCTTTAACGCCCGGGCGAGCTGGCCCAGGGAAGAACGACCCAAAGGGATTATGGGGTCTTGTGACATGGCATTGAGAAACGACAGCTGCAGCGCTATGGGTACCGCTGAAGAAGATTTCAAATTCGTTGTGGAAGACGTGCTTGAAGAATACCAGGAAGCGCAGCCTGAATTCAAAGACATGCAGGCGCCCGTCAACAAGGAAGGGGCTGAGTTTTTTTTGAATCAGAATTCCAGAGAACCGGTAACCGAACCGGACGAAATGGTTCCCCTCTGGAAAATTTTACATCTGGTGGGAGCCGACTGGACTTACGGCACCAAGGGATGGGCTGCGGAAAATTACTGCATGTTTCTGGCAGATAACGAAAGTTGGGAGCATATTATAAAGGTTAAAGCCAAAGCAGTGGATGATCTCAAGTGCAAAGTCTGGCTCAATACGGAGTGAGGGCACGAGTTTTTTGCAGTCCGGGTCGGACTGAAAAAATTCAACATCGAGCACAATTTTGAGACCAAGAGCATCATTCAGTATTATGCCCAGTGGATCAGAGAAGGGAAACTGAAAGTTAATTCCGACTGGAACAAAGATCTCGGAGTAAAATTTACCGTACAGGACCCATGCCAGCTGGTTCGTAAGACTTTGGGCGATCCGGTGGCAGAGGACCTGAGGTATGTTGTTAAAGCAGTTGTGGGCGAGGAAAATTTTGTAGAAATGGCTCCTAACAAGTCTAACAACTACTGCTGTGGCGGCGGCGGAGGATTCCTTCAGTCCGGATTTCCCGAAGCCAGACGCGATTATGGCAAACGAAAATTTGAGCAGATAATGGCGACAGAAGCAGATTACTGTATTACGCCGTGCCATAACTGCCATGCACAGATTCACGACTTGCATGAACATTTTGGCGGGAAATACCATACAACTCATTTATGGACGTTAATATGTCTTTCTTTAGGGATCCTCGGACCCAATGAACGGGAGTACCTTGGAGACGATCTCAAGGAAGTTTTGATTTTTCATCCGGAGAGCGCGATGTACTAACCGTCTTTTGCAGCTAACGAGTTTTAATAATACAATTGGCAAACCAATTTTCAGATGCAGGTTTATTGCGTATTCGGCGATGAACGGGTCATGCGTTCAAAATTTCCCACCATATTTTCGGCTGTACTTGAGCGGCTCGGGATAAAAGGGGGATATGTTCCGTTTAAAATTGCTCCCGGCCAGATTGGTCAGGCTGTGAAAAGCATTAAGGTTCTGAACATCTCCGGAGCGAATGTTACGACTCCTTATAAAGAAGAAGTCATACCCCATTTAGATGTCCTATCAGAAGGCGCGAATATTATCGGTGCAGTGAACACAATTGTACGTAATGAAGATATTCTCAAAGGTTATAACACCGTCTCCATTGGTTTTATGGACGCTTTAAGTGATATACAGTATGATGTGGAAGGCAAGTCGGCCCTTGTTTTGGGTACGGGCGGAGCAGCCCGGGCAATTGTATTTATTTTAAACTGGCTACGAACAAGCTCTGTTTTTGTTGCCGGCCGTAACCCGGAAAAAACCGGAAATATTGTCGATTGTTTTGGGGGGAAAGCCATACCCCTTTATGATCTTGAGAACCAACCTTTAACCATAAACATACTGGTGAATGCCACCTCTGTTTCAAGTCCTGATGAGTCGCCGGAGATGGCTTCATTGCTTGAAAGATTCAAGGTAAAGGGTTGCGAATTGGTGCTCGATCTTAACTATGGCCGAAGTGAAAATTTTTGGCGGGATCTGGCCCGGCGCAACAAGGCACAGTTTATGGATGGTCTATCCACACTTGCATACCAGTCCAGACGCACACTGGCCCTTTGGACGGGAATTCAGGCACCTCCTGAGGAATTTCTGAAAGCCATTGATGAGTCTGTTGATTAATGGCCTTTTTGCCCAATCTCTGCGTTATGCTCAAAAAATAATCCTCGGAATATCAAATATATGCCTGTGGTTATTTTTTGCGCATGCCTTGAGCTTGAACAAAAATCCTCATTAATCAACAGGCTCATTGATAAGAAATTGTAAAATGGAATCCCTTCAACCCCTGGTACAAAATCGGTTTCTGGGAAGGAATGGTTTGCGCCGGCTTATTTGGCGGGTTCGGCTTTAATCGGAAGAAGAACTGTAAACTCTGTTCCCTTGCCGGGAACGCTCTCCACATTAATCAGGCCGCCCATTGAATCTATAAGTCCTTTTACGATGGGTAGCCCAAGGCCGGTTCCGGTAATGTATCGGGTATTTTCGTCCTTGACCCTGTAGAATCTTTCAAAAATCTTGTCCAGATATTTATCTGCTATACCAAACCCGTTATCTTTAACTTTTACACCCACGTTGATTCCCGCCAAATCAACTTCCACTTCAATTTTTCCGCCTTCTTGGGTGTAATTAATGGCATTGGTGATCAGATTCCCAAAGATGCTTTCCAGAGCGATGGGATCGGCGGTGAGCTCGGGAAGCGGTTCTTTTGGGAGTTCAAGTGAAATAGACTGATTCTTATTTTTCGCCCCGGTTTTTAAAAAATCTACAATATTTTTAAGGAGATCTTCAAGCCGGACCGGTTGAGGCTCATGGCAGATAATCCCTTCCTCAATACGGGAAAGATCCAGAAGATCTCCGATCAAAGCAATCAATCCTTTGGTTTTTTCCTTGGCTCGTGCAAGTATATGCTGGTCTTGTGCAATGTTTTCACCGACCATTTCTCTGATTACCAGAGCAAGCTGCTCATGGATCGTCGAAAGCGGAGATCGCAATTCATGGGAAACCTTGGCAACAAATTCCGATTTAAGCTGATCCAAAAGCTTCAGGGCTGTGATGTCCACAACATTTAGAACTGCTCCAAGGCATTCCTTTCTTTCACCTAAGACCGGTTGTCCGGTTGCCATAAGATATTTTTCATCTGAAAGAGAAAACTCATAGTCAGGAATATCATCGTAGTCCACGTGTTTTCCCTGCGAGATTTCCATTACAAGATTACACAGTTTTTTATCCGGAATATAGTCTTCTATGGGGTTGCCCGTTTTAGAGACCGGATCAAGATCAAGCAGCTGTCTGAAGGCCGGATTCATCAAGACCACCAGGCCCTTGGAATTTGTCACAACCACACCGCTCGGAAAAGATTCTAAAATAGTATGTATTCGGCTTTTCTCTGTATCCAGATCAGACAGCGTCCTTCTTCTTTCCTCCTCCAGCTTTTCAGCCTCCCGCCTGAGGTTTATCTTTTCCCATGCACGATTAACGACAATACGCAATTGATCCGGCTCAAAGGGTTTGGAAATAAAATCGTAAGCACCCTGCTTCATGGCTTCAATGGCTGTTTCTACCGTGGCGTATCCTGTAATCACGATGACTTGAATTGTTTCGTCCAGAGCACGAATGTGTTTGAGAACCTCCAGTCCGTCCATGCCCGGCATCTTCAAATCGAGAAGCACAATGGAAACTTTTTCCTTTGCCAGGACAGCCAGCCCTTCATCCCCACGAGATGCCTTCAGAACCTGGAAACCGATCCGAGTAAGGATTCGTTCGGATGCATCCCGGATATCCTGTTCATCATCCACAACCAATATTATGGCGTCAGATTTTATCTCCACTTTCTTCTCCTTGGTTTTCCTTATCTGCAATGGGAAACTCAATAATAAATGTCGTTCCTTGTCCGGGCGTGCTTTTTGCCGTGATATTGCCGCCGTGATTTCTCACGATACTGTAAGCCAGACTGAGACCCAGACCGGTCCCTTTTCCTTCTTCCTTGGTGGTGAAAAACGGCTCGAAAATTCGGGGAAGAATATCTTCGGGTATTCCAGGACCTGTATCGGATATTTCTATGCAGACCCGGTCGCCATCCGGCAAAAAACTGCTTTTTACCGTGAGCCTCCCCTTTTCCTCCATGGCCTGGGCCGCATTGAGAATGATGTTCATAAACAAATGATTAAGCTGCTGGATATCAGACTGAACAAGGGGGAGTGAAGCGTCCAGGTCTGTTTCTATCTCTATATTTTGGAACAGGGTCTGGCTTTCGAGCAAAAACAGAGTCCGGGAAATCGTCTGGTTGACGTCATGAGGTCGCATTAAATGGCGGGTTTGTCGCGTGAATTCCAGCAGTTCCTTCACCGTATCACGGCATCTTTGGGCATCTTTCAGGATGCGGCGTAAGTCTTCCTGAGCCCCCTCTTCAAGATCATATTCTTCCTGGATAAGCTTGGCAAACAGCGTAATTCCCCCCAGGGGGTTGTTTAACTGGTGGGCAACTCCTGCGGCCAGTTTCCCCAAAGATGACATCTTTTCCGCCTGCAGGAGCTGAATCTGGGTATTTTCCAACTCATTTTTTATTCGAAACTCCTCGCGCATATCACGAAAGAAACCGATGGTCGCTATTTCCTGCCCGTTTTCATAAATTATGGATGCATTCAGTTTGATGGGAATGATTTCACCGTTTTTGGTTATAACATCTGTATGATATAATTTGAGTTTTCCCTTTCCGCCGTATTCTTCGCTTCTAAGGTTTCGCATAACCTCAAACGCTTGGTTGCCGGGGTAAATATTTCGAACATTGAGACTATTGAGCGCTTCATCTTCAGTGTATCCGAAAACGTTACCGGCAGGATCATTGAATATAAGAATCTTGCCTTTTTTATCCGCGGCAATCACGCAGTCCACAGAGCTGAAAATGAGATTGCGCAAAAAGGCATTTGAGCGGTTCAACTTTTCTTCAAGTCCTCCTCTGGTGGGAAGATCAAAATCCATGCTTACAAAGGCTTCAATGTCATCTCCTGAAAAGATTGGATACGCAAAATAACACGGCATTTCATCCAGATCCAAAGAGTTCCCCTGCTTGGGCGTTAAAGCGGGTCTTCTTTTCCTCTTAGCCTCTTTTATCGAACAATTATTACAGGGCAAGGAGCGGCCGTATAATACTTTGTAGCAGTGTTGCCCGATAATTTCAGAATCAATTGTGCCATCAAGTGGTGAGCTTGAGGCCAGGATTTTGTATTCCGGTGAAATTACCATGAACCTTCTGTTAAAAGCGCTGATCGCCTTGAGCAAATAATCTTTCTGTGTATCTTTATCCATATACGGCTCCATCTCGGCACATCTGCAACTCAATGGGCTGGTATCAGATGGTTTAAAAAAATATCAG
>Ga0180432_10002204_pt1 | contig 29560 bp, 22 predicted proteins | sample SS_ome_10_FD_132414 | JGI IMG/M metagenome (GOLD analysis project Ga0180432, IMG submission 132414) | Hypersaline lake sediment archaeal communities from the Salton Sea, California, USA - SS_1_MS_2 metaG | ecosystem: Environmental > Aquatic > Non-marine Saline and Alkaline > Hypersaline >...
CCCGCGGATGCGGCGGGGAAAACGTACCGCCTCTTCGAAATGGACGAGCGTGTCGTTCGGACCGCTCTGGGGAACACGCTGTACATGGTACCCGATTTCGACCGGAACAGGGAACTCGTACTTGATTATTATAAACGCGTGAAAGACCTTCTCCCCGGGGAGGGAGGTATAGACGGAGAATTTTTCTTCAATCCGGCGAGATAGACGGACACGGAAGCGGCGGGAGATGGCGGTTAAAGAATACAGCGTGAAGTGGTATTATCCGGCCGGGGGTATACTGCTGCTCCTGCTCATCTGGACCATGATATCCCGGATTGCCGGTTCCTTCTTCGTACCGCCTCCATGGACGACGGTTTTTGACACCGCGCTCCTTATGCTCAAGCCCGGTACCTGGAAACAGATCCTCATCACGCTCTCACGGGTCTGCGCCGGCTTTGCCATTGGACTGGTCGCGGGAACCGCCGTTGGAATGGCGGCCGGGAGAAGGGCGCGGCTCGAGGCCCTGTTCAGGCCGGGTGTTCTCTTCATACAGGGCATACCCCCCATACTCTGGGCCATTCCGCTCATACTCATACTCGGTACGGGATACCTCTCCCCCCTCTTCGTGATCGGGCTCATTTGCTTTCCCCTCATCACCTTCAATGTGCTTGAAGGCATGAAAACGGTTCCCCGGGCGCTCGAGGAGATGGTGGTTCTTTTCAGACCCGGCACCTACCCGAGAACGCGGGAGGTCATACTCCCCCATCTCAGGCCCTTTTTCATCTCATCAATACGGCTCGGCATCACCCTCGGGATCAAGGCTTCGGTCGTGGCGGAATACTTCGGCTCCAACAACGGAATCGGATTCAGGATACAGGCCGCGTACCAGTCGCTCCAGATGCGGCTCCTCTTTTCATGGGGATGCCTGCTCGTCCTGCTCGTGATGCTCACCTCCAGGGCCCTCTCACGGGTTTTCATCCAGCCGTCCGCGGCAGGCGGCAGGGAACGGGAAAGGAAGAAAAAGCCGAAACGTGAGCGGCGTTCGTCCGTAAACGTGAAAGCCGGGCTCGGGCGATGCGGCGGGGACGAGATCGTGCGGTTCAGGAAAATCCTGCTGGAAAAACGCCATCCGGCGCCCCTGACGCTCAGGAAGGTCTCCTTCGGGTATGAAGAGGGGAGCGTCCTGCTGCAAAACATCAGCCTCGAGGTTAACCCCGGTGAAACGGCGGTCATAACCGGGGACTCCGGGATCGGAAAGACGACGCTTTTAAAGATCATCGGTTCGATTATCACTCCCGACAGGGGCGGAGTCGAACGGCCCGGGCGGGTCGGGTTCATATTTCAGGACGACAGGCTCCTTCCCGGCCGTTCGACGCTTCACAACATCGCCCTCCCACTCCGTTACTCAGGACACCATCAGCGGGATATTTACTGCAGGGCGGAAGAACTGCTCGAACGGGTGGGCCTTGAGAAGAGCGGTTCACTTACTTCCGAGGAACTATCCGGCGGAATGGCCAAACGCGCGGCCCTCGCCCGCTGTTTCGCGGACATTCCGGAAATCGTACTGATCGACGAGCCTTTCTCGAGCCTTCACAAGAAGGCGCGCAGGTTCCTCTGGAAAACCTTCTTCGAAATGCTCCAGGAACATCCCGTACCCGCGGTCGTGGTCACACACTTCCCCGAGGAGCTCAGCGAATTCGGTACGACCTTCTATCATCTTACAGGCAGCCCCGCCGCACTGGCCAGGGTCTGAAATCGAACGGCTTTTTTCCCGATATCCACGCACCAAGGTTTATTTAATATTGACGATGGGGAAAAATATTAGTATGATATTGACAAATAATTAACGATCAACGGCAATCATCTGGAGAATATTTTCAAGGTCTCTCGGCAGTACGTTAAAACTTTAACAATCTTTAGAGGCAAACCCGTGAAAACAACTGAAGAGAAAGATGTTCGTTCCACTGAAAGGATTATCCACGGCTTTCCCGCAAGGAGGGAGCACCTCATTCCCGTGCTCCAGGCCGTGCAGGCCCGGGAAGGCTATCTGTCAAGGGAATCCATATGCAGGGTCGCGGACCACCTGGGACTTCCCGAGTCCAAGGTGTACGGCGTGGCGACCTTTTACAACCAGTTCAAGCTCAATCCGCCCGGCAGGTACACCATCGAAGTGTGCAGAGGGACCGCGTGTCACGTCAAGGGCTCGGCCGGACTCGTGGAAACGCTCAAACGGGAGATCGGCATCGATGTGGGCGAGACAACGGCGGACGGCCTCTTCTCACTGAACACGGTCGCCTGTCTCGGGGCCTGTTCCATAGCCCCGGTTATGACCGTGAACGGCAAGTTCCACGGCAGGCTGAACGATAAAAAACTCAGAAAGATCATCTCCTCGCTCAGGGAAGAAGGAGAAGCCGGATGAAACTCTTAATCGGAACCGGAACATGCGGACTCGCCTCGGGAGCGGACGAGGTCAGAGAAACCGCTGAAAACTGGGCCCGCGAGCGGGACATGAAGCTCGATATACGTCCCACCGGGTGCGTGGGTTACTGCCAGGTCGAGCCCATAGTGGATATTCTCACCAGCGAAGGAAACAGGATTTCTTACGGCGGTGTAACGCCGGAAAACGTGGGGAACCTGCTCACTGAAACATTCTTACATCACTCCTATGAAAATGAGGGGATAATCGGGCAGTACGGAAACGGAAAGGTGCTTGACGGCCTGCCGCTCATCAGCGAGCACCCCTTCTTCAAGAAACAGGTCAAGTTCGTACTGAGAAACTGCGGAGTCATAGAGCCCGTTTCCATATCGGACTACCGTTCCCGCGGCGGATTCAAGGGACTGGAAAGGGCCCTGCGGATGCGTCCGGAAGGGGTGATAGAAGAGGTACTGAACGCCGGTCTCAGGGGAAGGGGCGGGGGAGGATTCCCCACGGCCAAGAAATGGGCTTTCGCCCGGGGCACGGAATCCGAACGCACGTACGTCATATGCAACGCCGACGAGGGAGACCCGGGTGCGTTCATGGACAGGTCCGTTCTGGAAGGCGACCCCTTCGCCCTCATCGAGGGAATGATCACCGCTGCCTACGCCGCGGGCGCGCAGGAGGGCATCATCTACTGCAGGGCCGAATACCCATTGGCCATCGCGCGTTTAGAGAGGGCCATCGAAATACTCGAAGAGGAGAAGATGCTGGGGTGCAGGCTCGGTCCGGGAGACTTCCGTTTCGATCTCAGGCTGAAGAAGGGCGCCGGAGCGTTCGTGTGCGGCGAGGAGACCGCGCTCATCGCCTCCATCGAGGGAAGACGCGGCATGCCGAGGCCGAGACCGCCCTACCCCACGGACAAGGGCCTTTTCGGGTGCCCGACCGTGATCAATAATGTCGAGACCTTTGCGAATGTGACGGGCATAATGCGTGAAGGCGCGGATTATTTCGCTTCCCTGGGCACCGAGAATTCCAGGGGAACGAAGGTGTTCGCGCTTACGGGCAAGATTAAAAATACCGGGCTTGTAGAGGTGCCCATGGGCATTACGCTCAGGGAGATCATATACGATATCGGCGGCGGCATACCGGACGGGAAGAAATACAAGGCCGTTCAGATAGGAGGGCCGTCCGGCGGCTGTATTCCGGAAGAGCATCTCGATGTCAGGATCGATTATGAATCGCTCAAGAGCCTCGGAGCCATGATGGGCTCAGGAGGTCTCGTCGTCATGGATGAAGACACCTGTATGGTGGACGTTGCGAAATACTTCCTCTCGTTCATCACGAACGAATCGTGCGGCAAGTGCATACCGTGCCGGGAGGGGACGCAGAGGATGCTCGAGATCCTCGAGTCCATCGTTTCTCCCTATTCGAAGATGGAATCCGAGAGGGAGAACCTCGACCGGTTCAACATGATCCTGAACCTTCAGAACCTCGCCGAGGTCATCAAGGACACGGCACTCTGCGGACTCGGACAAACTGCTCCGAACCCGGTTCTCTCCACCCTGCGGTTTTTCCGCGACGAATACGAGGCCCATATCTACGACAGGAGGTGCCCGGCCGGCCAGTGCCGCGGCCTGCTCACCTACACGATCGACACGGACGCCTGCACGGGGTGTACCGCCTGTGCGAGTAAATGTCCGGCAGGCGCTATAATGGGTGAGCCCAAGAAAGCCCACTACATAGTTGACGACAAGTGTATTCGCTGCGGTGCATGCTTCGAGGTGTGCCGCTTCGGTGCCATCCAGAAAAAATAGGGGGACCTGATGATAAATCTCAAGATAAACGACAAGGACGTTTCCATAGAGCGGGGATCGACCATCCTCGACGCCGCGAAAGCGGCCGGAGAAAAAATACCGACTCTCTGTCACCTCTACGACCTCTTTCCGTCGGGAGCATGCAGGATGTGCGTCGTTGAAGTAAAGGGAAAAGGCGGGCTCGTCCCGTCCTGCTCTTTTCCCGCCGAGGAGGGGATGGAGGTCTATACCAGGAGCCCGCGGGTCCTGAACGCGAGAAAGACGATCATAGAGCTGCTCCTCGCCTCACACCCCTTTGAATGCCTGACATGTACGAGAAACGGGTGCTGCGAGCTCCAGTCGCTCGCAGCGGAGTACAATATCGAAAATGTCCCGTACAGGGGCAGGACGAGACACCACTACACCGATTTTTCATCACCCGCAATCGTACGCGACCCCGACAAGTGCATACTCTGCGGCCGCTGCGTCAGGGTCTGCGAAGAGGTGCAGGGTGTGGGCGCCATCGATTTTTCCGGAAGGGGTTTCGACACCATCGTGCTTCCCGCCTTCGAGCAGGACCTGAGCCAGACCACGTGCGTCAATTGCGGACAGTGCGTCCTCGCCTGTCCGACCGGTGCGCTGAACGAGGTCTCCTCGCTCGACGGGGTCGCGGGAGCGCTCCTCGACAGAAAGAAATACCTCGTGGCCCAGGCCGCGCCCGCAATCAGGGTATCGCTCGGCGACTTCTTCGGGCTCGATCCGGGAAAGAACGTTACGGGCATGATCGCTACGGCACTGAGGAAAATCGGCTTCGACGGGGTGTTCGACACTGATTTCACGGCCGATTTGACCATCATGGAAGAAGCACAGGAGCTCGTGCGGAGGATCCAGAAGGGAGGCGTCCTGCCGCTCTTCACGTCGTGCTGCCCCGCGTGGATAAAGTTCGTGGAGCAGAATTACCCCGATTTCCTGCCGAATATTTCCAGCTGCAAATCCCCCCAGCAGATGATGGGCGCGCTCATCAAGACGAGACTGGCCCAAAAGCTCGGTAAACGTCCCGAGGATATATACGTTGTGTCCATTATGCCCTGCACGGCCAAGAAGTACGAAGCCAGGAGACCGGAGATGACGACAAACGGTATTCCGGACGTCGACGCGGTGCTTACCACCAGGGAGTTCGCCCGGCTCATCAAGGAGTTCGGAATCGATTTTCCGATGCTCGAGGAGAGCGAATTCGACGCTCCGCTGGGGCTTACCTCCGGTTCGGGTGATATATTCGCAGCTTCTGGCGGGGTCATGGAATCGGCCCTCCGGACGGCCTATTATATTCTGACGGGACGGGACCTCGACCGGATCGAGTTCGAGGATGTGCGCGGCTTCGAAGGTATAAAAGAGGCGACCGTCTCGATAGAGGGAATGGAGCTCAAGGTGGCGGTCGTCAACCGGCTGGCCAACGCTCGCGAGATCCTCAGGCGGATCAAAACGAACCGTGAAAATTACCATTTCATCGAGGTTATGGCATGTCCGGGCGGCTGCGTGGGCGGAGGAGGCCAGATGTACGGGTACGAGCCGACCCGCATACAGGAAAGGATTCGATCGATCTATGCGTTGGACAAAACGCGGGAGGTGCGAAGGTCCTACCGCAATCCCGCGATACGTGAGCTCTACAACGGTTTCCTCGGAGAGCCGGGTTCATCCCGGGCGCATGAAATCCTTCACACGAAGTACGCGCCCATACCCAGGAGGGTACAGCATTGACGGTAAGCGTTTACACGGTCGGAGACCTCTGTAAAAAATGCTACTCGTGCGTCCGCTCCTGTCCCACGAAAGCGATACAGGTCCATGACGGCGAGGCGCACATCATCCCCGAACTCTGTATTTCCTGCGGATACTGCGTTAACATGTGCTCGCAGGGCGCAAAGAAGATACGTTCATCCGTGGAAGTTGTGAACGCGATGCTTCAGGGAGAGGAGCCGGTCTACGCGATGCTCGCTCCCTCGTTTCCGGCCGCGTTCCTCGATCTCGAGCCGCAGCGGCTTTCAGGAGCGCTCCGGCAGGCCGGATTCGACGGTGTTTTCGAGGTGGCCTTCGGAGCGGATCTCATCTCATACGAGTATCAGGACCGTTTCGAACAGCTCCTGAAGGAAGATGGGGACGGGTTCCTCATATCCTCCCCCTGTCCGTCCATTGTTTTTCTCATTGAAAAGCATTTTCCGGAACTTGCTCCCTATCTCGCGAACATCGCCTCTCCCATGGAAGCCATGGCACGAGTCATCAATCGAAAAAAAGAAAAAGGCCGTACCGTTTTCATCGGTCCCTGCGTTGCGAAGAAGGACGAGGCGCTTCGTTCCCGGTACGTGGATGAAGTCCTTACCTTCTCCGAGCTCTCCGAGCTCTTCGCTGAAAAGAACATCAGGCCCGAACAGAGTGAGGAGGGAGAGCTGGATGAACCGCAGGCGAACCTGGGAAGAATATACCCCGTGAGCGGCGGGCTCCTGAAGGCTGCGGATATCGATGACGACCTGCTCGAGAGTCCGGTCGTCGTGGTGGAGGGTGCGGAACGCGTCATCGACCTGCTCCGGGCGCTCTCGACGCGCGTGAAGAGAAATGAAAAGGCGGCTTACCGGTTCTACGACCTCCTCTTCTGCGAAGGATGCATAGCCGGGCCTGACATGGTAAACGACATCACCTTCTACGATCGAAAGAAAACACTGATCCAGTACATCAACGGAAAAACATCCATCAAGGACGTCGAAGAGTGGCGTAACCTCAACAGTGAATACTTCGATGTGGACCTTTCCTGCGATTTCACCCCGCTCGACCGGGAGCTCACGACCCCGCCGGAAGAGGAAATCCAAAAGGTACTCCGAATGACGAACAAGTTCTCACCCGAGGACGAGCTCAACTGCGGCGCATGCGGTTACGCGTCGTGCAGGGAAAAGGCGATAGCGGTTTGCAGGGGCATGGCGGAGCCGGAGATGTGCCTCCCCTATCTCATCGACAAGATAGAGCAAACCCTCGATGACCTGAAGGAAAACCAGAACAGACTCATACATGCCGAGAAGCTCGCGTCCATGGGCCAGATGGCCGCGGGTATTGCCCATGAGATCAACAATCCGTTGGGCGTGGTCCTCATGTACTCCCATTTGCTGAAAGAGGAAATAGAAGAGAAGACGGCGAACAGTGAGGATATCGACAGGATCATACTCGAGGCTGAGAGGACACGGAAAATCGTTCGCGGCATACTCAATTTCGCGCGCGAGGAGAAGATCGAGAGACGAAGCGCCGACATAAACGGGCTGGTAACGCGGTCCCTCGAAGGAGTCATCGGGAGCTTTCCAAAGGCTCGTTACACTGTTAATTTAGATACCGACGATTCGCTGGAAGAGCAGTGGGTCGACGTAAACCAGCTTCGCCAGGTTTTCGACAACATCATCAAGAACGCATGCGAGGCGATGCCCGGCGGGGGCGAGATAGCGGTCACGACCCGCAGGGAGCCGGACGGGTTTCTAATCAGTATACGGGACGCCGGTACCGGTATTTCCGAGGAGAACCTGCCCAAGCTCTTCTCCCCCTTCTTTACGACGAAATCGGTCGGCAAGGGAACGGGATTGGGCCTTCCCGTGTGCTACGGCATCGTGAAGATGCACGGCGGGAATATCGAGGCGGCAAACAATCCGGAAGGCGGGGCCTGTTTCACCATCACTATCAAGAACTACATACGGGAGGACAGTAGTGCCGAAAATCTTTATAATCGATGACGATGACGATCTTCTGAAGGCCCAGCGGTTGTTTCTCGAGGAGAAGGGTTATACCGTGGAAACCGCGCTCGATACGGAAGAGGGCCTTCGAGTGCTGAAATCATTCAAACCGGACGTCATTATCGCGGACCTCATGATGGAGCACTACGACTCCGGTTTTGTATTCTGTAAGAAGGTAAAGGACGAGCCTGACCTCCGGTCCGTCCCCATAATCATGCAGACCGCGGCCCCCAGGGAGCTCGGATATAAATTCGACGTCGAGGACCCGGTGAAACGGGAGTGGATGAAAGTAAACGAGATACTGACGAAACCGGTGCCGCTCGATCATCTGCTCGGCAAGATCGAACAGTACCTGCAGAGGAAAAAATGATGGAAGGAATGGATGTCGCCGTCATAGACGACGAAGAGGGCATGCGGGAGGGGATAGCCCGTATTCTGAGAAAACACGGCTTTTCCGTCGATCTTGCGCGGGACGGAGAGACCGCAATCGAGCTGTTAAAACAAAAAACCTATGATCTCGCCTTCGTCGACCTGAAGATGCCGGGTATCGACGGGTTCAAGGTGACGGAGTACATCAACGAAAAATACGCGTTAAAGACCGTTGTCATCATCGTTTCAGCCCTGGCTACCGTGGAAGCCGCGGTCGAAGTCACGCGGCACGGCGCCTTCGACTTTCTCGTCAAACCCTTCACACCCGCCGACCTCCTGCAGGTCACGGAGCGGGCCGTCCAGCAGAGAAAACTCATACAGGACAGGGAGAAATACCTCTCCGAGCTGAACAACGAGCGCACGCTCTCCCGCCAGCTCATCAACGCGATGCAGGAGGGTGTCGTTGTCCTCAACATCCTGACCGAGCCCGTGCTCATGAACCCGAAAGCGGAATATTTCCTGGGTAAAAACTTCAGGGAAACAAAGAACGTCAGCGACCTGTTCGCGGATGAAAAGATACTCGCCGCCGTAGGGGAAGCGGCAGATCCTTCCAGCGGAATGACCGCGGAGCGGGTTTTCGAGATCGAGCGGAATCAGACCATGCTCAAGATACGGGTCGCGTCGCTCATCCGCGAAGATGAGGTCGGGGGCGCGATAATAATCGTCGAGGATTTCACGGAGGATTGGAAGGCGGAGCAGGACAAGAACAGGTTCATCTCCATGGTCGCCCATGAGCTCAAGAGCCCCATTGCCGCTATCATAAATTACATAAACGTCATACTGACGGGTATGTTCGATGCGAATCCGGAGAAGATACACGAGCTCCTGGCCCGCTGCAACATAAGGGGGGAGGCGCTGCTCGAGCTTATCCGGGACCTCCTCGATATCAACAAACGTGACTCCGGGAAGATGGAAAAATCCATCGAAACGGTCGACCTGGGCGAGGTCCTCGAAGCACAATCCGACTTCTACAGGGGACAGGCCGAAGGAAACGGAATTTCACTCAAAGTCACTACACCCTCCGAGCCCGTTGTCGTGAAGGCGGACCGGTCCGATCTGGACAGGATCTTTATGAACCTCATCTCCAACGGACTCAAATACAACAGGGAAGGCGGAAAGCTCGATATAGACCTGCAGCGTGAGAACGGCCTCTGCAAAGTGACTGTAAGGGACACGGGCATCGGGATGAGCCCCGAGGAGATGAAGAACCTCTTCCAGGAATTCTACCGCGTACGAAACAGAAAAACCGGCTCCATATCGGGAACCGGCCTCGGGCTCGCGACCGTCAAGAGGGTGCTCGCGGAGTACAACGGCCGAATATCGGTGGATTCGGTACCGGATGAGGGGTCCGTATTCACCGTTTTCCTGCCCGCCTCCCCAGGCGCGTGAGAAAGCAATCGAACCCTTGGGCAGCCGCGCCTTTCCCGTTTATTCCCGCCTTACCTCCACCTTCGGAAGCCGCATGTAGAAGCCCGTTCTTTCTTCGTTTGATTCGCACCACACCTCGCCTCCGTGTCTCTCCGCTATCTGGCGCACGAGGTAGAGGCCGAGACCCGCGCCGTCATCCGATTTTACGAGCCGTGAAAATTTCTGAAAAAGCAGGTGTATCTCCTCACCGGAAATGGGAGGACCACCGTTCTCGACTCCGAGCACGAATCCGTTTTCCCCTTCTTTGAAAGTGAGCTTTACCCACTTTTTTCCATACTTCAGCGCATTCACGATGAGATTGCTATAACAGATATCGAGCAGCTCGGGATCGCCGTACACCACGGATTCTTTTTTCCAGTCCCACAGGAGGTCCATTTCCCGGTGCGCTATTCTTCCACGAAGCCTGTCGACCACGGGCTGTACTACGCGCTCCCTGAGGTTTATCCAAACGGGATTGAACCTGAGAGTCCCCTTCTCGAGACGGGATATGTTGAGATAATTCCTGACCATCTCCCTGAACCTCTGGACATCGCGGATTATGAGCTCCACGATTTCACGCTGCTCCGCTTCAAGCCGGCCGACCGTTCCGTCTTCCAGGATTGAGACGTTGAGAAGGAGGGAGCCGATGGAATTGTTCAGCTCGTGCGTCACGAAACTGAGGAGCTCCTGATAGTCCTGGCTCCGCTGGGAGAGCTCTTCATTCGTCTCTTTCAGCTCCCGCTCCCGCTCCCCGATTGCCTCAGCCATACGATTGAACGCCCCGGACAGTGTCTTGATCTCATTCGCCGCCCCTGACGTACTGACGGTTATGTCGAGATTCCCCGAGGCTATACTGGAGGACGCACGCGCAAGATCCGAAATGGGCTTTACCATGGAGCGGGATATGAAATATACTCCTAAAACGAGGAGAAGGAGGGTCGGTATGGTTATTCCGGATAAAAGAAACATCGCCCTTCTCTTTATATCGAGGTACTTCCTCTCGAGCACACCCACATACAGTATACCCACGGGTTCTCCCTTTGGATTGAAAAGCGGCTCGTACGCGGAGAGGTACCAGTCGTCCACCACGTATGCCCGGTCGAGCCAAATCTCCCGCTCGACGAGTACCTTCTCCCGCACGATATCCGAAACGCGCGTCCCGACCGCGATGTCTCCGGAAGGTCCCACGACCGTGGTCGCGACCCGTCTGTCTCCGCAGAAAACCGTTACCGTGCCGAATGGTTTGGTCCCGTAGTACTCCCTCCCGTAGAGAAGCTCCTGAATACGGCCCACGAGCTCCGCGTCCCCGTTGAGGAGAATCCCTGAAAACGCCGTTTGCCCCCCTCCACTTGCCGTGGAAACGAGCCAGAGGGTCCGCTCGTCGCTGCAGAGCGCGTTCCCGTCCAGCTCTGAAAAATCGAAGCCCGTCTCTTCCATGACGGAGACGGGGATACTGAATATCCCGGTCTCCAATCCCCGAAGCGCCAGGCCTTCGTCCCTTAAAAAACGGGCAAGAACGTTCTCCCTGTCCGGGATGACGGCCGCATAATCGGGGTTGACCGAGAACAAGATTTTACCCCCGTCCCCGTGAATACGTGCCTGCGCGTGAAATGAAAGCTCCTTCAGCTTGCTGTCAATGTGGAGGTGGGCGGTCTTGAGCTCGTTCTGGACCCGCAGGAAGGCCTCTGATCTCACCGCCCTCGATATAAGTACGGCTCCGACCAGGGCGCTCGCGAATCCACCCAGCAGTATGATGCCGAAGAAGGAATAAAATATTCGATTCGAAAGCTTCATGCTTCCCCGCTCCCCTGTCAGGACGCCCCGTTCCCCGGTTTACCCTTAAACCCCGTAAGGGCCGGGACAGGTCCCGGATCTCTATGCCGGTGGAGCTGATTCTATTATCTTATAAGGAATAATGTAGTCTTTTTGATGCGTATACGGAAAATGAAAAACACGTTACCATTCGACACCATAGCCGCGGTATCGACACCGCCCGGAGAGAGCGGAATCGGTATCGTCAGGCTCAGTGGAGACAGGGCGGTGGAGATCGTTCGCTCCCTGTTCAGCCCGTTGCGGAAAAGAAAGGAAGACGAGTGGTCCCGTTCCTTCACCATGCGCGTGGGCCTGATTCGGGACGGGAAGAGAACGATCGACGAGGTGCTTGTCTCCGTCATGAAAGCTCCCCACACCTATACGCGGGAGGACGTCGTTGAGATCAACTGTCATGGCGGCGCTGTCGCCGTGAACGAGGTCCTGCGGCTCGTGCTCTACCGGGGCGCGCGTGCAGCGGAACCGGGGGAATTCACCAAAAGGGCCTTTATCAACGGCAGGATAGACCTGGCCCAGGCAGAGGCCGTGCTCGATATCGTACAGGCAAAAACGCCGCGTGCGCTCGAAAGCGGCGTAAAACAGCTCAGGGGCGGACTTTCCGGTGAAATCGTAAGGATTGCGGAAGAACTGCGCGGGCTCCTGGTCAGGCTCGAGGCGGAAATCGATTTCCCGGAGGAAGATGACGTCTCTTCCCTGTCCAGCGCGGAGATCGAGCGTACGCTCCGAACCCTGCGCGAGGAGCTCTCGGGACTCATCAAGAGCTACGATACGGGTAAAATACTGAAAACCGGCGTGCTCACGGTCATTGCCGGGAAGCCGAATGTGGGAAAGTCGAGCATCCTCAACGCCTTTCTCAAGTTCGACCGGGCGATCGTGACTCCCATACCGGGCACGACGCGCGATATAATCGAAGAACAGCTCAACATCGGCGGGATCCCCTTCATACTGGCGGATACCGCCGGTATTACGGAAACGGACGACGTCATCGAACGGGAGGGGGTCCGTCGGACGAATTCCTACCTGGAAAAGGCCCGGCTCGCGCTCATCGTTCTTGATTCCAGCAGGCCCCTCGACCGGAGGGACCGCGATATAGCGGAACGCACCTCCTCCCTCCAGTCAATAACCATTCTGAACAAATCCGACCTTCCGCGGGGAATGGACGCCAAAACCCTTGTCGAAATCGGGCTCGACGATGATTATATCTCCATGTCCGCCCTGACGGGCGAGGGGCTGAAAGAGCTGGAAGAGCGGATGCGTGAAAAAATCGTCGGGGGGAAGGTAGAGGCGGACCACGGGGTCCTGGTTACGGACGCGCGGCACTTCGCCGTTCTCAGGAAGGCCGCGCGGGAGCTCGACCACGCGCTCAAAACAATACGGGAGGATGGCGGGCCCGAGCTCATCGCCTTCGATGTTCGCTCCAGCCTTGACATACTGGGGAATATCACGGGTGAAGTCACCTCGGCCGATATACTGAACGATATATTCGGCAGATTCTGTATCGGGAAATAGAAACTGCCGTGAACGGGGTTTATCAGTTGATTTTTTCCTCTTTTATTATATACCTTAGCTTAACATTTCCGATATGCGGAGATACGGATGGACGAAAGAAAGATTAAGGAAGCGGTAAGAATGATCATTGAGGAGATAGATCCCGAGCCCGACAGACCGGATCTCGCCCGCACTCCCGAACGCGTAGCCAGCATGTATAAGGAGATATTCGCGGGTACGCACGAGGACCCGGAGCACGCACTCAAGGTGCTCGTGTCCGAACAGCACGACGAGATCGTCCTCGTAAAGGACATTCCCATTTACTCCATGTGCGAACACCACATGCTCCCTTTTTTCGGCAAGGCGCACGTGGCTTATATACCTAAAGACAATAGAATTACGGGCCTTTCCAAGATCGCCCGAGTCGTGGACCTCTTTGCACGGCGTCTGCAGGTACAGGAACGGCTCACCGCCTCCATCGCCAACCTCATCATGCACAAGCTGAAACCCTACGGCGTCATCGTTGTAATCGAAGCCGAGCATCTCTGCATGATCATGCGCGGAGTAAAGAAGCCCGGCTCGTACACCATTACGAGCGCGGTACGCGGTGTATTCAAGGAGAACGAGAAGACACGCTCCGAAGCGCTCTCACTCATCATGTCCCGCCGCACCTTCTAACGAGGGGGACAGTTAATTTGGGGACGCTTAATCTAGGGACAGTCACGTGAGTAGGTGTCCCCAAATTAACTGTCCCCGGATTATTCGATTATTAACCGCATGTGGCGTTTCTTGCCGGCCCTGAGCTCCAGGCCGCCGTCGTTGAAATCCGATTCTTTCAGGAGGAGCGATTCCTCGGCGACCCGTTCGCCGCCTATATAGGCGCCGCCCTGGCGTATCAGCCTCCGGGCCTCCCCCCTGCTCGATGCGAGCCCCGACAGGACAAAGGCGTCCAATGCGCTGAATCCGGCTTCGAGTACCGCACGTCCCACGCCGACCGCCGGAGATTCCTTCATGCTCGCCGACGCATGCACAACGGCTGAAGAGGTCCGGACCGTACGATTGGGATCGGCCTCTCCGAATTTCTCCACGGAAGCCCCGAATGCCCTGGCCGCGCTCTCCTCCCCGTGATTTATCCTGGTCGCCTCGAAAGCGAGTATCTCCTTTGCCCTGTTGAGAAGGGGCGGGGCAAGCGCTCCGAGCATCCTGACTTCATCCATGGGGAGATAGGTGAACAGACCGAGATAACGGCCGACATCCCCGTCCATGGTATTTCTAAAAAACTGATAGTAGTCGTAGGGAGAGGTTTTATTCCGGTCGAGCCAGACGGCGCCCTTAACCGATTTACCGAATTTCTCCCCGCTCGAATTCGTAATGAGCGGAAAGGTCAGGCCGTGCGCCTCTTTTCCGGACAGCCTCCGTATGAGATCGATCCCGGCGACGATGTTGCCCCACTGGTCCTGCCCGCCCATCTGGAGATCGCAGTCGTGCTCCCTGTTGAGCACGTGGAAGTCATATGCCTGCAGTACCATGTAGTTGAACTCAATAAACGTGAGCCCCTTTTCGAGCCTCGATTTGACGGACTCCGCGGTGAGCATACGGTTGACTGAAAAATGTTTTCCAATATCCCGCAGGAACTCGATATACCGTATATCAACGAGCCAGTCCGCATTGTTCACCATAAGGGCCTCGCCCTCTTCGAAAGAAATGAAGTTTGCGAGCTGGTTCTTTATGGACTCGGCGTTCCTTTTTACATCGGCGGTCTTCAGGAGCTTTCTTGCCTCGGTCTTGCCGGACGGGTCTCCCACGAGCCCGGTCCCGCCTCCAACGAGCGCAACGGGCCTGTGCCCGCCCTTCTGAATGTGAGCCAGCGCCATTATCGGCACGAGGCTTCCGGCATGGAGAGAATCGGCAGTGGGATCGAACCCGATGTATGTCGTAACGCGCTTCTTATCGAAGAGGTCCCTTATCTGCTCTTCACCCGTGGCCTGAAAGACAAATCCGCGCTCCTTCAGAATGTCGTACTGGTTCATCGTTCTTCATTCTCCTCATGGATTACAAATCGAGGCGGGTTAACGCTCTAAATATACCGAAAAATAAAATAAAAGTAAAACCGGCCCCTTGTATCGTACCGCTCCATGGCCCCTCACTGCTCCGCATATTCGATTGATTTATGTCCATACTGCGGTGCTTACAGCGGCCGGGCGGGTCAGGACGGTTTCAATACGCTCGCGCTGAACAGGAATCCGAGCACCTCCTCCATGGTCGCAACCGGGTGAAAGACGATCCCCTTCCTGATCCGTTCCGGTATCTCCTCCAAATCATTCCGGTTTTCTTGGGGAAGTATTATCTCCTTCATGCGTGCACGTTTCGCCGCGATGACCTTTTCCTTGATTCCACCCACGGGCAGAACGTTTCCCTGAAGCGAAAGCTCGCCCGTCATGGCGACCCGGTTCTTTATCTTTTTACCGACCACGAGTGAGAGCATCGCGGATGCCATGGTTATACCGGCTGAAGGCCCGTCCTTGGGAGTAGCCCCCGCCGGGACATGGAGGTGTATGAAATTTTTTTCATAGACCGAATCGTCGACACCGTATCTCGGCGACACGGAGCGCACCCATGAAAGAGCAATATTAGCGGATTCGGTCATGACATCGCCCAGGCTTCCGGTTACTTTCAGGGTTCCCTTTCCCGGAACGAGGCTGGACTCGACCGTGAGCGTGGCCCCGCCGAGCGGGGTCCAGGCCAGGCCGACGGTAATCCCGGGCCTCTTGATCTTCTGATAGATCTCCTCCACAAAGACCCTTTCCCCGAGGAAATCCCTGATCGAGTCCTTCTTCACGACATAGGGAAATTTCAGCTCTTTCTCCAGGGCCTTGCGCGCAATCTTGCGATTGACCTTGTCCACGGCCTTCTCGAAGTTCCTCAGGCCGGCCTCACGAACATACCCTCTCAATATCTCGCTCATCGCCGCACGTTCGTACCTGACGTCCTTCTTTTTAAGGCCGTTTCTTTCAAGCGACCGGGGGATTATGTATCGCTTCCCGATCTCGATCTTCTCCTCTTCGATGTAACCTGAGAGCCTTATAACCTCCATCCGGTCGAGCAGGGGGGACGGTATGGTATCGAGCGTGTTGGCTGTGGTGATGAAGAGCACCTGCGACAGGTCGAAGGGAAGATCGAGGTAATGGTCCCTGAAATCCACGTTCTGCTCCGGGTCGAGCACCTCGAGCAGGGCGGATGAAGGGTCCCCCTGAAAGCTCACGCCGAGCTTGTCTATCTCGTCGAGCATGATCACGGGATTCCTCGTTTTCACGATCCGCAGGGCCTGTATGATCTTCCCCGGCATCGCACCGATGTACGTTCGCCGGTGTCCCTTTATCTCAGCCTCGTCCCGCATGCCCCCGAGCGAAAACCTGAAAAACTTCCTGCCCATGGCCCGCGCGATGGATTTTCCCACCGAGGTCTTCCCAACCCCGGGCGGCCCCACGAGACAGAGTATGGACCCCTTTGAACCGGGATTGAGCTTGCGGACCGAGAGAAACTCGAGGATACGCTCCTTGACCTCGTCGAGGTCGTAATGATCCTGGTCGAGTATTCTGCGCGCCGACGGGATGTCTATCTTGTCCTCGGAAAGATGATTCCACGGAAGCGAGCATATGGATTCGAGATAGTTTCTCGTAACCGGGTACTCGGGAGAGTGTGAGTCCATGAGCCCGAGCTTCTCGAGCTCTTCGTACGCCTTGTCCTTCACCTCGCCCTGCAGGTCCAGGCCGTCGAGCTGCTCCTTGAAACGTTTGAAATCCGAGTTTTTGGCATCGACCTCCAGCCCGAGCTCTTTTTTTATCTCCTTCAGCTGTTCCTTCAGGAAAAACTCGCGCTGCTGCTTCGTCACCTTCTCATTGATGTTCTCCTGTATCTTCTTCTGCAGCTTCATCAGCTCCTTTTCCTTGTGGAGGAGGGTCAGCACCCGCTCGACCCTGTTCTTCACGTCAAAGGTCTCCAGGATGCGCTGCTGCTCAACCCTGTCGATATTCAATATTGAGGCGACGAAATCCGTTATCTTCTCGACACCGTTGAGGTTTGCCATATTCAGCTTGATCTCCTCGGTGAAAAAGGGATTGTCCTCTGACACGTCCTTTATCTCCGTGTACAGAGTCCTGACAAGGGCCTGAATCTCGGCATCCATCCGTACTTTTATATCCACATAATTGACCGCCGCCGAAACCGTCGGCTCGTATGAGAGGAACTTCTTTACCTCGAACCGTTTGATCGTATTGATGAAGATATTGACCTTGCCGTCGGGAAGGTTGATCTTCTTCATTATCCTGGCAACCGTGCCTGTACGGTAGAAGTTGCTGTATCGGTCTTCCTCGGCCTCGGGATTTTTCACGAGGACCAGACCGATAAAGCCGTCGGATTCGAGCGTCTTTTCAATCGTTTGAATATATTTATCCCCCCCTATGATCAGGGGCATGAAAATTCCGGGGAAAACGGGCCGGGCCTTCATGGGAACGATACAGACCTTCGGCGGGAGAACCATATCCACTGATACAAGCGTCTTCTCTTCCGTTCCATCCTGTTCCATTTATATGCTCCTTTAAAACGTGCTGTCCTGTCCTTTCACCGCATGGTGCGGGAAAGGATATCGTACCTATAATATAACATCAAGAGCCGATTAAAAAAAATTTGCTAAAATCTTAACCATATATTACTTTGGGATCGAAAACCAGCCCATAGACCATATGTTTCACCATTAACTGTGTAAGCGGGGCCTTAAAAATCCAGTCGGAACACCGGAGGGTTGCCATGATCGTTGTCGGCGAGCTCATCAATTCAACGAGAAAAAAGATAAAAGAGGCGATGGAACAGAACGATGCCGCATATATCCGGGACCTTGCGAAAAAACAGGACGAATCGGGCGCCGATTTTATAGATGTAAACGCAGGCGCGTTCGTCAACGATGAGATGGAGAAGCTGAAATGGGCGCTCGAAGAGGTCATGAGCGTCACCGAAAAACCGCTCGCCATAGACAGCCCGCGCGGGGCCGCGATCAAGATGGGAATCGAGATGCATAAAAACGGCAAGCCCCTGCTCAACTCCATTACAAAGGAGTCCGAGCGGTGGCAGGAGGTGTTTCCCGTTGCCGTCGAAAACGAGTGCCTCGTTCTCGGCCTCTGCATAAACGATGACGGCATTCCCGATGACGCTGATACGAGGATCAAAATCGCGGATGAGATTATAAACGACCTTGTAAAGGGCGGCAAGAAGATCGAGGATATCGCGATCGACCCGATTACTACGCCGCTCAGCGTGAACACGACATACGGTCTCACCGTTATCGATACCATCAAAGGTGTGAAAAAGAACTTCCCGGAGGTCAAGCTCATTACCGGGCTCAGCAATATCTCCTACGGTCTCCCTGCTCGAAAGCAGGTAAACCGCGCCTTTGTCGTCATGTGTATGAGCTTCGGCCTGGACGGAGCCCTCATCGATCCTCTGGATAAAACCATGATGAGCCTCATAACGGCGACTGAGGCCCTCATGAACAGGGATCATTTTTGCTCGAACTACCTCAAGGCATTCAGGGCGGGTCTCGTATCAAAGGACTGAAAGATCGTACCGGTACGATTTTCAGCGGCCCGTCCCTGCGGTTATTACACGGAGCCTAACGAGCAGATAGACCTAGTCGTCCTCCTGTCCTTTTCCCACGATTGCGCGTGCCGCCTGCAGCTCTGAATCGGGCACGAGAACCCTGACCCGCTGAATGAATGTCTGGCCCCCCGCGATACCTCCGCAGTCGTCCGACCAGATTGCCGCGTCTATGCCGTGTTTCCGCAGAAGCTCTCCGGCAAGCTCCGCCTCGGGATGATTGGTAAACTCGGCGACCACCGACCATTCTTTTTCTTCCGCCATTCAGTACGCACCTTTGTCTGGATTCGTGATTCCGGCAGTCACACGCCGCTCAGTTCGTTGTAGCTTCAACCGCCTGCTGGTCCCGATGTGATATGATTTATAAAACATGGAACAGCATCCTTGTTCAGGAACGCTGTCTTTTTCCCAGTCTTCTGAAGAGCGGTCCGACGGTTACGATCAGCAGATACACCACGGCTGAGAGTATGATAATGGTCGCCCCGGCGGGCAGATCGGAACCATAGCTCAGGGACAGGCCTCCCACCATGAAGACCAGGTTCAGACCGGTCGCGACCAGTATCGTCTGCCACAACTTCCTGGTCAGAAAAGCTGCGGCCGCCGCCGGCAACGAAAGGAGGGCGATGACCATCACGATCCCGACAACCTGGACCAGCGCGACCACGGTCAGCGCGGTAAGACAAAGCAGCATGATATAGTACAGCTCCACGGAAACTCCCCGAAGACGGGCGTACTCCTCGTCAAAGCAGATCGCCTCGAGCTGATGATAAAAGAAAAAGCAGACCGCGACTACGAACACATCCAGGCCCATGATAAGCAGGAGGTCTGTTTTGCGAACCATCAGGATATTGCCGAAAAGGTAGCTCATGAGGTCTTCGTTGTAACCAGGTGTACGGGTGATAAAGATGATGCCCGCCGCCATGCCCACGGCCCACACCGCGCTCAGCACCGTGTCCTCCCGCTCCTTGCCGTACAGGCTCACGGTGCCGATAATGGCCGCCGCGAGCAGTGCCGCGAATACGGCCCCGTGCATGGGGCTCACACGGCTCCAGCCGAGACCTCGCTGCAGGTACCGGGCGGCCCCCATGCCTCCCAACACCGAATGGGCGATCGCACCGGCTATATATGATATGCGCCGCACGGTCACGTAACTGCCCACGATTCCGCACGACACGGAGGAGAGCACTCCGGCTATAAGGGCGTACTGAAGAAAGGTATACCGGGCGGTATCGTGAAAAAAATCAAGCATCGATTTCCTCGTTATAGTAAAAAACACAGTTTCGGTAATTTATAGTAAACAGGGTCACCCATCCAGATGACGGTCATCCAGATGACGGTCATGTCTGACCATTGCCATCTCGCTGCCGTACAGGTCCCGGATAATTTTCCCATCAATCTCCGCGGTCGGATGGAGTATAACATTGCGGTTCACGCAGAGGCACTGCTTGACGAACCGGGTCACAAAGCCCACGTCATGCGAGGCCATGAGTATGGTCAGCCGCCGGTTGAGCTCCTGTAAAAGTTCGTACAGACGTGCCTGGGCTCCCCGATCCAGGTTCGCCGTTGGCTCGTCGAGCAGGAGCAGCTCGGGCCCCGATGTCAAGGCGCGGGCTATGAGAACGCGCTGCCGCTGCCCGCCCGAGAGATCCGAAAAGAGCCGGGCCTTCAGGTCCGATAGTCCGACTTCGTTCAGCGCCTTTAGAGCGGCTTTTCGGTCCTCGGCCCGGTAAGGGCCGGTCGGCAGGTTCTGCAGCCTGCCCATGGAAACCACATCCCCGACCGAGATGGGAAAACGTGGATCAAACCGCGTGTATTGGGGCACATAGCCCATACGTGTCCGTGCCCTGTCCGGGGATTGTCCGAATATCCGGATTTTCCCATGCCGTGGCTTGAGCAGGCCGAGGAGCAGCCGGAACAACGTCGTCTTTCCGCCGCCGTTGGGCCCGATGAGGCTGACCAGATCGAGCGGGTAGATCTGAAAGCTCACCCCGCTGAGAGCATCCTCCCCGTTATAGGAGAAGCTCACATCTTCCACTCTAATAACCGGTTCTATCGCAGTCCCTCCTCCACCCTTTTTGCCATTCGTTCAAGATTTTCAATGTAGTCCCGGGCAAGAGGATCTATGGGCACCACCGCTCCGCCGATCTCCGATCCAATAGTCTCCGCGCTTTCTTGCGAAAACTGGGGCTGAACAAATATAACCCGGACACCCGCCTCCCGCGCCTCTTCGATCAGACGTACGAGCTGACGTGCGCTCGGCTCTGTCCCTCCCGTTTCAACCGCAACCTGTCGAAGGCCGTAGTCGTCCGCGAAGTACCCGAAGGAGGGGTGGAATACGAGAAATGTTTTCCCCTTCACCGGCGCAAGTATCCGTTCGATGCGGCGGTCGAGCTCTTCGAGATCACGGACGAGATCGGCGTACCCGCTTTCATAGGTCTTTCTCCCCGCCGGGTCCAGGCGCAGCAGCTCGTCACGTACGGTCCCCGCCATAATGACGGCGTTGCGTACGCTCAGCCACACATGCGGGTCGCTTCCTTCTCTTCCGTTCTGATGCGAAACGTCACCGTCCTGATGCTGATCCTCCCGGCGCCCATTCCCGTTTCCACGCCGGTGCTCGTCATACCCGCCTGATTCCATTTGCCGCATCTGAATGCCCCTGCGGCAGTCCGCAACCGGAAGCCCGGGCATGGTGCTCCGAATACGTCCCATGAGCGTGTTCTCGAATTCCACCCCTATACGAAGAAAGAGCTCGGCCTCGGCAAGGCGGGTCATCTGCCTGGGAGTGGGCTCAAAGGTATGAGGATTCTGCCCCGGTAAAACAAGGACCTCCGTTCGCACCCGCTTTCCGCCCACCCGTTCCACAAAATATGCCTGCGGCTGTATACTGACGAAAACGTCGAACTTTCCGTCATTTGCCAGGCCGCTGACCGGGAACAGACATTCAAGCCAGGCCAGAGCAAAGACAGCCGGCATTCCCGCTTTGATCCATCTTTTTAAAATCATAGATTCCTTCCGTCTGGAAATCAAAACCCGCTTCTCCCGAACCCGCAGGCCGGGAATTATTACTGCATGTCGCGCACCAGTACAACGGACCCGCACTCCTCGCATTCGCTGATCCTGACTCCGTGGCGTTCGATAAACTCGAGCCAGTGGCCACGCTGTTCGGGCGACAATATTCCCAAACCCTGGCACAGCGGGCACAGGTGGTCCAGTGAGCTCAGGATCGCCGACCGGATAAACCGTGACCGGTTGGGCATGCGCTTCAGTATTTCAGCCAGGTGAGGCTCCACCTTGAAGGTGATTACCTCTTCCTTGTGCCGCCCGTTATAGGACATAACCGCCTCCAAAAAGTATTACTTAGTAATATTTTACCGCGGGCCGGCGCAAGTGTCAAGGCCATAGTGATGAGTTATTCTTGGATTCATTACACGAGATGGATCACCCGGTCAAGTTTACCCTCGGATGAGCCGTGTAATGACGATAAGGGGCCTTGGCGTGGTATTTGGGGACCCGTACACGTACATATCCCTAAATTCGATGGCTCAAAATTCCGAGCAGTGCCCCTTCAGGGGATCAGGTGCCGGGAGCACGCCACATCGAGGGGAGCAGTCCCTCATCGGAAATGGACAGGACGTGCGGATAAATGCTGCGCCATAATTCATACGCCCTGTCATATGCCCGCATATTCCGTTCAATGGGCGTTATCTCCCTTTCCCAGTGGACCAGCTCTTCCGCCGCTTCACTCATACTTCCGTACCAGCCAAGGGCCAGGCCGGCGCAGATACATGAACCCAGGCTGGTGGCTTCCTTGACCAGAGGAATACGCAGACGTACCCCGAGCGTATCCGCCAATATTCTCGGCCAGAGGGACCCCTTGGACGAACCGCCGCAAAAGGTTATTTCCCGTGGCCGGTATCCCGATATCTCGTTCAGTATTTCGTAATGCGCCCTGCTTGTATAAGCCGCGTTTTCCTCGATTGCGCGTATGCAGGCCGCCCTGCCCGATGCGTCCGGCCTGAGTATATCAAATCCGGCGAAGGAGGGAGAAGCATGTTTCCATGAACGGGCGTTCATCACATTGGAAAACAGCGCCTGTATCCCGTTGGAACCCGGCGGTATGGATTCGGCCATTTTCTCCATTAGGCAGTAGGGATCGATTTGCATTTCCCGCGCCTGTTTCACTACATCCGGACAGAAACCGTCACGAAACCACCGCAGCGCAAATCCGAGATAGAAGCCGATTCCTTCCACCATCCACTGCCCCTGCACGGCGTGACACAGGGTGCGGAGCCTGTACCCCGGATCGATCAGCGCGTGATCCGTAACGACGGCGGTTTGCCAGAACGTTCCTCCCACCACCGTGTATGCCCCGGGCGCAACCGCTCCGGCCCCGACAAGGGCCATCTGCGTGTCCGCGCCCGCCGTGATAACGGGCGTCCCCTTCAGTAACCCGGTCTGCCCGGCCGCATCCCCGGTTACTTTCCCGATGACAGAGCCGGGCTCGTAAACGTTCGGATAGATAGATCGAGGCAGGTCCAGATCCGCGACGATTTCCTCCGACCAGGTCCGCTTTCTCGAGTCGAATATGCCTGAACTGGAACCGCATGAAACATCCGTCACTATCTCACCGCTGAGCTTGAACAGAACCCAGTCGCTCAGCATGTTCATGTAGGCTATCTTTTTATAAAGATCAGGCAGGTTCCTCCTGATCCACCAGAACCTTGCCGGAGATATGAGGCTTACCCAGTCTCCGCCCGTATTATAGATCCGCTCGCCCAAGCCGGCCTTTATTATATCTTCCGCTTCACCCCGGGCACGCGCATCCGTATTAGGACAGGCCCATATCTCCCTTTTCTCATCGTCGTACAGGACCATCCCCTCACGCATACTGGTCGCGGTCACACCAGCAATGTCCCCGGCCGAAGCACCGGCCTTTTCCACAGCTTCTTTTATGCACTCCACAATCAGCCGCCAGGTACTACGGGTGTTGAAATTCAGCGCTCCCGGATACTCCTCAACCGGTTCGGGTGCCCACTCGCGCTGTGCAATGGCGACCCGGTTCCCCTTTTCGTTAAAAAGCACGGCCCTTCCGCTGCCTGTTCCCGCGTCTATGGTCAGCACCAGGGAATCCGGCATGGTTCTCCCCTTCTTTTTTTCTCAATCAGAAGTCATATATTGCTATGAACCCTCAAGCGCATCCCGCACCCGGCCTACCAGCGCCTTGACGGAAAAGGGCTTCTGGATGAAGTAGACACCTGTCTCGACCACTCCGTGGTGGGCGATGACCTCGTCACTGTAACCCGACATATACAGTACCTTTACGTCCGGACGTGTCACGGATATGTTTTTGAACAACTGCCTGCCGTTCATCCCGGGCATCACCACATCGGTTAGTATCAGATGTACGGGGCCCTCATATCCGTCCAGCAGCTCGATCGCCGCCTTTCCGCTTTCAGCCACGAAAACTTCATATCCCGCCTGTTTCAGGACCTCGAGCGTCAGGTCCCTCACCTGCTCATTGTCTTCCACGAGCAGTATGGTCTCCGATCCGATCAATTCAGACTGTGGACGGGAACCCGCGGCTTGTTCCTCCTTCCCGACGAATTCCCCGGATACGGGCAGATACACCTCGAAGGTGGAACCTTTACCGGGCTCGCTCATGACCCTGACGGATCCATCATGCTGTTTCACAATCCCGTAAACCGTTGCCAGCCCCAATCCCGTTCCCCTGTCTTTCTCCTTGGTGGTAAAAAAAGGCTCGAACAAGTGCTCCAGCGTCTCTTCATCCATACCGCATCCCGTGTCAATGACCGCCAGCATGACATAGACACCGATACCGATCCCCCCCAGTTCCGTCACGAATTCTTCGTCAAGGGTCGCTTCAGCCGTTTTAATGGTCAGCATCCCGCCGTCCGGCATGGCATCCTGCGCATTCAAAGTCAGGTTCATGATAACCTGCTCCAGTTGTCCGGCATCTCCCTTTATATACGGAAGCGGCCCTCCCAGATCCAGGTTGATGGTGATGTCCTCCCGGATCGTATGTCTCAGCAGTTTCACGAAATTGCTCAACAGATCGTTCAGGTCAATGGATTTGAACTGGAGCGTCTGTCTCCGGCTGAATGCAAGGAGCTGGTGGACCAGGTCACGGGCACGCCCGCCCGCGTTCACGATCTCCGCAAGCGGGTCCCGGCCCGGATCGTCCGCCACGGTATTTTCCCAGAGCATCTCCCCGTATCCGAGTATAGGCGTAAGCAGGTTGTTCAAATCGTGGGCAACGCCTCCGGCAAGACGTCCGATCGACTCCAGCTTCTGGGATTGATGGAACTGTTCCTCAATCCGTGTCTTTTCCTCTTCCGCCTGTTTTTTTTCGGTGATGTCCTGGCAGAATTCGACGAGCGCGACCACATCCCCTATTTCATCGAAAACAGGATAACCACGTAGGAACCAGTGCCGTCCGTCCGGAGTCGTTCTTTCACACTGCCGGGGAGCTCTTTCTTTAAGGGCCTCCAGGAGCGGACAGTCCTCACAGGGTTCATACCGTTCGTTCCATATCTCGTAACAGTGAAGCCCGACCAGCTCTTCGGGCGGCCTGCCGACCGATTCCCCGGAAGCCCGGTTAGCCCATACGATACGCAGATCCGTGTCGTAGTAGGCCACCATCTCAGCCATGGAGTTGAGTATCAGGTTCTTCTGCCGTTCACTCTCACGAAGCGCCTCCCTCGCCCTCGTACGCTCGATCTTCCCCGTAATGATCCTCGAAACCGACTGCAGGAGCTCCACATCCTCGTCCTGCCATTCCCTGTGTGTATGGCACTCGTCAAACCCCATGAAACCATAATATATTCCAGCTACGAACAATGGCACCACGAGGATGGATTTTATTTCCTGATTTCTGAGTATTTCCCTTTCCTGATCACCGGGTATCTCCTCCACGTCCCTGTAATTAATAACCCTGTTGTTTTTCAGCATCTCCATCCACCAGGGAACCGCTTCGTCCGGTATGTCTTGAAGGTGCTCCTTTTGCGGGGTAATCCCGGGAGAAACCCATTCAATGGTATTATCCATGGTATTGGTATCATGGCGGTGTTCGAATATATATATCCTGCTGATATCCAGTATCCCGCCCATTATTTCCAGACAGTCCCACAGATAACGGTCGAGGTCCTCCACCTCCTCATCCATCGAGGAGATCTCAAAGAGGAGGCGCTCATAATCCAGCCTCTTTCTCACTTCCTCCTCGACACGGCGGCGTCCGTTTACTTCCTGCTGGAGCAGCCCGTCGGTTTCCTCAATCACGGATGTACCCTTCTCCCCCTCTGCCCGGAACATCCACGGTTTGCCCGTTTTACTCACCGGGGCCAGTCTGGCGGCGGTCACTCCTATAAGGCCTGCTGCAGCCAGGTAGCCGTCGAGCAGCTTTTTTTTAAGGGGTGCGGACGTCCTGTTGCCTGCCAGCATAATAACGGTTCCGTTTTCCCGGATAACGGGAAACAACCCAAGAGCGAGTTGCTCCGTACCTCCGATAACCAGGGAGGCGGGCAGGCCGCTTTCCAGTACCTTCTTAATACCTCCCATGAGCTCTTTTCCGATGTCGCTGTCCCCGGAAACGGTCCGGTTCCGCTTTGCGAACTTGCTGAAAAGAGCCCTTCCCGGCTTCCCGTCCGAAGAGGTGAAGTGGTGGAGAAAAACATCCCCTTTGACGTCCGTGCCCTCAGTCCGCGGTTCTATAAAACCGACGATATCGGCTCCGAACAGTCCGAGTACCGCCTTCCCGGCTTCGTCCCATACATCCCCGGATGTCAGCCCGGCCAGGTACCCGGCCAACTCGAGAATCGGATGGTCACCTTGGTCATTCCCCATCTTTCACCCCAGTCGGAATCATTTTCTTATTATAATTAATCAGTATTAATAAAATAAACCGTTTATTACTCTTGACCGCTACGAGGCAAGAACCCCTCTTGACAGTTTATACCCGGTCTCCGTGATTATTGCAATGTATGGAAAACGGATCCGGCGGGATACCGGCTGGAAAATCAACGGTATTCGAGGGCGGGCTTTCCGAAGAGGGAGAGCGCGCCGTAGAGAACGGCTTCGTCCCACAGCTCCGCCCTTCGAATTTCCGCGTGCTTGTTCCTTTGAAGGAATCCGTTTTCCGCTATCTTCGCGCGCATGGGGTCTATCATGAGGGATTCGCTGCACGCCATACCGCCGCCTATGAGAACGACGTCCGGATCGACTATGAGAAGCACGCTTATCACAACGGTTGACATATCGTCTATCGCCTTCCGCACCGCGCTCACACAGAGGGGATCTCCGCGGTCCGCGCATTTAAATACGTCCTCTGTATCGAAGTCCTCCTCAAGGGGTGTGGAACGGTCCGATTCCCGCATCATCCTGCGGACGTTTCGTACTATGCCCGGTCCGGACGCGGTGTTGATGAGTATGTCCTCCTCCCCGAAGTTTTCCACCGGCAAAGTCCAGAGCTCGCCCGTAAGGTCGTGACCGCCGTTGACTATATTTCCGTCTATGACGAACCCTCCTCCGATGCCCGTGCTTATGGTTATATAGAAGACAGACCTGAAACCCCGACCTCCCCCGAAAACCGCTTCACCGAGACAGGCGGCGTTCGCGTCATTCTGTATCTTCACGGGAACCGAATATCTGGACTCGAGCGCTTTTCGCATCTCAAAACCGTCCCACAGACCGAGGTTCGGCAGGCACCCGAATATCCCCTCCTCGATCCGTATCGGGCCCGGGGCCCCGATTCCGATCGCCCCGATCGAGGACATATCGTCTCCCGTAAAATTTTCTATGAGGCCGCATAAATCATCAAAAAATTCTCCGGGCTCGGACTTCGTCCTTATTCTTTCACTCTTCCTAAGACGTCCTTCCCGGAGAACCGCACAGACCGTCTTCGTTGCTCCGATATCGATTCCTAGGACCATAATATTCACCTTTCGCAGGGTTTTTATCTCCTTCATGCCACCCCCGGCCCGAATCCATGCGGCGGCGGTTCTATCTTCTTTATAATACTGATCAATACGCTCCCAGTCATCGACAACTCTCTATCGAAGTATATAATCCTTTTCAAAACAGAACTCCCATTGACATAAAAGGCGGGTACCCCTATCTTGCTGTCACCTGCAGGGAGGCGGCATGCACGAACGGGGAGTCAGAATTCTCGATTTCGGGTGCAAGGGCGCGTTCTTCATACTCGCGTGCAGCGCCATTATCACACCCATATGTCTTGTCGACATGGGAAAAACACTCCAACTGAATCTTGCTCAGCGGGGAGGGCTCGAAACGGCGCGTGGCCTGTCCCTCGTGGTCGTGGTTCTCGTCAGCGGTTGGCTCGCCAGAAAGATAAAATCGACGATGCTCGTGGGTGCGGGCCTCTGCCTGATAGCCCTGGGGCTCTTCCTTCTGGGGATGACCCGTTCCTACCCCACGGCGCTCGGGGCGATGGCGATCATGGGAATAGGAAGCGGGTTTATCGAGGCCCTGGTAAGTCCCATCATAGCGCGCATCCATCCCGACAACCACGAGCACCACCTCAATCTCACCCACGCGTTCTATCCGATAGGTATCTGCTTCTGCGTTCTCCTCGCGGGCGAGCTTCTCTCGCACAACGTCCCGTACCGTCTCATCTACGGGCTGAGCGCGCCCGTCTCCCTCGGGTTCGGACTGCTCATCGTGATTACCGGCCCCCCGATCGATCCCGGCGTTGAAGCGAAGAGCGGGAGTTATATACAGCCCATGCTCGTGCCCTTCTTCTGGCTCGCTGCCTTTGCCATGTTCCTCTCCGCCGGAGCGGAAGCCGGTTTCACCTACTGGACAGCGAGCTTCATAAGCAGTTATCATTCGGCCGTACCGCGATTTTCGGGTATCGGTACCGCGCTCTTCAGCGGATCCATGGGAATCGGCAGGATACTCTTCGCGAAGCTCTCCGCACGCTGTTCCCTGAGAAAGCTTCTGCTCACCGCGTCCCTGTGCGGCATACTGGTAAGCGGGTGCATCACCTTTCCGAAGAACCTCACGGCCGTGTACGTGCTGCTAACGGCGGCGGGATTCGCGGTAAGCGGCGCGTGGCCCTCCATACTGGCCATTGCGTCGAGAAGGATTCACTGTGAGAAGACTTCGCTCCTCATACTGGTAAGCGCGAGCGGAATAGGAGGGTTCAGTGCGGTACCCTTCATTATCGGATCGATAGGTGACCGCTGGGGTCTTCGCGGGGGTTTCTTCCTTATACCCCTGCTCTTTATCGGGACATCCGCCCTTCTCATCTCCATGAGAGAGAAAAAGGACGGCCACAGGTAGAAATGAACTCTTATTCTTCGGCCTTTCTGGAACCGACGATGAAACCCACGATTTCATCGACCGTCGTCTCCTTGACCATTCTTTCGACGACCTTCCGTCCCCTTCTGATGACGACGGCCCTGTCGACAATACTGAACGCCTCCCGCACGTTCGGTGTAACGTAGACAACCGGAACGCCCTTCTCCCGCAGGTCCCCGACGAGCTTGTATATGTTTCGTCTCCCTGCGACGCCCACAGCCGCGGTCGGCTCGTCCATGATGAGGAATCTCGCGTTCCAGTGCATGGCCCGTGCGATCGCGACTCCCTGCCGCTGTCCTCCCGAGAGGTCCCTCGTCAGTCTCTTGAGGTTCGGAAGCTGAAATGCCAGGGTCTTCAGCGTATCCCTTGCCCCGTCCATCATCCTTCCGCGGTCCACGGTGTTGAACACCCTGTTCTTCAGCTTCTCCCGGCCGAGGAATATGTTCGAGCTCGCATCGAGGTTGTCCGCG
>Ga0180432_10002205_pt1 | contig 29552 bp, 18 predicted proteins | sample SS_ome_10_FD_132414 | JGI IMG/M metagenome (GOLD analysis project Ga0180432, IMG submission 132414) | Hypersaline lake sediment archaeal communities from the Salton Sea, California, USA - SS_1_MS_2 metaG | ecosystem: Environmental > Aquatic > Non-marine Saline and Alkaline > Hypersaline >...
AACAGAGCGATCAACGTTCTGGACATGGGTGTGTCCTCCTCTGGTTCGGTTCGCACTGTCCATGAGGTCACACCCATTCCTATACCGGCCCGCGAAATTACACAATCTTTGGTACTCCACCGGGCGGAAGCGGGGTGTTGCGTGCGGGGCGTGGGCGGGGTATGGTGGTGAGGTTGCTGGGTAGTGTAGGCTGGAGGTTGTTGTGGCGGAGCCGATTGGGCGAGCACAGGTCGAGGCGCGGGCGACGGGGGTGACGCGGCGGAATGCGCAGATGTTTGCGCGGGCGGCGGTGCTCGTGGCGGCGGCGCTCGTGGCCGCGTTTTTCGTGCAGGTCGTGATTGACGCGGCGGCGCCGGACAGCACGCTGGGGCAGGCGTTGCGCCGACCGTGGACGATCAACGCGGAGGAGCTGCGGCCGGCGATTGCGAACGTCTCGCGCACGTTCAACCAGCTCATCGCGGTCGTGATCATGGCGCTGGCGATCGCGGTGCCGCTCACGGCGAACATGTACACGCCGAAGCTGGTCGAGATTTTTTTGGGTGACCGGCTGAACCGGGTGGTGCTCGGGCTGATCCTGTTCTCGACGGTAAACACGCTGTGGGTGGCGGCGCGGATCGGCAAAGGCCACGTGCCGAGGTTCGGCGTGCCGCTGACGTTCGTGCTGCTGCTGGCGTGCTTCGCGGTCGTCCTCCCCTACTTCTTCTACGTGTTCCGGTTCCTGCATCCGGGCCACATCCTGGAGCGGCTGCGGCAGAGTGCGACGCGGCGCGTCCGCGAGCTGCCCAAGCTCGCGCGGGATGGGAAGGTCACGGCGCTGCAGGCCGACCTTCGGGAGCGGATCGAGCACATCGCGAGCCTGGGGATGCGGTCGCTCGACCGGGCGGACCGGGAGGTGGCGCAGGGGGCGCTCAACTCGATTGCGGCGGCGATGGAGGCGTACTCGGAAGTCAAGAGCGCGCTGCCGCCCGGGTGGTTCCGCGCCCGGTTTGCCGACATCCTGCGCATGTCGAAGGAAGCGGTGCACTCGCTGGAAGAGAGCCGGACGTGGGTCGAAATGGAATGCCTTCAGCAGGTCGAGCTGCTGTTCCTGGCGACGATGGCCGAACCGACGGACCTGGTGGGCGCGGCGTGCCAGGTGGTGCGGCAGACCGGCATGCACGCCATGCGCGACGGGGACGAGCCGGTCCTGGAGCTCACGCGCCACTTCCTGCACACGTTCCTGCGGGCGTCCATCAACCGGCGGGACGTGCGCAGCGCCTACCACGTGCTGTACCAGTACCGGCTGTTCGCAGAGCAGCTCCTCACGGAAGCGCCCGAGTGCGTCGAGCTCATGGCCCACCGCCTGCAGTACTACGCCGGGGTGGCCTTACAGGCCGGGTTGCCGTTCGTCACGGAAACGGCGGCCTACGACCTTGGCACGCTGGCCGACCGGGCGCGCGAGGCCGGCTCGGCCGCGTTCGAGCCGCTCGTCAAAGCCCTCGCCGATCTGCCCTACCAGACGCCCGGAGGACGGCCACTCAGGGGGGTGCACAAGGCGTCGCTCATCCTGGCCGCACGGCTCGAACTAGCCGGCGACACGAAACGCGCCGCCGGGCTCATCGAGCCGACGAAGGCGATCGAGCCGGACGTCCGCGACAGTCTGTTCGCCGACCTTCTCGACGAGCCGCCGGAGCGGTTCTGGGAGGTGACCGACCGGCTGGTGAATTTCGACTACACGCCGCCCGAGGTGCGGGAGGTGCTGTCGCGATACAAGCGTGGGATGCCCGAGGAGAAGCGCGCACGAAGCCAAGACGAAGACTAAAGAACGGCCGACAGACAACACGGACCGCAGCGCTGAGGGCCGCAACCTGATTTCGGCCCTCGAGACTCCTCTTCTGCGTAAGACTCACACCTTGTTGCGGATTAGCCCAACAACTTCGGGAGGCTAGAGAAATCCTATGAACGCTACGAGGTTTCACATGATGCTTGTCGTTGCCTCCTTGCGATCTTGTGTTGCACCCCTCGCTTGCGCCATCTCCTTGCTTGCAACCGGTTGTCGCACAACTGGTCACAGTCCCCGCAGAGAGGGCGCGCAGCCTGAAGACCGTGATACCCGACTGCCCACCCACGAACTCAGCGTCATGGAGGCGCGTGCAATTGACGCGCAGATGCATCATCTGCTATCTCGAAAGATCGACTTCCACGTCAGCACCATTGACTTGCACGGTCTTGTTGGTGATCTGGCACGCACGGCCTCGCTTAACATCATTATCCATCCTGACGTACCGGTGTACATCCCGTCAGAAGGGCCTTTGGCCATGTATGTGGAGACCACAGCGGGTGCTGCGGAGGCGGGAGATCGCCGCTCTCGCTTTGTCCGGATAACAGTTGACGCCTCCGATCGATCGGTGGCGGACATTCTGGACCTCGTGTGCGCACAGACCAACCTACGATGGGTCTACCCCGATCCAGATGTGCCGGAAGATAGCCGCCATGGGTTCATCTACTTGCGCGGAGCGCAAGCAGCAGAGAAGGGCAAAGAGTGAGGTGACGCTTGATGCATGTGAAGTGGCTTCTGATTCAAGCCGCCGCTGCGGTGGCCACTCTTCAAGCAGCGTGCCTGGCATCGGCAGGCGAAGTGAAAATGAGTTCGCTTGCGATCGGCTCGGTCGAGCTCAGGCTTGTCGCGCGCACGTACGAAATGGGGGAAAAAGAGATCAGCGCGTTCTTCGCGGAAGCGAGGAAGGTGATTCTCATGTTGAGCGCCTACTACTCAACTGAGCCAGCGGCAGTCGGCCTTTGGGCCCCAGCCAAAGACGCCGCGGCTGTGATAAAACTGGTCGAGGGAGTCGCGCGCGACCCCTATGAGAAATGGCAGATAACGATTCAGGTTAATCGGGAGGGCTGGGGCAAAAGCTTACTTTCAGAGGCCATGCTGAAGGAGCAACAGCGGATTGCCCGGGAGCGCCCCAAGCGATTGAAATGGCCGGTTCTTCTTGACGAGGATGCAACGATTGGCGACGCGCTCAAAACCTTGGCGGATACCCTGAGCATTGGGGTGGCCGTCATGCCCAGCCTTGTGCACGCTCACGGCAATGACTGGAAAGCCGTGCTTGAACTCCCTTTGGCGTCGACTAAGGACGAAACCGATAACGGCTTGACGGTTCAAGACCTTGCAGACCGCGTCGCTGAACGCCTTGGTGGCGTTTCCTGGTTCGAGGAGTTCTTCCTGCTCTTCGACGACGCGGAAGAAGCAGCTAAACGCCAGGCTCTTATGCGCAAAGGTGAAAAGCCGGATGATCCGGAGGCCGTCAAGCCGGACGCACAAGAAAAGGACGGGGAGGAAGAGGATCCTTCGGCTGCGGGCCAGGGCCGCCCGGAGTAGCGCAGGAGGTGACCGACCGGCTGGTGAATTTCGACTACACGCCGCCCGAGGTTCGGGAGGTGCTGGCGCGATACAAGCGTGCGATGTGACGCCGAACGGTCTGCGGCGCGGCGAGCGAGGGGGATTAACCACGGAGGCCACGGAGAGCACGGAGGGGAATGTCTCTCTCTGCGTTCTCGGCGATCTCTGCGGTGAATCGTACTTGTCTGGCAGGGCGCGGCTATGGTGTGAGCCAGCCCTGGGGCATGCCGCCGCTGATGTTGAAGATGAGCGTGCCGAGGGTGAGGATGGTGAGGGTGACGAGGACGATGCCGATGAAGTTGAGGATGAGGCCGGTCTTGATCATCTTGCCCAGCGGAATGTGGCCCGAGCCGAAGACGATGGCGTTGGGTGGGGTGGCCACGGGGAGCATGAAGGCGCACGAGGCGCTGATGGTGGCCGGAATCATGAGCAGGAGCGGGTGGATGTTGCCGCCGATGGAGACGCCCTTGAGGATCGGGAGCACCATGTTCGTCGTGGCGGTGTTCGAGGTGAGCTCGGTGAGGAACGTGAGCAGGCCGCTGACGGAAGCGACGATGCCGGGCGGCCAGACGCCGCCGAGGACTTCGAGCTGACCACCGAGCCACGCGGACAGGCCCGATTCCTGCATGCCCTTGGCCAGGGCGAAGCCGCCGCCGAAAAGCAGCACGATGCCCCAGGGGACTTTCTGGAACGAGTTCGCGTCGAGCAGCCGCTCGCCGCGCTTCTGCCGCGACGGGAGCAGGAACAGCGTCAATGCCATCATGATGGAGACGCCGCCGTCGCGGACGAGCTCGATCGTCTTGTCGCCGAGCTGCTGAACCAGGCCGAGGCCGTGGACCCATCCGGGGAAGCCGATCTCCTTGATCTGGCCGCGGGTAATCCAGAGCAGCGCGGTGACGGCGAAGACGACGAGCACCTGCCACTCGGCCGCCTTCATCGGGCCCATCTTGCGCAGCTCGTCGCGGATAAAGCTGCGGCCGGTGCCGAGGCTCAGTTTTTTGAGGCGGAAAGCGAGCCGCGTCAAGACGAGCCAGCTCACCACAAGGAAGACAACGGCGAACGGCAGGCCGAGCATCATCCAGTCGGTGAACGTCGGTTGCGGCGCGTGCGGGAACTGTTGCTCGAAAAACTCGAAGAAGAAGACGTTGGGCGGGGTGCCGATCTTGGTGGCGATGCCGCCGATGTTGGCGGCATAGGCGATCGAGAGCATCAGGGCGGCCGGGAAGGCGCCGAGTGAGGCGGGCGCGGCGGTGGTCGCGGCGTTGCCGGCAGCGTTGTCGGCGGCGTTCTCGCGGCCGAGCTCGCGGGCGAGCAGGATGACGGAGAGGCCGATGGGGAACATCATCATGGTGGTGGCGGTGTTGGAGATCCACATCGAGAGGAAGGCGGTGGCGACCATGAAGCCGAGGATGAGGCCGCGCGGGCTCGAGCCGAAGGCAAGGACGATGGTGAGGGCGATGCGGCGCGCGAGTCGCCAGCGCTCGATCGCGATGGCGATAAGAAAGCCGCCGATAAACAGGAAGATGTTGTCGTTCACGTAGATCGGGGCGAGCGTCTTGCTGTCCATCAGCCCGAGCAGGGGGAACAGCGCCAGCGGCAGGAGGGCGGTGGCGGGGATCGGGATTGCCTGGGTGATCCACCACACGGCCATGAGCAAGGCGACCGCCGCCATGCGGTTGAGCTTGGCGGTGGTGTCGGCGTCTTCGCTGCGGATAGGCAGGAATGCCAGGAAGAACACGAAGAGAACGAGGCCGAGGGCGAGGCCGATGTGCTGGCGGGTGGTCTCACCGTTGCGTGTGCCCATGGCGACCTCCTTCCGGACGGTGTGAGGGCAACGCGCGGCCTGGCTCCGCGGCGCGATTGCCCACAATGTTCCCGGACGGCAAGCGGCGGCAGTATAGCCGGCGCAAGGGGCTTGCGCCACCGAAAGTTGCGACCGGCGTGGGCGGCCCGGTTCCGGCGTTGCCTCTCCGGGACCAACAGGGTATGATGCGCGGCCTGACTCGAAACGAACGGCATAGTGGAGGAGATGTCATGTCGAAGCTCATTACGCTGTTGTGTGCCGGGGCGGTGCTTTTCGCCGGGCTCAGCGCCCCGGCCAAGGCCCCGGGCGAGAACATCATGGTCGTCAAGGACCTGAAGCTGCTCATCGTGGTGTACCGGGGCGAGGCGGACGCCGAGGCCGGGCACCGCCTCAGCGACGAGGTGCTTGAGCACATCAAGGAGGCGATCGAGGGCGGGCGGCTGTTCTACTTCCGCAACACGAACGGAAAGCTGAACCTGTCGCTCGATTACCTGGTCATTGACACGGTGGCGCCGGACAACACCGGGCCGACGTACGACAACATCGTGGCCGACCTGCGCCAGCGGGGCATCCAGGACAACCAGTATGACGGGCTTTTCACGACGGGCGTCGGGATGAGCGGCAACTGGGGCGGTTTCACGGTGCTGGGCAAGACGGGGGCGGCGTTTGCGGGCTCCGGTGTCGGCGGCGAGTGGCGCCAGTTCCGTCCGGGCGACTCGACGGTCTGGTACGATGCGGGCTGGGGGTTCGTGCACGAGTTCCAGCACGCGCTTGACCTTTCGATCGCGGGCGGGGCGGGGTTCCCCGAGTTTATGCACGGGCATCCGTACGCGGACCTCGTGGAGCACCCGGACCGGGTGATCGTCAACCCGGGCGCGCAGCACTGGGACTGGGAAGCCTCGACGCTGAGGAATTTTCACAATTACATTGATATCCAGGGCGCGACGGGGAGCACCATCCTGGCCACGGACACGGACGGCGACGGCCTCGCGGACAAGAACGCGAGCTTGCCGATGGACGAGGCGCGCTTCGGCTCGGACCCGACGAAGCCCGACACGGACGGCGACGGGCTGAACGATCTCGACGAGTTCTGCGCGGACATCTACTTTGGGACCGATCCAAAGAAGAAGGACTCTGACGGCGACGGCACCGGCGACGGGAAGGACCCGTGGCCGACGGTGGCGATCCGGCCGACGATGGACTACGCCTATCCGGCGCCGAAGCTGGACGGCCGGATTGACACGGTGTATCAGCCGCTTATCACCGGCTGGTACGCGATGAACCGGGAAGGCCTCGAGAAGGAAGCGGTCGCGACGTACGCGTGCTGGGACGAGGAGACGCTGTATCTTGCCGCGACGGCGCCGGCGAAGTTCGCCTTCCAGGCGCAGATTGACACCTCGGCCGAAAACGGTTTCTGGGCCGGCGGCGACACGTACATGCTCAACGTGCCGCCCGAGGGCCAACCCAAGTGGGGGTGGGTCAAGGACCCCAATCTCGACCCGGGCAAGGCGGCCTGGGCGACGGATGCGGACGGCAACGTCGTGCTCGAGATGGCGCTGCCGGTGCGCATCGGCCAGGGCTGGAGCCGGGAGGTCAACTACGGCGGCACGCAGCTGCCCGAGGACGTGGCCGACGGCATGGTGCTGCTCAACGGGCGCGCGGTGTCGTTCAACATCGGGCTCAGTTTCCCCGATGAGAAGAGGCACGTGCTGCTGACACCGACCTGGACGATGATCTCGACACGGCCCGTCAAGGACGTCCGCGACCCGGATATGCCGCTGCTGCGGTTCACGACGGCGATGCAGCGGACGGAGACACCGGTCGTTCGCGTGGACGGGGTGCGCAGGACGACGCGGGTGACGATCGTCAACGACGCGGGTGAGAAGCTTGGCGGCCGTCGCGGGCCAGGCGAGGTGACGCTCAGGGGCGTCACAATCGGGAGCGACCCTGAATCCGGCAAGAACATGATCGTGGCGCGGACCTCGACAAAGAAGGAATCGCGTGCGTTCGAGCTCGTCGTGGACGCGTCGTCGAAGCCGCCGGTGCTGGAGACGAAGGACGTGGAGGCGGGCACCGGCACGATCCTGCTCGTCAAGGGCGAGCCGGGAGCCAACGTCACGATCGAGTACCAGGCCGAGCCGGACGTGTGGTTGCCGATTGCCACGGCGGTTCTCGACGAGACCGGGGAGAAGGGGCTCGCGCAGGACCTGACGTTCAAGGGCTTCCGCGGCGAGTACTTCGATACGGACACATGGACCGAGCCGGTGATGTACCGCGTGGATCCGGAGATCAAGTTCGACTACAACGCGGGCTCGCCGGCGAAGGAGCTGATTGACGCCGAGTCGTTCAGCGTACGATGGACGGGCTCCCTGCGCGTCGAGCAGGAGACGAAGGCCACGTTTTTCCTGACGACCGACGACGGGTCGCGGCTGTGGATTGACGACGCGCTCGTCGTGGACCACTGGGGCCACCACGGCAAGACCGAGAAGTCGGGCGAGGCAACGCTTGCGCCGGGGACGCACGCGCTTCGGGTGGACTATTTCGAGGAATACGGCTGGGCGGCCGCGCACCTGGAATGGCAGCCGGAGGGCGGCGAGCGCACGTACGCCGTGCCCGTGGTGGCGTTTTCGTCCGCGCTCTCGGTGCCCGGAGAGCGCCCGCTTCGCGCGCGGCAGGTGGACGTGCTCGGCAACCGGTCGGAGCCATCGGCCGTTCTCAAGGTTTCGGTCGAGTAAGCGGAACGGTGCGGCCTCGATGCGAGCGCTCGAGGCGCGCCGGCGTGCATGGATTCACTCCACACGAAGAATGCAGCTTGTTGCACACGCAGTCCCGAAGGGAGAACGGACATGACGCTTCGAGTGGGTCTCATCGGCTGCGGCGGCATCGCCTGGGCGCACCTGGAGGGGTGGCTCGCCGAGCAGGAGAAAGGACGGGCACGGATCACGGCGCTCAACGACGTGGACGAAGACGCGGTGGCGCGGTTCAAGAAGCGGACGCCGGAGGCACAGACGTACACGGATTCCCGGGCGCTGATCCGGGAAGCGCCGGTTGACGCGGTCGACATCACGCTGCCGCACAGCCTGCACTTGCCCGCGATCCTGGCGAGCATCGAGGCGGGCAAGCACTGGTTGTGCGAGAAGCCGCTGTGCATGAGTCTCGACGAGGCGGGGCACATCGAGTCGGCGATGGCGGCCGCGCCCGGGCTCGTGGGGATGAGCGCGCACAACCAGCTCCACATGCCGAGCATCGCCGAGGCGAAGCGTCTCCTCGACGAGGGTGTCCTCGGGCGCGTCTTCCTCATCACGACCCAGGACTGCTTTCTCATGAGCGGCCGTCGGCCGGGGTCTCTCCCGGGCACGCCCGAGAAGCACCCGATCCAGCCGGGGACGTGGCGCGCCGATCCGGAGCAGATGGGCGGCGGCGAGCTCATCGACACCGGCTACCACCCGAGCTACATGCTCACGTTCCTTGCAGGCGACGAGCCCGATCGGGTCGAGGCGGTCACCGGTAAATACCGCCACACGGAGTTCCACAGCGAAGACACGGCCACGGTGCTCGTGCGCTACAGGAACGGGGTGACCGGGCTGCTCCGCACGAGCTGGGCTTTCCCGATGCCGGCGGGACAATACCCGTTTCATATTGTGGGAGAGCGCGGCGAGCTGTACGGCACTCCGACGATATTGTTTTTCAAGCCGACGTGGTTTTCGGAACCGGCACGCTGGACGTTCGATGACTGCAGCGGGTTTATCTCGGAGGTGCGGCACTTCGCGGACTGCATTCTGGACGGGGTGGCGTGCGTGTCGCCCTACGAGCAGGGGATCGCGGTGCTCAAGCTGATCCTGAAGGCGTATGAATCTGCGCGTGGGGCGTAAGTTCTCGTCAGGCCAGCGCCCCACGGCCTAGCCCGGATTTTTCATAGCCGCTCGGTGGCGCAGTCCTCGCGCATGGCATGATGCATTGCCGCATAAGGCCGTTCCGGAGCCCCGTCAGGGGCGTGTGGGAGTAGCCACGGGCGCCAGCCCGTGGTTGGCGTCGGGCGCAAACAGCCAGAGCCCCGTCAGGGGCGATTGAACGTGATCGGCAAGGCCTCAATCGCCCCTGACGGGGCTCTGTTCTCGTCGGGCGCCTCCCCCATGGGCTGGCGCCCGTGGCTACTTCCAGTCACCGCAGGGCAGTTCATACCATGGCCAGGCACCGGCGTGAGAAATCCGGGTTAGTCGCCCGGCGCCCAGAGGCCGGGCGCCTGGAGGTGACGCCAGCCCGAGGGGACGGGCTCGAGGGGGCGGTAGTTGCAGGTGCCGAGTTGCTCGAGCGTTCCCTCGTACGACCGGACGCCGCTAAACGGGTCAACGGCACTCAAGTTCTGCGCGCCCACGGCGCAGGCGATGCGCGCGGCGGTTTCGAGGCCCTCGCCCCGGCTCATGGCGGCGAGAAAGCCGGCGACGCAGCAGTCGCCGGCGCCCGTCGCCGAGGCGATTTCCTCGACGACAAGGCCCTCGGCCCAGAGCGTGCGCTCCTTCCACGCGCCGAGGTCCAACTCGAGCCGCTCTGCCACCGGGGCGAGCGCCTCGGCCGAGCCGGTCCGAACACAGAGCCCGTGACTGCCGCACTTGACGACGGCGATGGCCGCCCCAAGGTCGAGGATGGTGCGGCAGAGTTCGCTCACCCCCTCGGGGCCGATGCCGTCGAACACGTCCTCGAGCCCTTGAGCGGCCAGGGCCGAGAAGCGTTCGCGCTCGAGGAGAAAGAGGGATTCTTCGAGGCTGGGCATGAAGGCGTCAACGTGCGGGAGGGTGGCGGCAAGGATCTCGCGCCAGTTCTGCTTGCCCGCCTCGGTTGCCGGGTCCGGCAGCGAGGTGTCCATGGTCACGACGGCGCCGGTGCGACGGAGCGTGCTGAGGAGCCGCACCAGCTCCTTGCCGCCGTCGAGGTACATGCGGCGCATGATGGTCGGGTAGCCGAAGTGCACGAGTCGGGGCGGCGGTTCGAGCGCGCCGAGGACATCGTCCACGACGAAGGTATCGTTGGCGCCGGGATGGTGGAGAAACATACGGTCCACGCCGGGCGGTACGAGGACGATCGTGTACGAGGTGGCCTGACCTTTCGAGACGATCATCCCGCCCTCGAGCCCGTGCGTGGCCAGGACGCCGAGCACGGCGCGGCCGAGTTCGTCGTCGCCGATCCTGCCCGCGAGCCTGGCCGAGACGCCGAGGCGCTTGAGGGGTATGCCGACGTTCGGCACCGCGCCGCCGGTGGCGACGGTGGCCGGGCCGACGCGCACGAGCGTCCCCGGCACGAGCAGCCGTTTCAGGTCGCCGCTGAGGTCGGCAAGCGAGGGCGTGATATCGAGACACACGTGCCCCGTGACCAGGATATCGGCGCTTGCTCCGGTCATCGACACCTCCATGCGCTTGCGGTATCCTAAGGGGTGTGAGGGCCGGAGTCAATGCGGCCGTGGCGTACGGCGGCTGTGACTTCACCACTCTCCGGCCCGCTGAGGAACGACGATGAAGGCAGTGATTATCGGGGCGGGAAGCATCGGGCGCGGCTTCCTTGGCCAGCTCTTCGCCGAGGCGGGCGCCGAGATCACGTTTGTCGAACTCGACGAGGCCATCGTCGTCGCGCTCGAAGAGCGACGCGGCTACGACATTCGCATCGTCGGCGAGACGACGGCGACCTTCCACGTGCCGGTCGCGCGCGCGCTGTGCGCGGGGAATCCGGCGGCGGTCGCGCGCGCGCTCGCCGAAGCCGACGTCACCGCCACGGCCGTCGGGGTGGGGGCGCTTCCCGACGTGGCGGAGCTCATCGCGCGCGGGCTCGAGCAACGTTTCAAAACAGACCGCGGCCCGCTGAACGTCGTCGTGTGTGAGAACATCCTGCACTCGGGGCAGCACCTTGCATCGCTCGTCGAGACACGTCTGCCTGCGGCGCTGCACGCGCGGCTGCATGCGGAGGTGGGCTTCGCCGCCGCGGTCGTCTCGCGCATGGTGCCGCGGCCGACCGACGAGGAGCGGCGGGCCGACCCGCTCGCCATTCGCGTCGAGCCGTACTGCATCCTGCCCGTGGAGGCCACGGCGTTCGTCGGGCCGCGGCCGGCGGTGCCGGGCTTCCGCTACGCCGAGAGCATCACGGCGCTCGAAGAGCAGAAAGTCTATACGCACAATGCCGGCCACTCGATGCTCGCCTACCTCGGCTACCGCGCCGGCCACACGACCATCTGGGAAGCGACGGCCGACCGGCGCGTGCGCGACGTTGTCGAGGGAGCGCTCGACGAGACGAGCCGGGCACTCGTCGCGCGTCACGGGTTCGATCCCGCCGAGCAGCAGGCGCACGTCGCGGACCTGTTCCAACGCTATGCGAACCGTGCGCTGGGCGACACGATCGCGCGCGTGGCGCGGGACCCGATCCGCAAGCTTGGCCCCGACGGCCGGCTGATCGGCAGCGCGCGTCTCGCGCTCGAGTACGAGATCACGCCGACGCGGACAATTGAGGGGATCGTCGCCGCACTGCTCTACGACAACCCCGACGATGCGCAGGCGGTGGTCCTGCAGGCGCTCATCGCCGAGCACGGCGTCCGGGCCGCGCTATGGCAGGTGTGCGAGCTCGACGAGAACGACTGGCTTGCCGGCGAAATCGAGACCCGCTACCGCGACGCAACGAAAGGAGCTACGCCGTGAAAGCTGCCGTGTACGAAGGGCCGGGCCGCCTCGAGATCCGCGAGGTGCCCAGGCCGGACTGCCCGGAGGAGGGCTTGTTGCTGAAGGTGCGTGCGTGCGCGATCTGCGGCACCGACGTGAAGATCTACCGCCACGGGCACCGCCACATCCGGCCGCCGCGCATCACGGGGCACGAGCTGTGCGGCGAGATCGTCGAGGTCGGGTCGCGCGTCGAGGGGTACGCCGTCGGGCAGCGCGTGGCGGTCGCGCCTGCCGTGCCGTGCGGCACGTGCGAGACCTGCCGTCGGGGGATTTTCGGCATGTGCGACAATCTCGCGCCGATCGGCTACCAGTTCGACGGGGCGTTCGCCGAATTCATGGCGGTGCCGCCGGTGGCGGTGCGAATGCTGTGCGTCAACGCGGTACCCGACGGGGTGAGCGACCACGAGGCGGCGCTCGCTGAGCCGCTTGCCTGCGCGATTAACGGCCAGGACCTCTCGCGTGTCGGGCCAGGAGATACCGTGCTCGTGATGGGTGCTGGCCCGCTTGGCTGCCTGCACTCGCAGCTCGCCCGCGCCCGCGGCGCCTCGTGCGTCGTTCTCGCCGACGTCTCGCCGCGCCGTCTCGAGCTGGCGCAGCCGGTCGCGGCCGCCGACGTGTACGTCGACTCGACCGCCGAGCCGCTGAAGGCCGTCGTCGACCGCGCTTCCTCCGGCCGTGGAATGGACCGCGTTATTGTCGCGTGCGGCGCCGCACAAGCGCAGGTCGAGGCCCTCGACCTCGTCGCCAAGCGGGGCAGCGTCAACTTCTTCGGTGGGCTGCCGAAGGACGCGTCAACGATCACAATCGACAGCAATGCGATTCACTACCGCGAGTTCTTCGTGACCGGCACGCACGGCTCGGCGCCGGCCGATAACCGGCTCGCACTGGAGCTGATCGGAGCGGGCAAGGTGAACGTCGGCGACCTCATCAGCGAGGTGATCCCGCTCGACAAGCTGATCGCCGGGATGAAGCGCGTCGAGCAGCGCGCTGTCCTCAAGATCGTTGTCGAGCCCCACGCGGCGGCGTAACACTGCTTACCGCTTACCGCTTACCGCTTCCCGCGTTTCCGGCGTTTCGCACCGGCGCCGGAGAGCTCCTCGAGCTTTCGATCCAGGCCGTCGAGACGGCGCTTCAGGTCCTTGTTCTCGTCCCGAAGTGCCCCAAGTTCCTTCTCGAGGTTGCCAAGGCGGGCGCGCTTGCCCGTCTCTTCGCGGATCTGCTCGATGGCGCGGCGGACGACTTTCCGCACGTGAGGGAGCGGGTCGCTCGCGAGGAGCTTTTCGAGGTTACCGATCGCCGTGTCGTCGTGAAGCTCACCGAGCGCGCCGGCGGCCGCGGTCCGAACGCGGAAATGCGGGTGGCGCAGCATCTCGACGAGCTCCCGGCGTACGCGGTCGCGATCTCGGGCCTTCTCGAGCTCGCGCCCAAGCTTACCGAGCGCGCCGATGGCGGCCATTCGTGCGTTGATCGGTTTCCCCGCCGCCGCCCACGTGCGCGCCTCCCGGATGCCGCGCGTGTCCTTGAGCTCGACGAGTGCGCCGAACACGGCGCTCCGGACGACATCACGGTGCGATTCGTAGGCGAGCGCTTTGACAAGGAAGTCGTACGCCGCGTCCTCACGGATCTTGGCGATGGAGTGCACGGCTTCGGCGGCAACGTAGTAGCTCTTGTCTCGGCGGAACACGGTTTCGAGCCGCTTGGCCACGGGTTCCTGCTTGATCTTGCCGAGGGCCGTCACGACGGCGCGCCGCACCTTCGATTTCTCGTCGTCGAGGCCGGCGAGCAGGGCGTCGCGCGCTGCGTCGCCGGCGACAGAGCCCAGCGCCTCGGCCGCCGCGATGCGCACGCCGTGATGGTCCTTGCCGCGGAGGGCCTTTCGCAGCGCGGCCACCACGGTGTCGTCACCCATAATCTTGCCGAGGCCCTCGCATGCGCGAATGCGGCCGATGACCGTGGCCGAGTGTTCGAGCTGTTCAAGGAGCTCGTCCTTCGTCTTCTCGAACTTGAGCGTCTTGGGGATCCAGTTCTCGCGGTCGAACTCGACGAGCTTCGGGCGGACCGCCGACGGGAAGTGGAACTCCTCGTCGGGGTTTTCGATCTCGACGCGAAACGCGTCCGCGCCGCGAGCCGTGGTGATGTGGATGTCTACCGGGGTCCTGAACACCGGGGTCTCGTCCTCGATCTTCTGCGTCTGCTTGACGCGGACGGTCACGAGCTTGAGCGTCTTGTCGTAGGACCAGGAGACCTCGAATTCCGGATGGCCCGCGCGCCTGAGCCACTGGTCGAAGAACCGGTCGAGAGACGCGCCGGTCCCGGCTTCGAGCGCGAGCTTGAACTCCTCGGTCTCGACGGAACGGTACGCGTAAGCGCGCGTGTAGTGGCGAATGCCGCGCCAGAAGAGCTCCTCGCCCAGCTCGTAGCGCAGCGCGTGCAGCACGAGGGCGCCCTTGGCGTAGGAGTGGCCGTCGAACATGTCGAACGAGTCGGTGAACGTGCGCGTCACGATCGGGCGGCGGTAGCGTTTCGCGACCTCGTCGAGGTAGCCCTTCAGGGAGCGCAGCATGCGGTACTGGAACTCGTCCTTGCCGCGCGCGTGCTCGAAGTAGAGCGGATCGAAATAGCTCGCGAAGCCCTCGTTGATCCAGATGTGCTCCCAGCTTTTGGTGGTGATCAGGTCGCCGTACCACATGTGCGCGAGCTCGTGCGCGACGAGGCCTTCGGGCTCAACGTCAAGATGCGCGCGCTCGTCCACCAGGACCTGGTCGGTGATCGTGGTGATCGTCGTGTTTTCCATGCCGCCGTACATGAAATCGCTGATCACGACCTGGCCGTACTTGGCGTACGGGTAGGCGAAGCCGGTCGCCTTTTCGTAGAACGCGATCATCTTCGGGGTGTCTGCGAGCCATCGCATCGCGTCGTCGCGGCGGCCTTTCGGCACGTAATAGATGACCGGGATGTCGTTGTGCCGGTCCTCGATGACGTCGAACTCGCCGACGACGATGGTGAGCAGGTAGGTGGTGTGGGGCTGCTCCTGGCGCCAGTGGTACCGTTTCGTACGACGTTTCTTGTCGTGCCGAACCTCGACGAGGCCGCCGTTACTGATGGCGAGATAGCGCTCCGGCACGGTCATCACGACGTCCTGGGTCATTTTCTCGTTCGGCGAGTCGTAGCACGGGAACCAGTGGTGGTTGTCCTCGGTGGCGCCTTGCGTCCAGATCTGCTGCGGCGTCTCGGGGTACTCTTCCGTCGGGCCGACGAAGTAGAGGCCGCGTGTCGGCCGGGCCTCGTAGCGGACCGTGATCGAGACGTCGCGGCCCGGCCTGACCGCGCGGCCGAGCGCCACGGTGAGCGTATCGTCCACGAGGTCCCACGTCAGCTCGCGCTTCTTCTCGTCGAGGACCTTGATGACACGCGTGTCGGCGCAGTCGAGCTCGACCTCGCGCAGCGACCGGCCGATGGGCGCAAGCGTCGTCGTGACGGCGCCCTTCACTGCCTTTCGCTCGAAGTCGAACCGGAGGTCAAGGGCGACGTGCTTGACGTCGAACGATCGGGCGCGAGTGAAATGCTCCTTGCTCTTCGCGTCGGTAAATGACTTCTTCTCTTTTTCATCCGCCATGTCGAACTCGCCTTTCTCGCAGGGTGCACGAGCGCGCATTCTACGACGAAGCGCGTCAGATCGCAATTGCATCCTTGCCCGTTGCCACCGGGGCGGCCTTGGGCTAGGATGTGACAGCTTCGGACCCACCGGCACGGAGGCCCAATGCCACACGAACCGTTCGACAGGTCAACACTGAGAATCCTGCCGCTCGCTGAGCGCACACACAAGATTACGCTCGACGAGGTGTTCGCACTCGGCTCGCCGCCGCCGGACTTCGAGGACGCCGCGCTCGACACGGTCGCCAGCCGCGTCGCGGCCGCCCGGCGCAGCGGCCACGAGGTCATGTGGACCATGGGTGCGCACGCGCTTCGCCGCGGGAACGCGCGCTTCATCATTGATCTCATGGAGCGGCAGCTCATCACGCACGTGGCGACGAACGGCGCCGTCCCGATCCACGATTACGAGATGGCCTTGATCGGCGCGACGTGCGAGGACGTCGCGACGTACCTTGCCGAGGGTAAGTTCGGCAACTGGGAGGAGACGGGCCGGGGAATCAACGAGGCCGTCACACGGGGCGCGGCGGGAGGTCTCGGCTTCGGGGAGTCCGTCGGCCGGGCGATTCTCGACGAGGAAGGCGCCGCGTTTCCACACAAGGCCGTGAGCATCTTTGCGGCCGCCGTCCGGCTCGGTGTGCCGATCACGGTGCACAAGGGGATCGGCTACGACATTACGGACCAGCATCCGGCGGCCGACTACGCGGCGATCGGCGCGGCGACGGGCCGTGATTTCCTCATTTTCGCGCAGACGGTGACGAGACTCGATGCCGGCGTCTTCCTCAATATCGGCTCGCAGGTGATGGGGCCGGAAGTGTTCCTGAAATCGCTCTCGATGGCCCGCAACGCGGCGCGTCAGCGCGGCGAGGCAATCAGCGACTTCACGACGGCAAACTTCGATCTGAAGCGCTACGCCGATCCCCACGTCGAGGGGACCGACCGCGACGCCCACTACTATGACCGGGTCAAGAAAACGATCCTCGGGCGGACGGTGCGGCTCGGCGGCGCGAGCTACCACGTGGCGGGCGATTTTGCCGTGACCATTCCCGCGTTCTACCATCGTCTCGTCACACTCTCGGGAAAGGAAGCGGCACGATGAAGGCAACGCGGCTGCGCGAACTTCTCGATGGCATGGCACAGGCCCGCGTCCTCGTCGTGGGCGACTATTACCTCGACGCCTACTGGTCCATTGACATGACGCGGTCGAAGCTCTCGCTCGAGACCCCCTGGCACGTCAACCCCGTCGTCGGGCAGCGCTACCAACCCGGCGCCAGCGGGACGATCGTGAACAACCTCCTCGCGCTCGGGACGGGCACGGTGCGCACGCTGGGCGTTATCGGCAACGACGCTTTCGGCGCGATGCTCCTCGAGCAGATGCAGGAGCGCGGTGCGGACGTCGCCCTCATGCTGCGGTCGGCGGCGCGGCTGACGCCGATCTACCTCAAGCCCATGTACACAGGTTACGGCGAGACCGAGGCGGAGGGCCCGCGATTCGATATCGAGAACATCTCGCCGGTCGGCGCTGATGACGCGCAGGTACTCATCGAGCGGGTCCGCGAAGCCGCGCCCGAATGCGATGCCGTCATTCTGAACGATCACGACGACGGGAACGGCTGCGGCACGATTTCCCGGGAGATGATCGCGGCGCTTAACGAAATCCCTTTGGCCTGCGCCGACACGGTGTTCCTGGCCGACAGCCGCACGCGGATCGGCGACTTTCGGAACATGATCGTCAAGCCGAACCGCTTCGAGGCGAAGCGCGCGATCGAGCCGGACTGGCACGGCAGCGACGTCAGCCTCGACGAGGCCGAGCGCTGCGGCGACCTGCTCCGCCGGCGCAACGGTAGGCCGGTGGTCACAACGCTCGGTGCGAACGGCGTGCTCGTGCACACGAGCGATGGGTGCCGGCACATTCCGGGGCGGCGGGTGGACGGGCCGATTGACATCGTGGGCGCCGGCGACAGCGCGCTTGCCGGCATTGCGGCCGCTCTGTGCGCGGGCGCGTCCGTCGTCGAGGCCGCGGAGTTCGGCAACCTTGTCGCATCGGTGACAATCACAAAGCTGCGCGATACGGGCACGGCGAGTCCGGAAGAGCTCGTTGCGCGCTGCGACGGCTAGGGGAAGAGGTAGCTGAGCAGGGCGGCGTGATCGCGGAAGTCCGGGGCAAGGAGATCGGCGCCGGCATCGAGGAGCCGCCGGCGCTTGTGGGCGTTCATGTGATAGCCGTTGTGCTCCTCGCTGTAGATGCCCAGGGTGATGGCGCCGACGTCGCGGCCGTTCTCGATCTCGACGAAGCCATCTCCCACGACGAGCAGTGCGGGACCGTGGAGGTCCTGTTGCTGAAAGATGCGCTGAATCACCAGCGCCTTCGAGAACGTCTTGTACTCCTTGACCGCGCCAAAGATGCCGCCGTTGAAGTAGCCGGTGACCTCCAGCACAGCGGCTTCTTCGTGCACGTACTGCTCGTCGGTGCCGCTGGCAAGGTAGAGCGTCGCGCCGCGCTCGCGGATCCCCTCAATCATCGCGAGTGAACCCGGCAGCAACAGGTCCTCCCGGCGGACGGCGCCGCTGCGAAGCGTGGCGACGCGCGCATCCACGAGCGGCTGCAGGCGGCGGTAGTACTCGGCCTTGTACTCGACGGGGTCAAGCGGCGTGCCGCCGCGCTTCGTCACCTCGTCGGCGAGGCGGATCATCTGGTAGATGGTCTGCTTGCCGGTGAGGAGGTCAACGTACTCGATGACACACCGTTCGAGCTCGTCGCGCGATTCATCCATACCGGTGGCCTCGAGGACTTCGACCATCAGCGGCACCATCACGTCCTGCCAGCCGTCGCGGATCAGCGACAGCGTTCCGTCGAAGTCGAACAGAACGTGACGAATCTGCCCGCGTTCGACCTCCCGGATGATCTCGACTTGCGTGTTGGCGATCTTGCCGGCCATGGCGCCCCTTCGCGTTGTGCTCCATGCCAATGCCAACGCATTATTCATATGTGGCGCGCCGGCTCAAGAGCTTTCGCTCGCCGTCCGGCCCACGTGGACCGTGTTTGTGCCGCGGCCTTGTGCTAGAATTAGGTTGAACTCAAAGGCGCCGGAGCAATCGCCCGCCCATGCCGAAGTCGACCATACTGACAGGACCGCCGGGACAGGTGACGGACGAGCCGTTCTTTTCGCGCGTCGTCGAATGGTGCACGGACGTGCGGCGGGCCGCCGGCCTGCGCTACATCGTGCCGACGCTGCGCCGCCGGATCGATATCGAGACCGCGATACTCGACGCCTGCCCGAGCGGCAAGGCGATCTGCCGGTCACCGGTCCTGACGTTCGACCGCTTCGCGCAGGACCTTTTCCGCGCCAGCGAGGAGCGTCGCCTCATCTCCTGGCGTGCGGCCGCCGTGATCGTCGAAAGGTTGCTCGCGGAGAACCCGGGCGACTTCCCCGTCCTGTTGAGCCGACGCGCCGCACCGTTTCCCGGCGTCGTACGCGGCATTCTCCAGACCATTCGCGAGCTGAAGCGCTTCGCCATTGCGCCCGACACGCTCGTGAGCCGCGCCGATGGTGACCCGAAGGCGAAGGAGCTTGGGGAGGTTTTCCGCCGCTACAACGGGTTCCTCGACAAGAACAACTGGGCCGACACCCGTGAGGCCATTCTCGTCGTCGGCCGGCGGCTCCGCGACGGACCGTTCCGCACGGCGGCGCTCGGCGACCTGCGATGGGTCGTGTTCGACGGATTTGTGGAGTTCAGCCCTTCCGAAGTGCCCATTGTCGAAGCGCTGACCGACGAGGTCGAGACCACGGTCGTGCTCGACCGCGACCCGCTGCTGCCTGATCTGTTTCCGCCTCTCCCGGGCCGGAACGCCGCCGTCGAGAACCGTCGCCACGCAAGCCCGTTCGTGCCGGTCGCGCGCGCCGCCGTGGCCGAGGCAGCCGACGGCGTTGCGATTGACCGCCTCGACATCAGCCTGATCGAAGCCGACACGCGCGAGGCCGAGGTTGAGCGCGTCGCCGCAGCATGCAAGGCGCTGCTTGTTGATGGCGTTTCGCAGCGCGATGTGGCGGTCGTGTTTCCCGATCTCGGACGGTACGCCGAGCTTGTCGAGGAGGTTTTTCCCTCGCACGGGCTCCCCTACTCGATCTCTCGCCCGGCAACGCTCATCGAATCGCCGGTCACGGCGGCTGTCTTGTTGCTTCTCGAGGTCCCCGCCCGGGATTTCGAACGCGCCGACGTGGTGCGGCTGTTCCGTTCGCCCTTCGTGCGCTTCGAGGATAACGGCGCGATTGTTAGTCCTACCGTGCTCGACGAGCTGGCGCGCCAGACGCGCGTCTTCCGAGGCAAGCAGGCGTGGCTCGACGGGCTCGAGAACCGCATCGCGTACCTCGAGAAGCAGGCGGGTGATGTGACTGGTGAATCCGACGACGACGAAGAGACCGCCACGCTGCGGCCACCTCACGAGGAGCTTGCGGCGCTTCGGTCGCTGGAGGCGCCGTTCAAGACGGTCCTCGGCCTGCTCGACGATCTGCGAACCCCCCGGCCCGTTTCCGGCCACGCCGCTTCGCTTCGCGGGCTGATCGCCCGATTTTCCTTCCGGCCCCTCGCTATGGCGTCGCTCGACACGCATCCAGTCGGGGGCGTCCACGTTGAGGCGATCGAGACAGTCCTGGAGATCCTCGACGAGCTCACCGCGGTTGACGAGGCTGCGGGCGCGCCGCGGGCCGTTTCGCTCGAAGCGTTCACGGAGCTGCTGCGGTCCACAGCTGCTGCAACGCACCTAAGCATGCAGCGGGCTTTGTCCGGTATCGAGGTGCTGGACCTCGACCGGGCAGCGGAGCGGCGGTCCCGAATACTTCTCTTGGGGAACCTCGTCGAGGGGGTGGTGCCGCGGCGCGTGGGGGCCGACGCGTTTCTCGCGCCCCAGGTTCGCGAACGGATCAGCCTGCCTGATAGGCAACGGCGTCGGGACGAGATGCGGATTGAGCTGTACCGGGCGCTCGCGAGCGCCGGCGAGAAGCTGGTCCTCTGCCGGCCGCGCGTCGAGGATGAGACGCCTCTGCTTCGGCCCCTGATGCTCGAGCGCATCGAAGCGGCCGTCCGACTGACGCCGGAGCCGGAGCCGCCGGTGCCCGCCTCGCGCCGCGGCTTGCTCTGCGCGCTCGGCGCCGTCCGACCGGCCCTCCCACCACTTGAAGCGCTGCTTAGTCACGAAACCCTGGTCCATGTCGCATCGCTCGAGGCCTTCGCACACTGCCGCAGCGTGGAACGCGAGCGCACGGCAACGGGGCCTGCGGGCCGGTACGCGGGCCAGCTCTCGGCCCATGTTCTCGACGAGGTGCGACGCGCCTATGACCAGGAGCACCAGTTCAGCGCGAACGAGCTTGACACGTACGTGCGCTGTCCGTTCCGTTTCTTTGCGAGATGGTTGCTCGATTTGGCGCGAGTCGAGGAACCCGAGGAGGAGATTACGCCACTGGACAAGGGCCGCGCCTTGCACGCCATTTTCCGCGAGTTCTATGCAGAATGGCAAAACGACCACGGCTCCGCACGCCTTACCGAGGACGACCGCGCCGAGGCGCTCGCGCGCCTTACCGCCATCGCACGGCGCCGGTTCGCCTCGCACCCGTATCGCGGACTCGTGTGGGATAAGTGCGTCGAGCGTTTGCTCACGCCGGTCTCACCGACGCGCGAGGCGGTGCCGGGGCTTTTCGACACGTTCGTGGACGCGGAGATCCGCTCGATGCGTCCGGAGACCGCCTGTACACCGCAGCGGTTCGAGATCGGTTTCGGCCGGCGGCGGGGCGCCGACGTGCTCGACCCGGCATCCGAGGACAGGCCGGTCCCGATCGTCGTCGCCGGCCGCCGTATTCTGCTTCGCGGGATCATTGACCGCATCGACGTGAACGAGCACGACGGAACGTTCTGCGTCCTGGATTATAAATCGGGAAGCATAATCCCCAGCGTGCAGGACATGGTTGCGGGCCTCAGTCTGCAGCTCCCGATTTACATTCTCGCCACGGACATGCTGCTTGGCCGGGACTATCGTTTTGCGGCAGCGGGCTTTTTTCAGACGAAAGACGCGAACAATTGCAGCAAAAAACATTTTCTGGCCGACAGGGAGCTGGCGCCCCGGGCGATCGAGAGCCGGTGGCAAGGACAAGGCATTTTCGAAAGCGCACAACTCGACGAGTTTCTCGAACGGGAGCGCACGATCATCGGCGACGCCGTGGTTGGGATCGAGTCGGGACATTTCGAAGTCACAACCCTCGGCGCCGTCAAGGCCAACTGCGGGTCGTGCGATTTCATCCACATCTGCCGCTACCCCGGCGCCACAATCGGAACGTTTCGAGATCGAACATGAGTGATATTGAATTCACAGAAAGCCAGGCGGCCGCGATCGCCGCACAGGGAAGCGTCGCCGTGCGGGCCGGCGCGGGCTCGGGCAAGACGGCGGTGCTGACCCAGCGTTACGTCCGGGCTCTTGACGAGGGCCTGACGCCTGCGGACATCGTCGCGATAACGTTCACCGAGAAGGCCGCGGCCGAGATGCGCGCGCGCATTCGCAACGCCATCGGCGGGATGAACACGGAGCCATCGGCCCGTGCGCGGCTGCAGGAGCAGCTTGCCGAGGCGCCGATCAGCACGATCCACGCGTTCTGTAGGTCGGTGCTGCACGAGTTTCCCGTCGAGGCCGGCGTGGACCCACAGTTTGAAGTGCTCGAGGAGGCCGGCGCGCAGCACGTCAAGCGCAAGGCGATCGAGTCGGCCATCCAGTCGAGCGCGGATAGCGAGAAGCACCCGGCGCACACGGCCCTTGAGCTGCTCTTGACGTTTTACCCACGGCGCACGGTCGCGCGAATGCTGGGGGCCATTCATGACAGCCGGCCCTACTTTCCACAAAAGACCCTCGATCTCCTCGAGCTGGGCCCCGACGAGCTGATCGCGCAGTGGCAGCAGTGGCTCCGCGAGGCGGTGCTCAATGGGATGGACCGCCTCGCTGGACGCCCTGCCGTTCAGGCGCTCCGCCGGGACCTGGCGAGACTCGCCACGCAGTGCCGCAATCACGGTGATGACCTCTACGCCGTCGTCCGGCTTTCTCTGAGCGCACTGGAAGCGCTGCACTGCGGAGAGCCTGATCCCCGCCTCGAGGCGGCGAGCGTTCTTGCGAACGCGCTCAGGACAACGGACAAGCCCAAGCGCTTTGGACGCACCGGCAAGAAGGGCAACTGGGGCGACGGGGCGCTCCAGCCGGCGCGGGATGCGATGACGGCACTTGCCGAGCACGCACGGCCGCTGATCCCGCTGCGCAAGGTCGGTCTCGACGAGACCGACCGGCTCGTTGCGCGCATTGTCGCTGCGCTTTGGCGTCTTGCCGACGAGGTCGAGCGCCATTACGGCATCGCCAAGGGCACCGGCCGCATCCTGGACTTCAGCGACCTGCAAGACCGCACGGTCGCGCTGCTCCGGTCACAGCAGGGCGAGGCAGTGCTGCGGCGGCTTCGCCGGCGCTTCCGGCTCGTTCTCGTTGATGAGGCCCAGGACCTGAACCTCGTGCAGTTCGACCTTCTGCGGTGTCTCGTCGGGACGTCGCTTGACGAGGCGCGGAACGAGCTTTTTGTCGTCGGCGACCAGCAGCAGTCTATATTCGCGTTCCGCAACGCGGACCTGCGGCTTTTCCAGGAAATCCGCGACACGCTGATTTCAAGAAAAGACGGATATCGCGCACTACCGGACAACTTCCGGAGCACACCGGCCCTCGTCGCATTTGCGAATAAACTGTTTGAAGGCCTGATGGCTGGAACCGAAGACTTCGAAGTGCGTTATGCGCGAATGCACCCGCACCGTGCGGTATGTTTCAAAAGCTCGATCGAGCTGCTGCTTCCGGCCGGCCACACGGGCCCGCAGCATGCTGCGCGAGAACCGCACCAGCGGCAGGCCGCTGCCGTCGCCCGGAGAATCGCCGAGCTCGTCGAGACCGGAGCCGAACGTGCGCCGGCGGACAGGACGCTCAGTGAGGAAAACCTCCGCAAGCCGGCCTACGGCGATATCGCCATCCTCGTACGGACGAGGAAGAACATTCCTGCTTTGCTCGACGCGCTGGGCGAGTCCAGAACTCCGTGCGTCGTGTACAAGGGCATCGGCTTCTACCAGACGCAGGAGGTCCGAGACGCATACACATGTTTGCGTTTCCTCTCGGACCGGGGACGCGATCTCGACCTCGCCGGCCTGCTCCGTTCGCCGTTGTTCGGCCTCTCGGACGACGCGCTTTTCCTGCTGGCCCACAATCGCGGCGAGGCCAGTCTTTGTGATCGGCTCCTTGCCGCGCCGCCGCTGAACGGTCCGGATCGCGAAGTCATCGAACGTGCGCGACGGCTTATTCCAGCATGGCTGGGCATGGTTGACCGGGTGCAGCCCTCGCTTCTGCTCCACCGCATTCTCGACGAGACCGGCGCCTGGGGGACGTACAGCGCGATCGGCGGCGGCGGCACGATGAACAAGCTGGTCCGCGTGCTGCGCGGCTTCCAGAACGCCACGGCGTCGCTGGCGCAGACGGTTGATCTTCTCGGTGAGCACATCCGCCACGTTCAGCGCGAAGGCGACGAGCCCGCGGAGCCGCTGACGGCCGATGCCGTGAAGATCATGACGATCCACGGCGCGAAGGGGCTCGAGTTCCCCATCGTGTTCGTCCTCGGTCTCGACGACAATCTTGCCAAAGGCGGCGGCGCGGCGACCGGCGTCCAGATTGACGCGGACCGCGGCTTTGCGCCGGACACGCCGCCTGCGCTGCGAGATGTCGAGGACGGCGGCGCGATCTACCGGTTGATCGGCGAGCGGCTCAAGCGCAAGGAGCTGGCCGAGTCCAGGCGCTTGCTTTACGTGGCGTGCACGCGCGCACAGGACCACTTGGTTCTCGTTGGGGACGGGGATATAGAAGCGCCCGTGCAGAGCTGGCAGCGGTGGATCATCGAGTCGCTCGGCCTCGCGGACCGGCTTCCGGACACCGGCGCGTCGTGCGAGGTCGAGCTCGGCGCCGGCGCACTCCTGCGTATCGACCGAAGAATGCCGCCACCGGCCGAACCCGTCGAGTCTCGGGAGGAGCAGAAGACACCGGATGCAGCTGGTACTGGGCACATGGATCTCGTCCGGCTTGAGCACATGCTGAAGCCGGCAGAACCAGAAAGGCACTCCCCCACCTTCTCGGTTACACAACTCAGGGACTTCATGCGCTGCCGACGCCTGTACTACGTGCGTCACGTGCTCGGGCTTCGGGTCGACCAGCGACCAATGTTCCCAGAGGGCATGGCGGAGGACGACGGCGACGAGGAAGACGGCAGCGGCGACCAGCGCGTTCTGGGAATCATCGTGCGCAGGTTGCTCGAGCAGTTCGGCAAACCGACGAGCACCACGCTCGACAACGTCGCGCGCCGGGCCGCCCGCAATGAAACGCTCGACGACGCCAAGGCCGAGGAACTCGCCCAACGCGCAGTGCAGCTCGTGCGTTCGTTCGAGAAAAGCGAAATCGGCGCGGCGCTGCTCAAGGCAGGATCGCTTGGCGAGCTCTCGTTCGCGTTGCGGCTCGACGGCGCGGTCGTCCAGGGGCGCATTGATCGTCTTATCACCGACGCGCCGCCGCTTGTCGTGGATTTCAAGGTGCCCGGAGATCCCCGGAAGGTGACGCGCGAATCGCTGGAGGTGGACTACGGGCTCCAGCTCGGGGCTTATGCGCTGGCGGCGTCACGTTTACTTGGAGCAGCGGTTGTGCGGGCGGCCATCGTTTTGCCCGAGACACGAAAACAGTTCGAATGGACATACGGCGCCGAGGAATTCCGGCAGGTCGAGGGCGAGCTCGTCGAGCACATTCAAGAAATCATCGCGGCCGAACGACTGGGCGCGTTCGGCCTAGAGCACGCCTGCGGTGAATGTGCCGTCTGCCGGGGCCAGCGCGCCGGGGGTGTTACTCGAACTTAAGGTCGAAGATCGCCGTCCCGTCGCTGCCGATCGCGACGAGCTTCGTGTAGTGGACCGAGTAGAGATGAACGATCTTGTCGGGCGAGCCATGCATCTCGACGACATCAGCGACGTAGAGGGTGTGGTCACCGGTGTCGAGTCGGCTGACGACCTTGCACTCGAACGCGGCGGTCGAGCCTTCGATGACGGGCGGCTTCACCTGCTTTGCGGGCACCGCGACCAGGCCGCCTTTGCCGAACTTGTCGAACGTGCGGCCCGAGGCGCGGCCCGCCTTCCACGCCGCCCGGGCGAGCTCGGCCGACGGGAAGCAGAGGACGAACTCCTTGCACGCGTCGAGGCACTCGTGTGAATAGCGGCCGTGGCCGACCGAGATGGCGATCATGGGCGGCTCCCACGACGTGAACGTCCACCAGCCCAGTCCGATCGCATTCGGTCTCCCTTCGGCGTTGACCGTCGTGGCCAGCACGTAGGGGAACGGTGAAGCGAGGGTCACCGCTGTCTGTCTGTCAACCGTCTGCATTCCTTTGCCCTCCTTCCGCACTCGTCCGATATGCGTTCGCGAGGCACGATGATACTGCATCGCCGCGCGCAATGCCAGGCTGCTAGCCTGGATCTCTCACGCCAGCGCCGGCGCCTGGCCATGGTATGAACCGCCCTGCGGTGACTGGAAGTGGCCACGGGCGCCAGCCCGTGGAGGCAGTGCCCGACGAGAACAGAGCCCCGCCAGGGGCGATTGAGGCCTTGCCGATCACGTTCAATCGCCCCTGACGGGGCTCTGGCTGTTCGCGCCCGACGCCAACCACGGGCTGGCGCCCGAGGCTACTCCCACACGCCCCTGACGGGGCACCAGAACGGCCCTATGCGGCAATGGATTGTGCCATGCGCGACGACCGCTGTGAGAAATCCGGGCTAGTACTTGAGGTCGAAGTTCATCGTGCCGTCGCTGCCGATGGCGACGAGCCGCCCGCCGTTCGCGCAGTAGAGGTGGGCCAGTTTGTCGGGGCAGCCATGCATTTGCACGACGCTGCCGATAAAGAGCGTGTGGTCGCCCGTCTCGACCTTGTTGATGACCTTGCATTCGAACGCGGCGGTCGAGCCTTCAATGATAGGTGGTTTGACCTTTCTTGCGGGCAGGGCGACGAGGCCGCCTTCGCCGAACTTGTCGAAGTCGCGGCCGGACTTCGTCCCGGCGATCCAGGCCTGGCGCGCGATCTCGGGCGACGGGAAGCACAGGACGAACTCTCCGCACGCCTCGAGGCACTGGTATGAATAGCGCGCCGGGGCCACGGAGATGCCGGCGACCGGCGGCGTCCACGACGCGAAGATCCACGAACCGATGCCGATGGCGTTCGGCCGGCCGTCAGGCTTGACGGTCGTCGCGAGCACGTAGGGAAAGGGCGCCGAAAGCTTCACGGCCATCGCATTGTCAATTGCCTGCATGTGTTCACTCTCCTCGAGGCAGGTCCACAACGCTTTACCCGGGCCGGATCGTATCGCATCGCCCGGCGGGACGCCAGGGGCGGAATTCCACTCTTGCGGTTTCCGGCGCAAACCGATACATGAGGCGTGTATCTGGCAAGTTGCCCGGCCATTCGGCGGGCGCAAGGGGTCGGACAGAAGTATTCATGTCAGAGGTGGGCGGAACAATGATTCGCAGAACGGTCTTTCTTGCTGTGTTCGTGTTGTTCGTTGCTGTGTGCGTGCCGGCCGTGGCCGGCGAGGCGGCGGCCGACAAGCCGGCGGCCGACGAGGGGGCGGTCCAGACCGAAACGCAAGCGTTCGTTTTCTTCGGCGTCGCCACCGTGCGTGAGGGGAAGACCGTGCTCTTCCGAAACCCCGACCTGTCGAAGACGCAGGTGGACACGTGCACGCAAGCGCTCGAGGGGATGCTGGACCTCGACCGCACCTTCACCACGGGCACAAACAAGGAAGGTGCCCTCGAATACACGTGGGGCGATGATGAGGGCGAGCTGACGAAGGCCGGGCTTGTTCCCTACGAGGCCACCTTCGCCACGCCGGGCGAGTTCATTGACGTTGAGGAAGCGAAGGCTGAGCCATGCGAGATGCGCATGGGCTTTTCCACCTCCGCGATGACCGACTGCGTTATCGTGAGCTGGTGGGCACCGGAAACGACCAAGGCATGCGACATCTCGATCGAGTATTACGATAACTCGAGCTACAAGACGGTCGCGAGCCTCAAGGGCAACACAATCGCCGCGGGGGCGGCCGGCACGAGCCCGGACGGGGTGAGCTGGAAGATTGTGGGCGTCGAGGAGAAGGAGAACCAAGTCATGGTCACGGTCGAGACAAGCAAGGGGCCGGAGGGCCACGAGTTCGACTTCCTCACCGCGACGAAGGATTTTGCGACTCCCATGAAGCAGTCGGTGTGGCCGGAGCCGACCGAGGACGGCAAAGGGATGGTTTACCACGTTTCGTTCTGGGCGGAGAGCGCCAAGGAGATCACCTCACTCGAAATCCGCGAGCGCCACCCCGACCGGATCAAGAAGTGGGCCATCAAGGGCTTCGCGCTCAAGGGCAAGTAGGCCCCGAGCGGCGCGGCGACCATCGGGCCCGCGCTTAGTAGAAGAGGAAGACCCACCAGTTTTTCATCGGCTGGCTATTGTTGTCGAGGCAGGCGTTGTTGTAGCCCGGCATGTTCATGCGCCAGTACACGAGCCATGCCCCCATGCAGTCGGGCGCGACGGAGTAATATGGGACGAACTTGCTGCGGTCCCAGAGTTCCTGCTGGTCCTGCCCGCCGGGGCCGTCGAAGAGCCGGTAATGCTCGATCGTGCTGTAGACTGACTGCGTATTCGTCAGGTCGTAGTGCCGCCGGCCGCTCGGCATGAAGTGGACGTTGCCGCCAATGACATAGTAGTCGTCCACGGTATAGTCCGTGCCGTTGTAGTGGGCCACCAGGCGGTCGGGCAGCGGGTAGTCGTTGTAGTCGCTGCCGTCGTAGCTGTACCAGTAGAACTTGGTGAACGGCAGGCCCCATCGGGTGTTGAGATCGAAGCCGGCGAACTCGTCGAAGTACGTCTTGTAGTAGGGGCAGAAGTTGTAGTTGGCCATACCCTCGAGCGCGTGGCCGAAGTTCTCCATGGCGCAGCCGATGCCGCGCTGGCCGTTGATGAAGGTGATCCGGAAGCTCCCGCCCGACCACGGCATGGGCCAGTAATGCCCGTTGCCCGCGGCGCCGTACACGCCGACGCGCTTGTTGAGGTCCGCGTCGTAGTACTGCTTGAGCTCGATGGTCTCGTACGGGGCGCCGTACGCGCCGTGGTAGGCGAAGAACCACAGCTCGTTGATGATCCCGCGCTGGATCAGCTCGTGCAGGTCGAGATACTGGCCGGGGTTGTCGGGATCCTCGTAGCCGTAGTACCCGGCGAAGGTCTCATTGTAGAGATCCTCATAGCGAAAATTGAAGCCGCTCGTGGAACGGCGTGGATACTTCGTGCTGTTGCCGTCGAGCGTCGGCGTGCCCGGCGGGTCGCGCAGGTCCACGTACTTGGCGACCTCGTACTGGAGGAAGACGGGGGCGGTCGGATCGCTGTGGCCGTGGTAGGTGGTGGCCACCTTCAGCGCATTGATGAGGTCGTTGGTCCTGGTCACCTCCTGGTACCAATCATTCATAAAAACAAGCACGATGACCTTGGGCCGCATGACGCGGATGCGGTCGTGGTTGTCGTGGATCCAGTCGTCGGAGTTGACCGCGCTCTTCTCGTTCGGCCAGTAGTCGGGCTCACGCTGCTCGACGCGGATGCGGAAGAACACCTGGCGGTCCGAGCCGATGGCCTCGGAGTAAGCCATGTTGGCGCCCGTGCCTGAGACCGGCCCGTGCACGGGGGTCCAGGTGCCGTTCGGGTCGGGCGACGTGCTGCGGAATACGGTGTGCGGCTGGCCCGCAATCGAGTGCCAGGTGACCTCGACCTGGCTGCCGCCGCCGGTGCGCGCGATACTCTCAAGGCGGAAGTAGTCGGCCGGGTCGGTCGGATCGGTCATCCAGCCGTACTCCTCAAGGTTCGGGACGCCGTCGCCGTCGTTGTCGAGCAGGGCGTCG
>Ga0180432_10002208_pt1 | contig 29547 bp, 29 predicted proteins | sample SS_ome_10_FD_132414 | JGI IMG/M metagenome (GOLD analysis project Ga0180432, IMG submission 132414) | Hypersaline lake sediment archaeal communities from the Salton Sea, California, USA - SS_1_MS_2 metaG | ecosystem: Environmental > Aquatic > Non-marine Saline and Alkaline > Hypersaline >...
AGACAGGTATCAAATTCGAAGGTGTACACAATTGGTTTTCTCGAGTAAAATTCTCTTGGGGTTCTCATACCTCTTTTCTCCTTGTGTGGAATGGAGATAGTTTGCTATGAGAACCTCTTTTGTTAAGTCGCGTAGCAAGTTATGCGGCATTGCCAATTATCTCTCTAAACCCCATAACCCAGCGCTATACGCGGGTTTCGAACCCCAAGGTGCGTAACGACTACTTCCAGGGCATAGCGAAAGTGTTGGAGAATCAGCGCGATGCTATTTAGTTGTTAAGAAACTGGGGGCGGCGACCGCCTATTACGTATAACAAAGCCGTTACCAGCGACGCACGCCTGGGTAGGGACACCTGAACACCACAGGGCCTACCTTTCGTAGTACTCCATCAACAATCCTTTCTGGTCGCACATAGCGCAGTCGGCTACACCCCGTGTTAGCACGCGCTCCTTTTCTGCTGACGCAATACCTTCGCCTCCCAGTCTACCACGCAGATGATCTCATCTCGTAGAGGTGACTCTGTTGCCGAACCGCGATACTGGTATCGAAGCTGACCGATTCTCTATTCTTGTCGAGGCAATAGCGGTTCGAGCGCAGTGAGCAAGTCTGGCACATCTACGACCGCTGTGCGCCAGACCTCATCCAAATCCACAATGTCGTACCCATGAACGAGTTTGTCACGCATACCTGCGATGAGCGACCAGGGGATTTCGGAGTGACGAGCACAAAAGTCTGGCGAGAGCCGTTTGACAGCTTCGCCCACAACCATCAATTGATGCAAAACAGCGGACTGGGTTTTGAGGTCTTGGAGAAATGCAGTTTTATCTATACCCTGTTTGAACTCGAGCACCAGGCGGGCTGCGCGGGCAATGTCCAACAGCGTGGCCTCGTCACGTGCCATAGACTACCTCAGCTGTGTTCAATATCTCCAGGCGACGCATCCAGTTGTGGCTTCGCTCAACTGCTTGCCTGCTGAAAAGATCTATCTTGCGATTTAGCAACGTAGCTAACTCTCGTTCCATCCGCAGGTGATCGAGCAAGCTCCAATTTGCTTCTGGGGCGAATGTGACCAAGATATCCAAATCACTGTCTGGGCGAAAATCGTCGCGGAGCACCGACCCAAACAAAGCAAGCTCGCGGATATGCCACCGTTGGCAAAAGTCAGCAATTTGGCTTCTGGGCAAATGGATGTTCGGTTTGCTCATCGTTCATCTTGTATGATATGTGACATTGCCTTAAAATCTCTCGATAATTGTAGCATAGATTGAGTACTATAACCAGTGCCTTTTCAGTGTGATTCGAAGTTGAATGCCGTGTGAGAAAACTGACTTGGCGCTTTTGGCTCAACTCTCATTGTGTGTGTCGCGTGCTAACACTGATTATACAGAGCCCACAACCAGCCTGAATTATAGCCCAAAGCCCGCGCTTGCACAAAGACCTCCGAGGTCTCGCGGTCCCCGGAGGTCCTGGCAGGTCAATGCGGTACTTTTCGCCAAGGTGCGTAGCGGAAAGGGCGGCGCTTTCTTCTCTTTGATCAGTCCCCTGTTTTACAAGTCAAACTCATAGCCCCAGATGATCTCACCCTATCCGCTGACTAGCCCTCGCTTGGCTCGAGATGAGTTAACTCTTGGTTTATGCGTTCGTAAAGAAAGACCTTTATCAACGATTGATAAGGAACATCTCTCTTATGCGCTATCAGCCGCAATTTGTCCAACATCATCTCGGGTAAGCGCAATGAGATGGATTTGGTCGAGGGCTTGAGTTTGGGAAAATATACAGGCGACGCTTTGTCCCAGTCAACATACTCGGTCGAATCGTGGGTTGCCCAGAACTCGCGTTCCTCGTCTTCACTTTCAAAAGTTGGAATATCTCTTGGCGTGTTTTTCATATCTCTTGCTTTCCTTTCCGTTCATATCGCGGGCCGAAATGACGCGGATGAGGTTATCCCTGATGGTAAATGCGATGAACAACAAACGTCCTCTATCTGTTTGTCCCAGGACGTAATATCGTTTCTCAGTCTTGGAACGTTGGGTGTCATCCGCAACAATCAAGGGAACGTTGAAGAAAACCTCTTCACACTCGGCGTCAGTTACCTGGTGAAGAAACCAATTCCTGTCAGAATTCCCTTCATCCCATTCAAAGCCGTCGCAATAGTAAAGGTCGTTTTCTTCCATCCTGCTCGTATATTACAACAATATGCGGATTTTGTAAAGTTGGGGTAAAGCGTTTCGGTGCAGCCGCACGTTCCCCCGGTCTTCCAAGCCGGTTTCAAGCGAACAGGTCACACCAGCGACAGTTGGGGGCCTTCGAGTTATCATCGTCTTTCCAGTTTGATTTCGAGCGATGTGCCCTGGTCAGCAACGACTTTGATACCCTCCAGCGTGGTCGTCTCGTACTCTTCCGCCGTGATGGTGACTGAGTAAGTGCGCGGAGCGGCGGGTAGGTTGAATCGGCCCTCCGCATCGGTGAATACTATTTGGCCCACTACAATGGGGTCAATCGAAAACACCTTTACACGAGCTCCCTCAATCGGAGCACCGGACTCGTCCCTGACAACCCCACTCAACGTGCCGTGAGGGAAACCACCAATGCGGACAATGCCGTTACGGTGCACATCGCTGACGTAGAGATTGCCTGCCAAGTCAAAGGCCAGCCCTACAGCGTCCTCGAAACCGCTCGCAAAAGTCGTCGGGGTTCCATCCTGAGAGATGCGCACTATCTCACTTCTCGGCGCGCCCATGGTGGAAATGCTGACGAACAGGTCACCTTGTGGGCTCACGGCTAACCCCGTAGCACCGCCACCAGGAAGATCGAACAGTGGAGTGACTTCTCCCTCCGGCGAGATAAGCACCACGCGGTCGCCAGATAGAGGTGCTATGAGCAGTGCGGGATCAGGAGTGAATCCGGCTGGCCCGGTGACGGCATACAGATTACCAGCTCTGTCGAAAGCCAATTCCTGCGGAAAATCCATTCCTTCCACAAAGACCTCGGTAGAGCCATCGGGGAATACCTGCGTGATGCGTCCCGCGGTGGTCTCGGAGACGAATAGAACGCCGTTCGCTCGCCGGGCCAGACCGCTGGGGAAATCTCCCTCCATCAGCGTTTTTAGCACCCCTCCCGGCGGCATAACGGCGACACGCTTAGGGGTATGAGGCATAGGTTCAGCCTCACTGGCGTAAAGCGTTCCATCCGGATCAAAGGTGACATATGGAAGTGGTGGAGTAAAAGAGAGGTAATCCATCAGCCATGAAACTTGGCCTGCGGGGTCGACCAACGTCATCATGCCGCCATCATCATTGGGCACGGCTAACTCTCCGCAGGGAGAAAAACCGATTCCCATCGGGGTAATGATGCCATTCCCGCTCACAATCTCGCGGATCTCCCCGGAGGGAGAAACCGCCAACACACCTCCCTGACGCAATTGTCCCCCTATGATTTCCCCGGTGCTGGGCAACCACTCTATGCCAGAAAGCCCATTCTCTGGTATCTCGGCCACCAATTCAGCGCTTGTCTGAGAGCCGTCGCAAGGCAGACGGAATAACTTGCCGCCTCGACGGCGCGATCCAGTAGCGACATAGACATTGCCGCTATCATCAAAGGCCATACCCCCAGGAGAAATATCCCCACCCGGAACCACACCGATGGTGGTCAAGGAGTAATCCTCTAGAGACAGCTCGCCAATTGTGTCCCGCGTCGCTGCCAAAACCCTTCCACCTGGCATAGTTCGCAGGGCTTGAATCTGAGGAACTTTAGCTAGCCTGGTAATGCGCCCCGATGTTGTGATCTGGAACAAGTCCGCTTTATCTGCACAACGGCTAACGGCAACGTACAAATTCCCGTCCGGTCCAAGCCCGAAACCGCTATCACACGCGGTAAGTATATCTGGCGATTGCGCAATTACCGTCCGAGTTCCTTGCGGAGATACGCGGGTAACCGTACCGTTTGGGTGCATATGCAAGTAGACATTTCCTTCGGCGTCCACATCGCCTAGGTAGCCCAATACGTTCTCCGCCAGGGGAGAAACGGTTCCATCCAGTGACAAGCGGGAGAGGGTGTGCCCGCGAACCGCATAAACCAAAATCTCACCATCCGGTGTGAGCAGTATCTCCTGCGGCATGTTGAACGCGCCGGGTGCCACGAACCACTCCGCTGCATAGCCCTCCTCGGCCAGGTCTACCGGTGCGAGTTCAAGTTGACCGAATGGAATCGGCGGGGTGATCTTGTCAGTACACACCTGAGGAATAGCTGAGACCCCTGCGGCCGGTTCTTTTTCATTGAGCCGGGCCACGGACGTTTGCCCCACATCATCAATGGCATACCAATCAGGGGGTTCGCAACATGTGCCTCCCATGGGCCGAACGCTCAAACTCAAGTCTGAAACATCCTCAAAAGCAGACAGTGGTATCTTGTATTCCATCGCCTCAGCTACTGCGCTCAAGCTTCCCACCACTTCCCCAATCTCCACAAATTGACCACTGGTTACATCTCCCATGAACGCCGAACTCCCCTGCTGGAAGCTCAAGATGTAGCGCCGTTCGCCAGCAGAGGCATCAATGTCCACCTGCACGTAATCCGTCGGGGGTTCATGCGTTTCGATCAGTACGTAGAGATACTGGTCATTGGTGAAGGCTCGCACGGCGGCGATATCGAAACCTCCACCTTCGTGATCACCCTCCGGATCCATGACTAGCACCTGGTAACCGGCCCAGTCGGCCGGGTCGCCGTCTACGTTGATTTGGGTGACGCTTGGCTCGGTGGGGGTCGGTGAGGGCGAGACAGGCGTTTCTGTCGGCGGAATGGACGTATCCGTCGGTGTCGGGGATAGTGTTGCAGTCTCCCCTTTTGGCGCGGACGGCATACTGCAAGCAGCGAGTAACAAGCTCAGCAACAAACAAATCCTGGCAGCGACTGGAATCCTTTTCACGTTTTGATGCCTCCTATTCGAGTTTGTACATCCGCTAAACACACAAGACTGGGCGCTCCGTTAGGATGGATGTGAGCGCAGCGAGCGCCGCCTCACAACTGATGAGACGGAACCCGCAATCACCCTGAGTTGTAGCCCCAAGCCCGCGCTTGCACAAAGACCTCTGAGGTCTTGCCCCCGGAGGTCTTTGTAGGTCAATGCGGTACCTCTTCTCGCTATGGTGCGTAGCGGAAGGGATGGCGCGCGGCCTCCTTCTCGTGGATCAGCTCGTCCAGCGCGGGCCGGCCCTCCAGAGCCTTGCGCACGGCGGCCCGCATGGCCTTGTAGTTGTTGAACATGATGCGCTGCCGGATGGCGGCCGCCGGGTGGACAAAGACGTTGGCGATCATGCACAGCTCGTCCAGCCCCTCCTCGGGCAACACGCCCGCCCCGATCTCGGCTTCGATGGCCTGCACCACGCCCCGGGCCGCCTCCTCGTAGACGTGGCGGCGCTGCTTGGCGGTGCGCACCGTCACCGTCGGCACCAGGAGCGTGCGCGGCCGCTCGGTGATGACGCGCACCTCGTGACCAGTTCGTTCTTCATTCAACGCCCGCTCGATGGCCCGCCCCACGGGACCTTCCTTGAGTCCCAGCAGCAGGTCAATGTGGGCCAGTTCCTGGAAGGGCGGCCCGGCGAACCCCTCGCCCACTTTGAGCGTAAAGCCCTCGAAGCGGGCCGGGGTGCGCGGCACGGCCGGGTACTGGCTCTTGACCACCCTGTGGCCCAGGTCGAACTCGCGCTCCACGCGGCCGATCTTACCCAGAACCTCCAACTGACTGCGCAGCTCCTCCCGATCCTCGCGGCGGAAGGCCCCGCCGGACACGATGGGGTGGCGCGAGTTGCCCACTGGCAGGCCCATCATACCCAGGCCCTCTTTCACCGCCTGGGTGGAGCCGCAGCGCACGACTATGCGCACCAGCTTTTGCACCTCCGCCTGCCACTGCTGGGCGGTGGCCAGGTCGCCCGCCTGCACCGCCTGGTAGACCTTTTGCCACAAGTCGGGGATCAGGTTGGCGCTGGCCAGGATCGCCCCGTCCGCACCCGCCGCCAGCGCGGCGGTCACCACCTCGTCGTGGCCGACAAAGATGGACACCTCCCCTTTGACCTTTTCGAACAGCGCCTCCATGAAAGGCAGGTCGCCGCTGGAATCCTTGATGCCCACCACGTTCTCGAAATTCTTGGCCATGCCCTCGGCCGTCCACCAGCGGAAGTGGGTGCCCGCGCACTGGGGGATGTTGTAGAGGATGATGGGCAAGCCGATCTCGTTGACGCGCTCAAAGTGCTCGTACACCTCGTTAAAGCTGGGCTTGAGGTAGTAGGGAGCGACGACCAGCGCGCCCACCGCCCCCGCCTCTTTGGCCCAGCGGGTGAGCGCCACCGTCTCGCGGGTGGATTGAGCGCCGGCGCCGGCCACCACAGGCACGCGACCGCCCGCCTCGTCTACGGCGATCTGGATGACCCGCTTGCGCTCCTCGATTGAAAGATAGGAGAACTCGCCGGTCGTGCCGGCCGGCACCAGCCCGTTTACGTGGGGCAACACGTGCCGGATCAGCGCCCGGTAGGCCGGCTCGTCAATCCGGTCATCCTGGGTGAACGGGGTCACCAGTGCGGGGAAAATGCCCTTGAACCAATCTGTCTTTCTGCCCATCTCAACCTCCCACTCCAAACGCCTGCCCAATCGCTGCCGCCATCGCCGCGCGCACGTTGTGATACAGCGCGTGGCGGTCGAGCGCGCGCGGGTCCACGCTGGCCAGCACGACCATCACCTCTTCCTCCATCGCGGCCTGGGGGATCACACCCGCCTCCAGCGCGTCCACTATCGCCCTGGCCACCGCCGACTGCGTCGGCCCGTAGATCATGTTGGCCTGGCGCAAGTTCCTCTGCTCCACCGCCGGCAGGATCAAAGTCGCCGGGCGGACGGTCAGGTTCGGCTCCAGGATGGTGGTCAGCGCCTCGCGCCGGTGCAGTGGATAGGTGAGCTGGTAGGCGTAAGCGTCGCCCAGGGGCGACTCTTTCGGCCCGGCGACGAGGTCGAGCTGCACCCACTCTGGCTCCTCGCCCGCCTTGCCCGTCCCCAGCCGCAGCCCCGCCTGCCGAATCGCGCCTGCCGATAGCTCCAGGTCGCCGAACCGCTCCGCCAGAGCCTTTTGAGGAAATTGGAAATTGGTCATTGGGGCTTGTATTTTCCCCAGCTTTTCCAGTTCCATCTGGATCTCGGCCCGATCCTCGTGCAGTAGCGCCCCGCCGACCGGCTTGAGCGGCTGGCGCGGTTGCCCGGCATCCACGCCCATCATCTTGAGCGCCTGCTTGACCGCCACCCCGCCCCCGTAGCGGCAAAAGATGCGCGAGAGCTTTTGCACGCTGCGCTGCAAGCGCCGCGCCTCGGCCAGGTCCCCGGCCTGCACGGCCCGGAACACCGCCTGCCACACCTCCGGGTAGACCTGGGCCGAGGCCAGGATCATGCCGCTGACGCCCCCGGCCAGGGCGGGCAGCACCACCTCGTCGTGGCCCACGAACAGGTCAATGCGGTCGCCGGCGAACTCGAGCACCTCCATCGTGTAGGTCAGGTCGCCGGACGAATCCTTGAGGCCGACGATGTTGGGGATGTCGGCCAGGTCCTCGACGACGCGGCGCGGGAGATAGGCGTCCGTCACCTGGGGGATGTTGTACAGCACAATGGGGATGTCCACCGCCGTGGCGATGTCGTAATAGTGCTGGTAGATGCCCTTGTCGGAGGGATGCAGAAAGTAGGGGGTGACGATCAGGCAAGCGGTCGCACCGGCCTCTTTAGCGTTGCGGACCAGTTGGATGGCCTCGCGCGTGCCAGAAGCCCCCGCCCCGGCAATGACCGGTTTGCCGCCCGCCTCCTCGACCGCGATCTCTATCAGCCGCTTTTGTTCCTCGGCGGTCAGATAGTTGAACTCGCCGGTCGTGCCGCAGGGCACCAACCCGTCCACGTTCGGCAGCACGTGTCGGATCAGCTTGCGGAAACCGGGTTCGTCAACCTCTCCGCTCTTGTCGCAGGGCGTCACCAACGCCGGGTAAACGCCCTTCATCCAGGGTACTTTGGACATAGGTCACTCCTTTTACCTTAAATACAGTCTCCAGGGTTACGTGGGTCAGTTGTTAGTAGGCCCAAGACCTCATAGGATTGCCCTACAACATTTGCCTCGTCCGCGGGAATTATCTGTTCACTTGCGGCTTGCCGCGCTATGTGATTGGACCTACCTTGTAGATTGTAGCACAACAACGCGATAAAGAAAAACCGCAGCAATTCCTGTTTTACCACAAAGGACGCAAAGTACACAAAGGAAAAAACCAAAAACAGTCGCAGAACTTTTGAAATCACTTTCTTGGTGTCCTTCGTGGTTCTCCAAAATAGGTATGCCTGAACGCTTACAAACCGTAACATCGCGAGCGCATCACGCTGGGGACAGACGGCCCACCGCCACCACGCGGAGCGTTGAAACGCCCCGCCGACACTCTTTCAGCCTTTGCCCCAAACGTGATGCCCTCCCCAGCGGCCCCCCGTTCGCCCCTTTCCCACAAACGTGTTATAATTGCAACCCGTTTTCTACAGTTATTGACTCGACAATGACAGATTTTTGACACCAAAAGCGAACGTCTACCAGAGGAGGACGACTCCTCACGTCGAAAAAGTGTCTGGTAGTGAACAGGATGAGTGAATCGGCGCCGTTGGAAGATTAGGAGAAAAAGTTGGATCTGTTAAACATGTTCAGCCTTGATAGAATTATCACACTGGCGATTTTGTTTCTGACCAGTATGCCGATCCACGAATGGGCCCACGCCTGGACAGCCTATCAACTAGGAGACGACACGGCCGCCCTGCGTGGCCGTCTGACCATCAACCCGCTGGCACATCTGGATCCAGTTGGGACGTTGGCGCTGGTGTTTTTCGGCTATGGGTGGGGCAAGCCCGTACCAGTGAGTCCTTATCGCCTGCGGGGAAACCTGCGCGCCAGTTGGGCTCTGGTGAGCGCGGCCGGCCCGTTCTCCAACCTCGTCCTGGCTATGCTGGCTGCGATTCCGTTCCGGCTGGGATGGCTGAATCTCTACGCAGGCGGCGGTTCCACCATCAGTTTGACGGGGATTCTGATCGAGTTCATGGTGATCAATTTGAGCTTGATGCTCTTCAACCTGATCCCCATCCCCCCGCTCGACGGCTCGCGTATCCTGGGCTGGTTGCTGCCGCCGAGGTGGGCCAGGATGATGGACAGTATGGAACGATATGGGGGAGCAGGGCTGATGTTGGTCTTGTACCTTTTATCGAGATTAGGCGTACTTGGCCTGATCATCATGCCGCTGATGAACCTCATGATCCGCGCTTTATTGGTGTACTGAAGAACGGAATGGTAGAGACGGCCCGCTATCGCGTGCGGCAGTTCTTCCGGGCCCTGACGGCCCAGGTCTCGGATGAGGAGTTGGAGCAGGTAGCCCACGTTCTGACGCCGGCGTCGTTGACGCTATTTCGCTCCATGACAGTTCAGGACCAACGCCACGCACTGGCGGTGTGTCACACGCTGCGCCGGGCGGGTCACACAGACCCGCGACTTTTCGCGGCGGCTCTGCTACACGACGTGGGCAAGGCCGCTGCCCGGTTGCCGGTGTGGCAGCGGGCCGTCATCGTGCTCTTGGAACGGTTCGCGCCCCGACTTTTGACTTGTTTGAGCCAGGGCAAGCCGCAGGGTTGGCGTCGCTCATTTGTAGTTCACGCCCGGCACCCAGAAATAGGAGCGCGCTGGGCTGAGGAGGCCGGTTGCTCGCCCCTCGCCGTCGCCCTCATCCGGCGACATCAGGAGCGACCAGGGGATCGTCGAACCGAACAAGACAAGTTTTTGGCCGCGCTTCAGGCGGCCGATGATCTAAATTAGCGCCGCCGGGCGCATCGTGTAGCGGCGCGGGAGGAAGTTTTCGGAATGGATTTCAAGCGAGTCGCCATCATAGGTACTAATTGTATCAGCGCTTCCATCGGGATGAAGCTGAAAGAACTGGGTGAGCCACCCACGGTCGTCGGCTACGACAGAGAAGCCGTAGCAGCCAACCTGGCCCGCAGTATGGGGGCCTTCGACCGGGTGGAGCGCAAGCCAGGTCAGGCATGTCAGGGAGCTGATTTGGTTATCGTCGCCGTGCCGCTCTCCGAGGTCCGCGACACTTTTGCGGCCATAGCGCCGCACCTTGAACCAAGATGCCTGGTCACGGATACGGCCTGCCTGAAGGTTCCGGTGATGCGCTGGGCCGACGAGGTACTGCCGAGAAAAGTTCACTTTGCCGGCGGACACCCCATCCCCAACCCGGCCATCGCTGGATTCAACTCTTTGGAGGGGTTGGACGAGGCCAGCGCCGACCTTTTGACGGAAGCGCTTTACTGCTTCACCACACCCAGCCACCTTTCCAACGCGAACGATTTCGCCGACCTAGCCGTGGCGCTCGACGCCCATCCGTTCTTCATTGACGCCACCGAGCACGACGGGCTGCACGCCGGCGCCGAGGGGCTGCCCCAACTGCTGGCCATCGCGCTGCTGCAGGCTACCGTGGATACCCCCGGTTGGCAAGAGATGCGCAAGCTGGCCGGCCGCTCCTTCGCCGCCGCTACCGGGGTCGCCGATAGCGCCGGTGAACATCACAGCGCTGTATTTCTCAACCGCGAGAATATCGTGTTGCGCCTCAATGTTCTCCTGGGTGAACTGGTGCGTATGCGCGATCTGTTGTCCCAAGATGACCCGGAGCCATTTGAACAGGTCGTTCTAGCCGCCGCCGAGGGGCGAGAGGTCTGGCTCCAGGAGCGGGAGAGAGGTTTGTGGACCACGGAGCGCGCCCTCGGCGAGAAAGATGTGCCAGGCGTAGGCGAACGCTTTGGCCAGTTGCTCTTTGGCAACTCGTTGAGCCGCCGGCTGAAAGAACCAGACCGCTCCCGCTGACATTCTCACCAGGTCAAGCAGGTTGGAAAATAACCTTCGTATCTTGATGGTCGTTCCCGGGTCGTTCTTTAACGACTATGGGGCTCACGTGCGCATCGTGGAAGAGATCAGGGCGCTCCAGAAACTGAACCACCAGGTCACTGTCATCACCTATTACCTGGGGCGAGATTTGCCCGACATGGAGATCATCCGCACCCGGCCCACCCCCTGGCGCGCGGACTATGAGGTCGGTTCCTCGCTGCACAGGATCGCCTTTGACGCGTTTCTAAGCTGGACCGGGTTAAAAACCGTGCTGCGCCGCCGCTTTGACATCGTCCACGGGCACCTCCACGACGGGGCTTTTATCGGTTACTTTTTAAGCCGCCTGCAACGTATACCGCTCGTGGCCGACTTTCAGGGCAGCATGACGAGCGAGATGGTGGATCAGAATTTTCTCGACCCCGACGGCCCATTGTACCGTTGGGTACGCCTGTTCGAGCTGCGCATAGACCAGCTCCCCGACGTCATTCTCACCAGCACCAATCGGAACGCGATATTGCTGGAGCAATACTTTAACTGCGCTTCGTACCGCGTCAAACCGCTGCCCGATAGCGTCAATATGGATTTTTTCAGCCCCGACGTGCTGACCGCCGAAGAGATAGCGGCTCAGCGGGAGGCCCTGAACATTCCAGCCGGCCAGCCGGTCGTCGTGTACCTGGGGCTGCTATCCGATCATCAGGGCATCCCCAATCTCTTACAGGCCGCCCACATTCTAAAAGAGCGGGGAGAGCAAGCATGTTTCTTGATCGGCGGGTTTCCCGTACCCCGTTACCGGCAGATGGCGATTGATCTGGGAGTGGATGACCGGGTGATTTTTCGAGGCAAAATCCCCCGCGAGGAGACCCCGGCCCACCTGGCGTTGGGCGACATCGCCGTAGCACCCAAGCTCTCTACTACCGAAGGCTGCGGCAAGATACTGGAATACATGGCGATGGAATTGCCCACCGTGGCCTTTGACGCGCCTCAGAACCGGGAGTATCTGGGCTCTCTCGGCATGTACGCCGGCAGCGTCGGCGACCCGGTCGCCCTGGCCGACGGCATAGCCGGCTTTCTCCAGGATCCGCAACGGCGCGTCGAGTTGGGGCGCAAGCTGCGAGCACGGGCCGCCCGCCACTTTTCTTGGGACCGCGCCGGACGCCATTTGATGGCCGTCTATCGCTCCGTTCTTCAACATCGCCGCCCGGACTAGGAGAACTGACCTTGATTATGAATATCCTCGATCGGCTACGAGAAGTCTGGAGCTACCGCGAGTTGATCCGCAACCTGGTTGTGCGCGACCTGAAGGTGCGCTATCGCAATTCTGTTCTGGGCATAGCCTGGTCGTGGGCCAATCCATTGCTGATGATGCTGGTCTATACGATGGTCTTTAACTTTTTGGCCGGACGTTCTGATCTGCCTCACTTTCACGTCTTTGTTCTCTGCGCCCTGTTACCCTGGAACTTTTTTGCTGCTTCCGTGGGTGGGGCGACGGCCAGTATCGTGGGCAATGCTCACCTGGTCAAAAAAGTCTATTTCCCCCGCGAGATTTTGCCCATCTCCATCGTCCTGTCCAACCTGATCAATTTCCTCATCGCCTTGCCCGTTTTCTTTGGCCTGGCGCTCGTCTCCGGCGCTCCCATCACCAGGTGGGCGTTGCTGTTGCCCATTCCCATCCTGGTGCAGTTGATTTTTTGCATCGGCGTCTGTTTGATCCTCGCCACCCTCAACGTGTTCTATCGCGATACGCAGATCATTATGAACGTGCTGATGATGGCCTGGTTCTTTGTGACCCCCATCTTTTATCCCATCACGCAGGTGCCCAGAGCGGCCCAGGTCTTTGGCCTCCCGTTCGACGCACAACTCTGGCTGCGCCGCCTGAACCCGATGGCCTCTGTGATCAACTCTTACCGCGATCTGCTCTACCGGGGGGCGCCGACGAGCCTCGACTTTTTGCTGCGCACCGCCGTTACTGCGCTGATCGTACTCGTCGTCGGCTACCTGGTATTTCTGCGCTATAGCCCCCGTTTTGGCGAAGAAGTTTGAAAGTATGCAGGCGGCAAATTTGCGAGTGATGGAGGATAGTCGGTTCGTCGAGGTGGTCGTTCTTTCTCCGGCCCAAGTGTCGGAGGATAGACCGGCCTTTACCTACCACTTGCCGGATGAACTGCGGGGCCGTCTGGCAACCGGCTCTCTCGTCACCGTTCCTTTTGGCCGCCGGCGGCTCTATGGCGTCGTCGTCGCCCTGAGCGACGAATCCCCCGTTCCAGAGACCCGGCCCGTCGAGGATCTGGTGGATCCGGCCCCGGTCCTCACGCCAGCCCAAATCGCGCTGGCCCGCTGGATGAGCCGCGAGCATCTGACTCCGCTCTATGAATGTCTAAAGTCAATGCTCCCGCCCGGGGTGGTTGGTCACGCCGACGTCAGACTATCACTGGCGGGCGAGATTCCCGCCGACGTCACTTTGCCCCCTGCACAGCGCCGATTGGTGGCATTATTGCAAAAGCGCGGCCCGCTAAGCGGCGCTCAACTGAATTACGCGCTCCCGCGCACGAGGTGGCGCTCGACCGCCGATGTCCTCGTCCGTCGTGGACTGTTGAACCGTACCTCGTATCTGGCTCCGCCCCGCGCTAGCCCCAAGCGGGCGCGCACCGTCCAAACCACCCCCGCCGACGAGGAAACGGCGCTCTCTGGTCTGCATAGCGCGCTCTACCCGCGCATACTCGAATTTCTGCGCGCCAGGGGCGGCCCGGTAAAAGTCAGCCGGGTCTATGCCGAGACCGGCTGCCAGCTCTACCATCTGAAAAAACTGGCCGAGCGTGGCCTGGTCGCGCTGGCATCCCAAGAGGTCTGGCGCGACCCCCTGGCCGACCAGGTTTTCGTCCCCACCGAGCCGCCGCCCCTCACGCCCGACCAGGCCGTTGTGTGGGATGCCATCAAACCTACAATCTCCAACCTCCAATCTCCAATCTTTCTCCTCCACGGCGTGACTGGCTCCGGCAAGACCGAAATCTACCTGCGGGCCGTCGCCGAGGCGCTGGCCCAGGGCCGCCGCGCCATCATCCTCGTCCCCGAGATATCCCTGACGCCGCAGACGACTGGCCGTTTCGCGGCCCGTTTTCCCGGCCGCGTCGCCGTCCTCCACAGCGCGCTCAGCGAGGGCGAGCGGTACGACACCTGGCGGCGCGCCCGCGCCGGGCTGGTGGACGTCGTCGTCGGCCCGCGCTCGGCCCTCTTCTCGCCGCTCTCGCCGTTGGGCTTGATCGTATTGGACGAGGAGCACGCCCCCAGTTACAAGCAAGAGTCTCCACGCCCCCGCTACCACGCCCGCGACGCGGCGCTCGAACTGGCCCGTCAAACCGGGGCGACCGTCATCCTCGGTTCTGCCACGCCCGGCCTGGAGTCATACTATCGGGCGCAGCGGGGCGAGTTCGACTTACTGGAGATGCCGCGTCGCATCATGGGGCACACCCGCCGGCTGCGCGACCTCCAATCCCGCTACCACGTTTCCCACACCCGTTACCAGTCCCTGGAGGACGGCCCCGCCGCGGCCCGCTACATGCCCTTGCCGCCGGTACAGATCGTGGATCTGCGGGCCGAACTGCGCGCCGGAAATCGCTCCATCTTTAGCCGCGCCCTCCGGCGGGCGGTGGATGACTCTTTGAGCCAGGGCGAGCAGGTTATCCTCTTCCTCAACCGACGGGGAAGCGCCACCTTCGTCCTATGCCGCGACTGCGGGCACGTCATGCGCTGCCCGCACTGCGACGTACCATTGACTTACCATGGTCCGCGTGCTTCTTTGCTCTGTCACCACTGCAACCACCGCGAGCCACAGCCCGACCACTGCCCTCAATGTGGGAGTGACCGCATCCGTTATTTTGGCCTGGGAACCGAGCGGGTGGAGACGACCGTGCGCGAGCACTGGCCCGACGCCCGCATCGTGCGGTGGGACCGCGACACCGCCCGCACCCACGCTGCTCACGCCGACATTCTCCGGCAGTTCGTGGACGGCGCGGCCGACGTCCTCGTCGGCACGCAGATGGTCGCCAAGGGACTCGACCTGCCGCTGGTGACGCTCGTCGGCGTCGTCTCGGCCGACCCGGCGCTCAATCTGCCGGACTTTTACTCTGGCGAGCGCACGTTCCAGTTGTTGGCCCAGGTGGCCGGGCGGGCCGGGCGGGGCTTGCTGGGCGGACGGGTCGTCATCCAGACCTACCGCCCCGATCACTATGCCATCGTCGCCGCCGCCGCCCACGATTATGCAGGATTCGCCGCCCAAGAACTGGCCTTTCGCCGCGAGCAGGGTTACCCGCCCTATCGCCGCCTGGCGAAACTGGTCTACGAGGATGCCAGCCCCACCCGCGCCCAGGCCGAGGCCGAAGCGTTGCGTGACGCGCTGCGCGACGCGCTGACCCGGCGAGGACTTCCAACGAGCGACCTGATCGGCCCCGCCCCTCCCTTCTTTGCCCGCCTGCGGGGTCGCTACCGCTGGCAGATCATTCTGCGCCACGCCGATCCGGCCGAGTTCCTGCGCGCCGTCAAGATTCACCAGGGTTGGCGGGTGGACGTGGAACCGGTGAGTGTGCTGTAGCTATGCTAACCGCACGCTGTCGCCTGCCGTCCGCTAACGACCTTCTTCCCACTCGCGGATGGCTTCTTGGATGAGGGCCTTTATCCGGGGATCGGTGACGTCGCCCACCGCGTCGAAGGCTCGATCACCCACATAGATACATAGCCCTCCGGTCGCGCCGCTGGTCAGACGGATGCGGTGCTCGGCCAGCTCTGGCTGCTCGTGCAACTTTCGTTGCACCAACTCGTCAATCTCTTCCACGAGGGGGAGCGGGTCCAATAGAGTGCTCGGCGTCCGTCTCTGCAACGGCGCGAGCAAGCCGGGTGGTTTCGCCGGGGGAGGCGGCGGGGCCTGGCGCAGTTGGCTGAGGAATGTCTCCTGATCTATGGTGGACCCTGGAGCAGTGGAGGGAGGCGTCACCTGCTGCCGCATTGAAGGAAGCCAGTTTGCCGAAAACTCGAGCACAGCCTTGATGGCTTCGACGGTATCCCGTCCAACCTGGGGGTCGGTGATCTCTTCCAAGCGGCGGTGTCGCTCACCTTGCACATAGATGACCAGCCCATTTTCTGTGCGCGAGACGCACAACAATTCCCCCTGTTCGTCCGCCGGCGCAGTCTCATTGGGCCCCGATAACGTCGTAAAAGTTGGTGGTTGTTTCTTGTCCTTGCCGCCGAGGTAGACGACGAGCCAGATGAATCCCCCTATGGCGACCGCAAAGGCGGCTATGGGCAGGAGTAGGTAGATAAAATCAGACAGTGAATTCATCGGCAACCCGTTTGACTCGCAAGAGGATGACTGACACAATGATACCACAGTCAGTGTGATATGTCTATAGGGTAAAAGACACATCGAGATCATTCTTGACAGGCGAACGGGTTTCTTGTAAGATAAGGCACTGTTGAGAAAAAGCACCCGTTCCCTGCTCCATCGCCGCCCAGTGTTTGAGGTAGTGAGAAAAAGCGAGTGAGCTTGGCAGATAAACCTACTGAGACAGTCCGCACAGAGACATTGTCCGAGGGCGCGCTCTTTGTAAGCCCCGATAACGTGCTCTACCAAGTAGTGATGGCGGGAAGCGCCGGGTTCCGCAAGGCTGAACCGTGGCCCTGGCCGCCGCACAGTTGGACCGGCAGCTCAGAAAGGCCAGGAACGGTGGCCCTGGTACCTGGCTCTCTCCTGGCGCGCAACTATCCGGTGGTGGCGGAAGGCAAGCCGTTGCCCACGTTAAGCCGGTCAGACTTGCTCAACCTCGAAAACCAGCCGGATCACTATGTTTTCCCCAGCGAACGACTAGCCAAATTGGCCGCCCAGTTGGACGAGGCCCTGGCGGTTCAATCGGGCCTCGCGGCGTGGAAAGAGCGCCAGCGGTGGATCCTCAGCGATGGGCAGAGGTTTTTCCGGGCCTATCATTACCATAGAAACAACCTGGGAGAAGCGGTGGATCTGGACGGCCGCTGCGCCGAGGAGAACATCGAACCTCTCCCTCGCGAGCAAGGGCCGGACTATTGGCACTACATACCCGGCTGGCGAGAGACCCCAGACGCTCCGGAGGATACGCACATCTTGGAATCCGCTATCGAGGCGATGATAACCAAAGTGGCCGGGGTGGCGCCAAGCGCGACCGTCCCACCGGCGACGGAGAGAGCTACACCTGCCGTCTCCCCAGTTATTGAGCCAGCGAAGGAAAAATCGGTGGAAAAACCTGTCGAGCCGACGTCGCCGGCGCCCGAAAAAGTTATCCCCACGGAGCAAGCTAAAACAAAGGGCCGTAAGAAAACGACCAGGCCCAAAACACCCAGGAAAGAGGCCAGCAAGACCTCTTCCAGACGCAAATCCAATAAATCGTCCGGAAAAAGGAGAAAGCCAATGATCATCGCGGTTGATATTGGGTATGGCTACACCAAAGGCGTCGGCCCCGACGGCCTGCGCTCCTCGTTCCCCAGCGTAATTGGCACGGCCGAGGAAATTCGCTTCGCTACCGATCTGATCCACGGCGAAGAGGAACATGCGATCCGGTATGGAGGTCAAGCTTTTTTCTACGGTGGGCAGGCCCTGCTGCAGAGCCGTATGCAGTCCACCATCTTTGATCGCAGCCGGATCCACGACCGAACCTACAAGATGCTGTTCGTCGCCGCGCTGGTAGAGATGTCCAAAGCGGTCGAGAACGAGCGTATCCAAGTGGTCACCGGGCTGCCGGTGGAATTCTTCGGCGACCGGGCCGAAGTGGTCAAATCGTTCGAGGGAGTCTATCGAATCAAAACCAGCAGCCCGCTCAAGTTCACCGTAGATTCGGTATTCGTCGCGCCGCAGCCCTTTGGCTCGCTGTTCCGAGAGTTGCTGAACCAACAAGGCAAGATCACCGATGACGCCATAGAGAAAGGAAGAGTGGGTATCATTGACGTGGGCACCTACACCACCGACTTTGTCGTCTCGGACGAGTTGCGCTACGTGCAGCGATTGAGTGGCTCCATTCGCATCGGTTGGAACGAGGTCGTGAGCCGGGTGCAACAGGCGCTAGGCGACTTGCACAGGCTAGAGTTGATGCCCCACGAGGTGGACCGGGCGTTGCAGGCAGGAGAGATACGGGTGCGCGGCGAGCCGGCGCCGCTGGATAAATTGGTAGAGCCGGCCGTGGCCGACATTCAGACGGCCATCATCGCCCGCGCCCGCGACCTATGGGGTGCTGGCGCCGGCCTGGATACGATCATGGTGAGCGGCGGGGGAGGCCCGCACCTGTACGACGCCATCCACGACGTGTACCCCCACGCCCGCTTGCTCGACGATGCCTTCTGGGCCAACGCCGAAGGGTTCTATCGCTTTGGTCAGCGGCCGGCGACCTTCGAGGAATAGGCAGCGGGCGATGTCCGTCTTTCATCTGGATTTCAACCCACGCGACGCCGAGCACCGCCGCGCTGCCGATTGGCTGGCGGCGCAGCCGGACCCAACCGAGGCCGTGGCGCGACTGATCAAGGTCGCCGACGAGGAAGAGCGGCGCTTGTTGAAATGGGAAGAATTGGCCCAACTGCTGGCGGGCGAGGTACGAGACCTGCGCGCCCAACTTGCGGGCCAATGGCTGGACGTGAAGCAGCCGGAACTGGAGATGGAAGAGGATCCGGAATCTGCCCGCCGGCTCGATTCGTTGTTTGGATGATGGTGTGCCCTTAGCGCGTGTGACTCGCTGCCCCACGCCTGCGCCGCTACCGGCGCGGGCGTAATTTGTATCCAAGTGTGAATTAACCCGTAATCAATTTGTAACCCAAACCGAACGGAGAATATAGTACAGTGACACTGTATGCTACATCCTCGGAGTAAAATATGCCTACAACCATCACCCGTCGCAACATGCTCAAGCTGATCGCGGCGACCACCACGGCAGCCGCGCTCTCGCCTCTCTTTCACGCCCGCGCTCGCTATCCTGTCCCGCCGGAACCTGACGATGAAAGCCCGGCGGGCGATGGCGCGTGGGTCTGGATGGGGCGGGCGATTCACACCCTGGCCTTTTACGAGAAACCGGACGCCTCCACCACCCGGCTGGACACGCGCACTCGCGATCAGACCTTTCCCATCACCCGCGAGGTGCGCGCCCCCTTCAGCGCCCACAACAACCTGTGGTACGAGACCCCACTGGGTTACGTCCATTCCGCCTGGGTTCTCCCGGTGCGCGTCTATCCTCCTCAGCCCTTTATCCGCGACGTCGGCGAGTGGGGCTTTTGGGGCGAGGTCTCCCAACCCTTCACCGAGGCTTATGCCGAGCCCAACCCTCAGTCCCGCAAGGTCTACCGCTTTTACGGCGGCACGGTTTATCACGTCGTGGATGCCTTCGAGGATGGGGCCGGCGTCGGCTGGTACAAAGTCTTTGACGAATTTCCACCGACAGACCCAACCCACCAATGGGTGCTGGCGCGAGACGTGCACCGCATCCCTCGCGCCGAGATGGCGCCCATCCATCCCTTTGCCGGGGAGAAACGGATCGCGGTAGACCTGGACAAACAACGGCTGACCTGCTACGAGGGCACCCGCGTCGTGTTCACCACTCTCGTGGCCTCCGGGTTGGGGACGTCACAGTCGGAAGACGGGACGGTGGTAGACCTGGCTACACACACCGGAGAGACGAGCGTGTTGCTCAAGCAACCCTCGCGCCACATGAGCAACCGGCCGTATCGGGATAGCCCGCCGGCGGTGGGCGAGATCTTTGACCTGCCGGGCATTCCCTGGAACACCTTCTTCGACCTGAGCGGCACCGCCATTCACGGCACCTACTGGCACAACGACTTTGGCGTGCGACGCAGTCACGGCTGCCTGAACGTCTCCACCGCCGCCGCCCGCTGGATCTACCGCTGGACTTATCCCGTGGGCGGCTACCAGGACGACTTTATTCAGAGTGACCGGCGGGTCGGTACACCCATCAGCATCTTTTAGGAGGAACCTGCCAAACCCTAGAGGTTTTCCAAAACCTTCAGGAGCTCTTGGGCGCAAAGGTGAACGTCTCCCACACCTGGCGCAGCAGCGCGGGGATCGGCTCGCTGCCCGTCGCACGCACCCGCAGCACGTACAATTTGTAATCCGTCCCTTGCGCCACCAACGCTTTGGCCGGGCCGCCATAGGCCCCGGGCCACTCCTCTCGGAAGAGAAATCCCGTCTGGCCCTGCCATTCCATCTCTTCGACGCTCGTCACCTGGGGCATTGCATCAAGGTCGTGGGTCGTCTCTAGCATTACGAGCGCGTTGTTAAGCAACAACGGCTCGACGGGGCCGGGTGCCCACCAGAGCGACACTTCGCCGCCGCCATAGCGCCACACGCGCCCGCCGGCCACCTGGTCTCCCTGGGAGATCGCCTCCACGAACCTCTCCGGCACGCGCATATCTACGCCGGCCGGCAGAACGTCCGTCAGGTCGCGGAAGGGAATAGGCGCCGGCCGGAAAACCACCTCCCGTTCTCCTTCGATCTCTAGATTAGAGTGCGCGTACACCGCCAACTTCCATTCCCCTTCCGCCGGTTCGAGTGGCAGCTCCAGCGGCTCCGCGGCGGCGTACAGATTTCCCTCTCGCGGCGACAGGTCGAAAGACCCCCGATAGTAAAATCCCTGTGGGTCCAGCACGGCGGCGCGGACAGTCGCCGTCACGCTGACGCCCGGCGGAGGCAGCAACTCCACCTGAACGTCCACCGCTTCCAGGGCCGAGACTTGCTCGGGCCAGAGAATGGTCAGCGCCAACGGCGGGATCGGGGTGGCGGTCGGCGTGGGTGATGGAGTGAGCGTGGGTGATGGGGTGGGAGTAGGCGGCATAGGCGTGGGGGACGGCAGGCTCGCCGGTGCGCAGGCTGCCAACAATGCCAGTGAGATACAAATCAGGATGTCAAGTTTGTGTGTCATAGGGGTAATGATAGCACAGGCCGGAGCAAAGGGCAACGCCCAGCAAACACGGGCGCGGCGCAATCACAATCGCTTGTATCTTGGGCAGGCTGTGTTACAATGATAGAAACAAGGCAGTGTACCAGGACCAGACGTTATCTGCCGCACACAAGAGATGAATCGGAGGATTTTGCAATAGAAGTGAGTTACCACAACCACATCACCGACGACCTGGACGCCCTGCTATCCGTCCTACCGGAGGACATCCGCGCTGCCGTCAAGCAAATCGGCCGGCGGGATGAACTGTTGGAAGTCATCCTGGACCTGGGCCGCGTGCCCACCGCACGTTACACCGACGGAGAGATAGTGTTGCGGGAAACGGAAGTGGCCCACGAGGAGGTTCAATACGTGGTGAGCCGGGTGGGAGAGTTTGACGCCGACAACCGGGCTGGCATCGCCCGCACGCTCCACCGCATCGCGGCCATTCGCAATCGCCAGAGTGACGTGGTCGGCATCACGTGCCGCGTGGGGCGCGCCGTCTACGGCACCATCGCCATCATCCAGGATATCATCGAGGGCGGCAAGAGCGTCCTCTTGCTGGGGCGACCAGGCGTCGGCAAGACGACGATGCTGCGCGAGGCGGCCCGGGTGCTGGCGGATAAAAAACGCGCCATCGTCGTGGACACGTCCAACGAGATCGGCGGCGACGGGGACATCCCGCACCCGGCCGTCGGCCGCGCTCGCCGCATGCAGGTGGAGATGCCCTCCCTTCAGCACGAGGTGATGATCGAGGCAGTGGAGAACCATAACCCCGAGGTCATCATCATTGACGAGATCGGGCGAGAACTGGAAGCGATGGCCGCGCGCACCATCGCCGAGCGGGGAGTGCAGTTGATCGCCACCGCCCACGGCAACACACTGGACAACCTCCTTCTGAACCCGACCCTATCTGACCTGCTGGGCGGAGTCGAGAGCGTGACTCTCTCCGACGAGGAGGCCCGCCGCCGGGGAACCCAAAAGACGATCCTGGAACGCCGCGCTCCGCCCACCTTCGACGTGCTGATCGAGATCCAGGACCGGCAGCGCTTGCTCATCCACTATAGCGTGGCCGAGTCGGTGGACGGACTGCTTCGCGGCAAGCCGTCGCAGGCGGAATTGCGCTATCGTGACGCCAGCGGCGAGATCCACAAGGAGAAAACCACCCCGCCCTCCTTGGAGGAGCGCGAGAGCGGACGGCCCGGCCCTGCGTCTCCCAGCCCGGTGCGCGTGGTGCGGGAGCAGCTGGAACCGGTCAAGATTTTCCCCTACGGTATCGCTCGCAACCGGCTGGAGCGCGCCGCCCGCCATATGCACGTGCCCGTCTACCTGGTCAAGGATCCGGGGCAGGCCGAGGTACTGGTCACCACCAAGCGTTTTTACCACAAACGCCCCCGCCTGGTCGTGGATGCGGAGCAGCGCGGGCTGCCCATCTATGTCATGCGGGCCAACACCGTCGCCCAGATGGAGGCCTGCTTGAGCGACATCTTTGACCGGGAAAGTTACTCGACCGATGATTCGCTGGGCCAGGCGCTGCGTGAGGCGGAGGAGGCCATCCGGCAGGTACAGAGCGGCGCGCCAGAGATCGAGCTTGCCCCTCAGAACAGCTACGTCCGCCGTCGCCAGCACGAACTGGCCCGCGCTGCTGACCTGGCCTCGGCCTCGCGGGGGAAAGAGCCCAACCGGCGGGTGTGTATCTATTGGGCATAAGGAGGCAGGATGATGGAGACAGTCGCGTTAGCTGAACGCTACATCAGCACGCTACAAGTGTTCGGTGAAGTGAATGAACCGGTCAATCGGGCTGTCGAACAGTATTTGGTTGACCGCATCATTGAGCGCATAAAGTTAGCGCGCTCCAAAGTTCTAGAATATCAAGCTGCCTACGACGATCAAGATTACGCTGCGTTCTCGCGGCGAGTGCAAATAGACAGAGACTATTGCGACCAGGTACGTCAGGCTAACCCGCTGTGGGAACAGGATACTCTAGAGTGGATGTATTGGGCTGAGGAGTTGCAAACGTGGACGCAGCAGCTAAACGACATCTTGAGCAGCTCCTGACCCTTGCTCGTGCTGCTTTCTCCGATGTCGTTGTTATTCGGCTTGACGTATCTGAGGAGCGAGCGCTCCTCAGGCTAAAGTGCCGGTGTGGCACAGCAGAAATAGTCACACTCACTACTCGATGGTACTCTTACTACCGGCTGCGAGAAGGAAAAGTGTTGCGCGGCTACGACAATTATTCGGACCGACCGGCGTTGCGCTTGAAATACGGGCGAGAGTTTACCCAACATCTCTACGAGCCAATTCCGCATCTGCACGAGGCTGGTGAGGTCACGCTGACTGGCGAGATGACTTTTGTCGAGTTTGTGTCCATCGTCACGGCAAAGGACACGGTATGAGCTTGTTCATCACCTTCGAGGGACCCGATGGTAGCGGCAAGACCACCCAGATCTTTTTGCTGACAGAGTGGCTGCGCCGGCAGGGGCGCGAGGTGGCGCTGACCCGCGAGCCGGGCGGCACCGAGATTGGCGACCAGATCCGCGCCGTGCTGCACGACCCGTACAACACGGCGATGGACGCTCGAACCGAAATCCTGCTCTACTCCGCCTCCCGCGCCCAACACGTGGCCCAGTTCATCCGACCTTCGCTGGCGGCCGGCAAAGTCGTCATCAGTGATCGCTATTACGATAGCACACTGGCCTACCAGGGATATGGGCGGGGGCTCGATCTGGGGGTGCTGCGGGCGATCACGGCCTTTGCCACCGGTGATCTCACGCCCGCCCTGACGGTCTACCTCGACATCACGCCCGAAGAGGGCTTACAACGTCGGCGGTTGGGTGGAGATGAGTGGAATCGCTTGGACGCGGAGGCGCTCGAGTTCCACCAGCGAGTGCGGGCCGGCTACCTGAAACTGGTCGAGCAGGAGCCGGAGCGGTGGGTGGTGATAGAGGCCGCTCGCTCGGTCGAGGAGGTGCAGGCTGAAATCAGAACAGTGGTACGGGCGAGACTAGAACACGTAAAACGCGATGCGTAAATTACGTTTCACGTTTTACGCATTACGTTTCAGAAATCCATCCCACCGAAATCCTCGCCCCCATCGCCCATCAGATCCGGCATCGTTTTCTCAATCTCTTCCGGGTCTTCGCCTGCCTCCAGCCGTCCCACCACCTCGTCGAACTCTGGCCCTAGGTCCTCTCCCACCTCAGCGCTCATCTTGCGCATCCAACGGCCCAGGCTCTTGGGGTCGTTCTCGTCTAAATCGGGTAAACTGCTGGGGTCCGCCAGATCGTCGAGGCGGCTCTCCTCAGAACGGACGATGCGGACGCGGGATACCAGGCGGGTGAGATTGGTCCCGTCGCAGCGCGGGCAGACCGGTGCTCCCTCCTCCGCGTCGGAGAAGGTGCGCCAAAAGAGCGAGACGCGGCGGTTGCAATCCTGGCAGCGATATTCGTAGATCGGCACGTCATCCTCCGGGGTGACACATTTTTGCTCGAATTATCCAGATTATAGGTAAAAGCACCCAAACTGTCAACATATCGGGAAACAACGGCATGCTCAAAATCGTTCTCGACTATGACGGCACGCTGACCGCCGAGGAGCAGCAGGTGCCGGAAGTAGCGCGCCGCTCGCTGGTGGAACTGGCGGAGGAGATTCTCCGCGCGCCGTTGACGGAGGTAGAGGCCGCTTATCGAGAGACACGTGCGCGTCTCTTGGCAAAGCCGCACGACTACCATTGGGAGGTGGGTGGCGCGCGCGTCTCCTATTGCGACGAGGGGGCCTTTATTCTCAACACCGTGACGTTGCAGACCATGCTGGCCGAGAACCAGGTCTACGCGGAAGCGGTGACCGCTCGCTTCCCCGATGCCGAATACGACCCCGTCGCCGCTTGCACCAACCACCTATTTCACACTCACAGTGCCCCATTGGAAGTCGCATTTCGCCGGGCCACGCCCGAGGTACTGCGCTGGCTCCTCGCCCACCCGGAGGCCGAGCCGCTGGTGTTGACCAACTCGCTGGGCGACAAGGTGAACCGCAACCTGGCCCAATTGTGCCTGGGACCGATCCGCGTGCTGGGCGACACCCGCCAGTACGAGATCGACCCCGGCTGGACGGTCCCTTTCAACGACGGGGAACCATTTTTGATAGTGGATGAGTCACACACAGTAGACTTGCGGAGGCGCATTTACTACGAGGCGCTGACCCGCGAGCGGGCCGGCGGCAGCCGGTTGGCGGTGGTCGCCGATACACTCTCGTTGCCCGGCGCGCTGCCGCTGGCGGCCTTTATTCCTTTCGCACTGTTGCGTACCGACTATACCCCTGATTGGTGCGCCGCTTACGTCGAGCGCCGCCCGTTGGGAATGGTGCTGAACAGCCTGGCGGCGCTGCCTGCGTGGGTGAAGCGATTGGTTGACGGCGATTCCGCAAATAGACAAAGCAAGGAGTATACGAGATGAGCAAACAACTCGTTCAGACGATCTTGGCGCGGCGCAGCATCCGCCAATACACCCCCGCACCGGTCAGCGAGGAGCACGTCAAGACGTTGCTGGAGGCAGCGATGGCGGCGCCCTCCGCCTCGGACATCAAGCCCTGGCACTTTATCGTCGTAAGCGACCGTGAAACCCTGGACGCGCTGGCCGACGTTCACCCCCACGGCAAGATGCTCTACGACGCCGCGCTGTGCGTCGCCGTGTGCGGCGTCCCGGAAGAGTCCCGCTACTGGGTGCAGGATTGCTCCGCCGCTACCGAGAACCTGCTGCTGGCGGTCACCGCCCTGGGCCTGGGCGCGGTTTGGCTGGGCGTCCATCCCAGGGAAGAACGGGTCGCCCCCGTGCGCCGGGTGCTGGGCATCCCAGAGAGCGTCGTCCCGCTCAACCTGCTCTCCATCGGCCATCCGGCGGAGGAGCAAGAGGCGCGGACGCAGTACGACGAGGCGCGCGTACATCGTGGGAGGTGGTAGGATAGGGCAATCGCTTTTATCCAGACCTCCGAGGTTTTGGCCGTACATTCGTCTCAAAGACGCGTTTCACATGCACAGAGCACGCTCAGAGAGACATTATTTCGTAAACCTCGGGTGGGATTGAGTCGGGCATCGTATACATCGCCGCGTCTCATTGCTGTTCCTCGCCCAGTTCGAAAGCTTCCCAGTCGGAAGGGGTTAACTCTTCCGCGAGGGCCAGATTCAGCGCGTGGTACTTTTCGTCGTCGGCCATAGCCGCGAACTGGGCGTCAATTGTCTGTCTCTCCAAATAGTCCAAAGTATTCCAAGGCGGCGATTATCAAGGCGTTGCGACTGCGCACCACATCTTTCCACGAATCGTTGAGCGCGCGCCAGCAGATCCGACGGTAGATCAATGGTAGTTCTAACTCGCTTTGGTTTCGCCAAGAGCGTTGACATCACTATCTCCTTTCATTTTCCCTAGCATATTTCACTATCATTAAACGAGGGTGTCAAACGATGAGAATTGATAAATTCGTCACGTGGGCCCGCCAGACGGGCAGCCTGATCGAAATTGAGCAAGCGGTTGACCCCCATCTGGAGCTGGCGCGCGTGATGCACGCACTTGATGGAACGCCATTGCTGTTCCGCACACTGACCGGCTTTCCCGGCTGGCACGCTCTCTCTGGCATGTGCGCTCGACGGCAGCATTTTGCTGCGGCGCTGGGCTGCGCGGTGCCCGATCTGGTTAGCCGCTTGGCGGATGCGCTGGCAAACCCATGCCCGCCGCCCGTGCTCAATTCCGCTCCCTGCCAGCAAGTCGTCGAGGAGCGGGTGGATCTGACCCGTCTGCCCATCCCCCGCTACCACGCGGACGACGGCGGGCAGTACGTCACGGCGGGTGTAGTAGCCGTAGAAGACCCTGACCTGGGGCGCAACATCTCGTTCCACCGGCTGATGGTGTTGGACGAGCGTCGCTTCGCCGCCCGTCTCGTCGAGGGGCGCGGGACGCACACCGCGTGGGTCAAAGCGCCCGACGACTTGCCCGTCGCCATCTCCATCGGCTGCCCCATCCAGACGCTATTGGCGGCGGCGATGAGCCCTCCCAAGGGAGTGGACGAGTTGGGCATCGCCCACGCCCTCGCCCCGACCCCGCTGGTTCGCTGCCAGGGCGTGGACTTGGAGGTTCCGGCCGAGGCGGAACTCGTCCTGGAGGGCCGCATCACCCACGCCGTGGTTGACGAGGGGCCGTTTCCCGACCTGACGGGGACGATGGACATCGTGCGCCGCCAACCGGTGATCGAGATTGAGCGCGTCACCCACCGCCGGGAACCCATCTTTCACGCCCTCCTACCCGCCGGGCTGGAACACAGAAACCTGATGGGCATGCCGCGCGAGCCGACCATATTCGCCGCCGTGAACGAGGTCTGCCGCTGCACCGGCGTCTACATCACGCCGGGGGGCGCTTCCTGGCTGCACGCGGTGGTACAGATCGAAAAACAGCACGAGGCGGACGGTCGCCGGGCGATTCAGGCCGCCTTCCGGGGCCACGGCTCGCTCAAACACGTCGTCGTGGTGGATACGGACGTGGACGCATACGACAGCGCGGACGTGGAGTGGGCCATCGCCACCCGCTTCCAGGCCGACCGCGGCCTGGTGATCCTCACCGATCAGCCCAGCAGCAGCCTCGACCCGTCGGCCACGCAGTCGCCGGGGCGAAAGGCGTACACGGCCAAGATGGGACTGGACGCTACGGCCCCGCTGGGCGCGGCGCGGCGCGGGTACGAGAGAGCCCGGTATGAGCCGGTGAATCTGGAACAATATTTGGTGATTACCCACAAGTATGCAGATGTCTGTTCGAGGTGATCGTTTTTTTTCACCACAGAGGCACGGAGGAGACTGAGACAGGGCATTCTTGTGTCTCTGTGGTGAGATGTGGGCAATCACCAAGGGGTATAGTCGCTTGCACAATGTTCTTTTTTGGTGTATAGTAACATTGAACCGCACCTGTGAAACCCAAACAAAACTGACTTGACGGATTCTAGGCCAAGGAATCACAAGGAGGGATACAATGGACGTCATCAAAGTTGCGGCCACTTCTCGCTCGACGTCGGTAGCCGGCGCTATTGCGGGCGTCATGCGTGAGAAGGGACAAGTGGACGTGCAAGCCATCGGCGCCGGAGCGGTCAACCAGGCAGTAAAAGCGGTCATCATTGCCCGTGGCTACCTGGAATTGGATGGGATTGACATCATCTGTGTGCCATCGTTCGTCGAGGTGATGATTGATGGTCAGGAGCGGACGGCGGTGCGGTTGGGCATTGAGGAGCGGTTAACCGGCGCCAAAATTGAACCAGCGGCAGATGCGGACCTTGATCCAGAGCCATCACCCTGGCAATTGGAAAGTGATGCGCCAACGGTCGAGTAAAGTAGACCTGCACATTCACAGTACAGCCTCCGATGGTGTGTTGACGCCGTCGGAGGTCGTTCGTTTAGCGCGAGAGCGCGAATTGGACGTGATCGCGCTCACCGACCACGACACACTGAGCGGGGTGGCAGAGGCCCAACGGGCGGCGGCCGGCGCCGGGCCGGAGGTCATCGCTGGCGTAGAGATCAACTCCGAAGGCGAGTGGGGCGCGCTCCATTTTCTGGGCTATTACGTGGACCCGGATAACGGCCCGTTGCGGGAGAGATTGCAGGCGATGCTGGATGCGCGCTTGAGCCGGGCGTACAGGATGATCCGGCTGCTGGACGAGATGGGCCTGCCACTCGATTGGGAGGAAGTGCGGGCGCTGGCCGGCGGCGAGAGCATCGGGCGGCCCCATCTGGCGCGGGCGCTGGTCAACCGGGGCTACGTCGAGACGACGCAAGAGGCGTTCGAGCGCTTCATCGCCAGAGATGGCCCGGCCTACGTTCCCCGCCCGCGCCTCAGCCCCCCGGACGTGATCCGGGCGATCGTGGGAGCCGGGGGAGTGCCGGTGCTCGCCCATCCAGCCCACTCTGGCCCGGCGGCGGTGGAGCGCGTGCCAGAGTTCGTGGGTTATGGGTTGCGCGGGGTGGAGGTATACTACCCCGACCACTCGCCCGAGCAAGTCGAAATGCTGCTCGGGCTGTGCCAGGAGTACAGGCTGCTCGTCACCGGCGGCAGCGATTTCCACGGGCCAGGGTTCGAGGAGGGGGCGCCGCTTGGCTCGGTCTACGTGCCGGCCGAGTGCGCGGAGCGATTGCGAGAGGAAGCGGCTGCTTTCAGAACACAGATTGCAGGACAGTAACGGGTGCGTCCGATCATAGGTTTAGCAGTCGGGACTTTTTCTCGAAAGCGGTGTTACAATCCCATTGGTTTCACTCTACACTCACCGTCTCCGAACCTGAGCCAGAATATCTCGTTGGCTCAGATGAAACAGGAGCACCCACTACAAATCATGCCGAACACGTGGACGAAATCCTGTACAAGGGGGTCTGATGTCGGAGATCATTGTTGAGTATCCTCTCAATAACCTGGGATTTGCAAGGCGAGAAACCAGGTTTTTGCCGCTCTGCGCTTACAGTACCTTGCGCAAGAGTGTTTAGTGGGGGAATAACTCTCGAGACCCTTTGGGTTTTCCGAAACCCGAAGGGTCTTTCGACCTGTGCAATTAGAACGGCCGCGTTCTATTTTTCTATCGGGACACGGACAAACACGGGCTTTGCTCACGGATTTTTATCGAGACTGTATCCGTGAAATCTGTGTTCGTCCGTGTCCAACG
>Ga0180432_10002210_pt1 | contig 29538 bp, 28 predicted proteins | sample SS_ome_10_FD_132414 | JGI IMG/M metagenome (GOLD analysis project Ga0180432, IMG submission 132414) | Hypersaline lake sediment archaeal communities from the Salton Sea, California, USA - SS_1_MS_2 metaG | ecosystem: Environmental > Aquatic > Non-marine Saline and Alkaline > Hypersaline >...
CAACGCGGCGACGGTGTCGTACGCGACGGTCGGCGGCGGACGCGACAACCAGGCGACGGGCGATTACGCGACGGTCGGCGGCGGCGGCGGAAGCGGCGTCGGCAACGCGGCGAGCGGCGACGCAGCGACGGTCGGCGGCGGTCTCGACAACTCGGCCAGCGGCAACCGCGCGACGATCGGCGGCGGTCAGGAGAACTCGGCGACGAACGATCACGACACGGTCGGCGGCGGCCTCAACAACTCGGCCAGCGGCAACTACTCGACGGTCGGCGGCGGCCAAAACAACGCGGTGCCGTCGAGCGGCACGGGCGCCACGATTCCCGGCGGCCGCAACAACACGGCGGGCGGCGACGACTCGTTCGTGTGCGGGGCAAGCGGCAGCGACGGGAACTTCGACAACTGCTTCGTGTTCGCCGACGGCAACGCGACGGTGGCCGACAGCGCCAACCGCGTTTTCTTCCGGTCGGCGCAGGGCTGCCGCTGGTACACAACGGCGGCGGGAACGGGAACGGGCGTGCAGCTCGGCAACGGCTCGACGTCGTGGTCGAGCATCTCGGACCGCGACGCCAAGCGCGACATCGAGGAAGTGGATTACGACGCGATCGCGCGGCGCGTCGACGACGGCGTCAAAGTGTACACGTACCGCATGCGCGACCAGCCCGACGAAAACGCGACGCGGCACGTCGGCACGATGGCGCAGGAGTTCGCCGCGGTCGTCGACACGGGCAAGAGCGACCGGCTCATCGACCGCGGCGACGCGAGCGGCGTCAATCTGGCGCTGTGCATCGCCACCCGACGGCAGCAGCGAGCGGACCGCGACCGCATCGCGGCGCTCGAAGCGGAAAACGCCGCGCTCAAAGAACGGCTCGCGCGCGTCGAAGCCGCGCTCGGAATCTAACTAAACGCTTTCGTTTATTCCCGCGTACAACGCGCGCGCGCCGCTCGCCGCGACGTAAGTCCACGCTCGCGCGGAAAGACGCGCGAGCGGAATTCGCACGCGCCGCCCGTCGACGTCGACGACGATCCGCTTTCGATCGTCGTCGACGATCGCCGCGAACCGGTCGATCGTTACGGCGGCGTCGCAAAACACTCGTGCGACGATCGCTCGGCCCGATGCGGTCGCGACCAGCACGCAAACGTTCGTCGGCGCCGTTTTAATGGGTGGGCGCCCCGACGCCGAACTCGGACCGCAGCCACGCCGCAATCCTCTGCGCGAACCGAAATCGGTGCGAGGGCGCCGAATCGACGACCGTCCGCGCGTCGTCGGCCGTCAGCGTGCAGCCATTCGGCAACGCGGAGATGGCCGCGAACGCACGCCCACCGCAGCGCGCGGACGTCCTGCATGCGCACGTCGTCGATCGTCAGCGCGAACGATGTCGACGTTGGCCAACATCGGACCAGCACGTCTCAAAAAGGAAAAGCATTGGGTTCTCAGTCTTGCGGGATTTCTTGTCATTGGATTTTTCTGTCTTGTCGTCTCCGCAGTTTGCTATTTGGCCCTCGCGCTTGCTTGCGAAGAACCCAATAAGTGTTTTTGGGAAAGACTTTCAAATCTCCTGTTCTCCGTTTTCTCTTTTTGGGAATTGGTTGGGGTCTAGCCCTTCTCGGGTTGTCGGCCGGAAGCTTCAAGACCATATTGAGAAAATCTCCCATTTCGGATACAAGTAATAATGGGGAATCGTCAAGTGCGAGTACAACCGAAGCCGCTTCTTCTGACCTTTTCGAAAGAGATCATGCAGGAGAGAGGATGTTCGATATGTCTGAGGAATCGCTGGGGCCTGCAGTGGACATTGAAGCTGAACGACCCGGTTCATCTGAGAAAATGCGACCCCGTGAATCCTCTGGTCTCGACTTGTGCGAAGATAGTGAAGAACAATACTCGTGAGTTTTTAATCAGAGGGATTTTATCGAATGGACTCCACTTTGGGTTGCTCGTGAGAAAAGCAAATTGCAGCAACCATTTTGCACATTTTATTCTGTACGAAGGTTACGATGAGTACGAGCTGCGTTTCTTGGGACACACCTACAGTCTTGCGTGACGTCACCTTTTCCATTTCAAATGTAATCATGTTTGCTCGTCTTCCTTGGTGTCGTCGCGTTTCAGTGGCGGTTCGTCTTCTTCTGATTCAAACGATCACCTGATCCCATCGAATTTTCTTTGACGATCATCCTTCCCATCAGAAAGAATTCGTTGGAAGAATCTTTCACAACGGAAGATGATCGGACGACTCCGGGCGAGGCGGACTCCGAGGAAGCACTTCCGAAGCACGATGCGTCGAATTTGCGACGTGAAATTCGCTATGCCATGTTACCGATGGCGGCCGGCCGGCCGCTCACGGGTTTGTCGTTCCTGCGCATTTTGTATTTGGCTCACACGGGCGGAGCCGCGACGCGCATGAATTTGGGAACGCGCGGCGGCGGCGGCACGAACATGACGTCGTAGCCGGCGGCGCGCAAGTCCGCCGTCCATCGATCCCACTGTTCGGCGGGGATCAGCGCCGTGTACGGCAACCGGAGGTTCCGACCGCTGTTGAACGTCGCGTCGCCCGCCGTCAGCACCGACGTCACGCAGAACTTGCGGATGCGACGTTCGCCTTCGGCGACGGCGCGCTCGAGGTCTTCGGGCGTCGCGCCGCCGGTGCGCGCCGCCCGCGTGCCCGCGCGGAGACTTTCGGGGTCGGGCACGTCGTGCGCCATCAGCGTCGCCGACCGAGCGGCGGCGAGGTCGCTCGGAAGACCGTACGGCAAAAACCCGGAATAATTCTCCGCGGACGTGAGCGCCGCGCGATACGCCGCGGCGTTCGCTTCGGTTTTCTCGGCGGCCATCTTTCGATACGCCCTCGACAGCTCGTCGCCGACCCCGCTCATCGTCGTCGTCCTCGCTTTCGATCGCTCGTCCATCGTCGGCGTCGTCGTCGCGCGGCACCGATCTTTGTTTGAGCGCCGAACGTCGACGGCGCTCGCGCGGCTCTCCCCCCAAAATGACGAGCGTCTCGCGCCTCGAAACCGACGACGACGTCGCCGGGTTTCTCGCGCGGTACGCGCCGGGTTCGTGCGTCGGACAACCGGGACGATACTGCCTCGCGGTGCGCCGCTCAACCGAGAACCCGCGGCTCGTCGTGCGCGAACTCTTCGGCAAACCGGCCGTCGTCGAGCACGAGCTCGAAATGACGCGCGCCGTCGCCGCTCTCGACGACGGCGACGCGATCGCACCGCGCGTCGAAGCGCTGGCCATTTTTGCACCCGCGTCGACCAACAGGGCGCGCGGATGGATCGTGTGCGAACGCCTCGCGCCGCTCGCGCGACTCGAACTATCGGGCGCGGCGATCCTGCGCATGCTCCAAAACGTGCAGGCGCTACACGAGCGCGGCATCTTTCACGGCAACCTGCACACGCGCAACCTCATGCGACGCGTCAAAACGCGCGAGATTTTAATCACGGATTTTGGACGAGCCGTCCGCGTCGATCGCGCCGTCGATCCGACGCTGGCGCGCCGATGGGCGGAGCGCGACTGGCTCGTGCTGTGTTCGCGCTTGCGGCGGATTTGCCCGATACCGCGCGCGATCGTGAACGCGTGCGCGGCGTCGGGCGCCGTCGACGCCGCGACGGCGAGGCACTGGCTCGAGGACGAGCGCGGGCGCCGGTTCTCGGCAAGCGCCGTGTACCCGGGATACGAGATGAACCTCGCGTGACTTGACACCTCCGAGCTTCACGGCCCCGGATTCGGTTCGGGTCCGAACTCGTACGGATCGGTGTCGAACGTCGGCGAATGGTCGTCGATGTCGTCGTACAGGGTCGTCTGCAGCAAATAGGGCGACGGGTCGAACGGCACGAGGAGCGGCGGATACGGATTCCAGATGATCGTGTTCTGGTAGCCGTTCTGGTAAATGCAGAGCGCCTGCATCGGGACCGGGATGGGAATGGGAACGCCCGGAAGTTCCTGAACCTCGAGCTCGACCGTCCACTCCTTGAACCAGCCGACGTTGATCTGCCCCCCCCAGTTGTAGTCGATGACGCCCTCGTACGGAAATATATCGAAATCCCAGTCCCAGTGATTGAGCTCGCTGTCGCTTATCGTGTGGCAGGCGGGCCCGAGCACGATCGAGTGCGGGCCGGCGAAGCTCTGCTGCCCGATGCAGATGCCGAACATGTTCGCCATCGACTGACGCCCGATCGCCACGCTGTCGTAGCCGATGGAGCGCGCGTTCCATCCGACGGCGACGCCGTTGACGTCCTCGCACGAGCTGTAGGCGCCGACGGCGACACCGCGCTCGTCCTCGACGCGGGAATCGCGTCCAATAGCGACGCCGTCCGGCTCGGCGACGTACGACTCCGATCCGATCGCCACGGCGTAGTGGTGGTCGGCGTTCGCTTGGCGCCCGATGGAAACGGCGCGATCGCCGTTCGCGTACGCCGACGTGCCGATCGCCACCGAGTCGTCGTTGTCGGCGTTCGGCTGCGATCCGATCGCGACCGTGCGTCCGACAGAACCGCCAGCTGTCGCTAGGTATCCCACAGCGACGGCGTCTTCGTTGCCAGCGACCGCTTGACGCCCAATCGAAACGGCGCGGTCGCCGCTCGCAGCGGCGAGCGTGCCGATCGCCACCGAATCGTCGCTGCCGGCATCCGCCTGCGCGCCGACGGCCACCGAACGACCGGCGGCGCCCGCGGCCCTGGCCTGCGCGCCGATCGCGATCGATTGGTCGGCGCCGGCCTCGGCCTCGGCGAGCAAGCCGATCGCGATGTTGGCGAAGGCGTCGTCGGCGTTCGCTTGCGCGCCGACGGCGATCGACGTGGTGCCGCGAGCGTCCGCCGCGTATCCGACGGCGACGCCGCGCTCGTCGTGCGCGTGCGCCAAGACGCCGACGGTGACGTCGGCGACACCCTCCGAAATAGTCGCAGCGCCGACGCTCGTCCCGGCGGCGGCGCGTGCGTCGGCGCCGTATCCGACCGCCACGCACAAGTCGGCGGCGGCGGTGCGCGCGTCGGTACCGACGGCGACGCCGCGGTTGCCGTCGACGTACGCCCGGGTACCCACGACCACCGCGCTTTCGCCTCCGACGATGTCGCGCGCGTCGGCGCCTACGACGACCGCGTCCGTGCCGGCGGCCGAGGCGTCGCGCCCCACGACGACGTTTCCTTCGCGAGCGGCCGCCGCTCGCCGCCCCACGACGACGCACTCGGCGTCGGTCGACGCAGCGTTCGCACCGACGACCACGGATCCGCTGGCGATCGTTTGCGTCGCGAACGCCCCCACGACGGTGTCGCCGGCGCCGTTCCCGCGCGCGCCGCTTCCCACGACGACGTCGTCGGGGCCCACCGAGCGCACGGCGTGACCGACGGCGACCGAGTCGACGGTATCGAGCGACGCGGCGCCGACGCCGACGACGACCTTGCGCTTCGTCGAGCATTGGGCGTTCGTACCGACGACGACGCAGTCGCCTTCGCCGTCGCCCGATCCCCACGCGTGCGCGTCGGCGCCGACGACGACGGTGTTCCGCGTTTCGGAAACGGCTTCGCTGCCGACGACCGTCGCCGACCCGAGAACGGCGCCAGCGCCCTGCCCGACGACGACCTGACCGGGGGCGCGAGCGCGCGCTCCGCGACCCACGGCGACGAGCCCGTTCGCGTCGCCGCCCGACGTGCGCACACCACTTCCCACGGCGACGTCGGCCGTCGATTCCGCGTGCGCCCGGTATCCGACGACGACGGAACTCAACGCCGCGCCGTCGGCCGCCGCTTCGCTTCCGACGACCGTCGCGCGCGCGACCACCGATTCGGCCGCGCGACCCGCGACGACGCTGTCGTCGGCCGTATCCGTCGCCGTCGCTCCGTATCCGACGACCGTGCCGCCCGTCGATCTCGCCGCCGCGCCGGTTCCGACCGCGACCGTTTCGTGCGCAGCGCAAAGCGCGCTGCCACCGACGGCCGTGGCGTTCGTCGCGGTGGACCGCGCGGCGCGGCCGACGACGACGCTGTCGGCGGCCGTCGACGTCGCTCCGTACCCCAAAACGGTGTCGCCCAAGGATTCGGCGACGGCCGTCGCGCCGACGACGACCGACTGCGCGGCGGCGAGCCGCGACAAACTCTGGTAGCCGACGACGACGCTGTCCGACGTGCCTTCGACGGCTGCGTGCCGACCGATGACGGTCGCGTGCGTCGCGCCCGAATCGGCGCTCGCCTGCGCGCCGACGACCACCGCGTCGCCGTGCGCCGTCGCGGCGTCGCGCCCGATCACGACGGCGTCGTCGCCCGTCGCGTCGACGCCCGGCCCTATTCCGACGGTACCGGTACCGTCGACTTCAGCCCCGAAGCCGACGGCCACGGCGTTCGTGGATCCCGCCGCGGCGGTCGCTCCGTCACCCACGGCGACGCCGCCGTTTTCGCTCATGGTCGCCGCGCGCCCGATCGCCACGCCGTAGCTTTTCGTGCTGGCGACGGACGCGTCGGGGCCCACCGCCACGTTCGCCGTGCCGCCGGTGCTCGACGCCTGGCGCCCGACGACGATCGAGTCCGTGCAGTTCACGGCCGCCGACAGCCGCCCGATCGCCACGTTGTCGTCGCCGGGCCCGGCGCGCGCGCTCGTGCCCATCGCCACGTTACTGCCGCCGGCGATCGTCGTCGCGCCGTACCCGATCGCCGTGCCGGCGGCGCCGTCGGCCGTGGCCGAGCGTCCAACGGCGATCGTCTGCGAATCGGCCGCCGTGGCTTCGTGTCCCAGCGCCACGGCGTCCGTGGCGCCGGCTCTGGACGAGTCGCCCAGCGCCGTCGACGACTCGCCGTCCGCTCGCGCGCTGCGCCCGACGGCCATCGATGCCGTCCGCGTCGCTTCCGAGGAGTCGCCCGCCGCCACGCTCGATTCGCCGCTGGCCGTCGCGTACCGCCCGGCGGCAAGCGCCGAATCGCTCGTCGCTTCCGAGGAGTCGCCCGCCGCCGCCGCCGACTCGGCCGTCGCCTGCGCGTTTCGACCCACGGCGGTCGCACCCGTCCGCGTCGCCTGCGCCGAGTCGCCCACCGCCACGGCCGATTCGCCGCTCGCCGCCGCCGCGCGTCCGCCTGCAAACGCCGCAAGATCGCTCGCCGCCGCGTTGTCGCCCAGGGCCGTCGCCGAAACGCCGGTCGCCGACGCCGCGCGCCCCGTCGCCACGCCCGCCGTTTGCGTCGCCGCCGCTGCGTCGCCGACGGCCACGGCCGACGCGTCGATCGCCACCGCCACGTTTCCGACGGCTACGGTTGCCCTGTCGGTCGCCGATGCGGTATCGCCCACCGCCACCGCCGACGCATCGAACGCCGACGCCGAGTGTCCGACCGCGACACCCGAATCGGCATCGATCGCCGACGCGCCCGAGCCGACGACGACGGCGTCGGGCGACGCCGCGTTCGCTTGCGCGCCGCTTCCGCCGACGAACGTTCTCGGGGCAGCAGCCGTCGCGGTCGTTCCGATCGCCGCCGCGTCCGTCGCGCTCGCCGACGCGCCGTGTCCCACCGCCAGCGCGCTCGTCGCCGACACCGATGCGTCGTCTCCCACCACCACCCCCGAACTCGCACCGACGGCTTCCGCTCCGGCACCGACGACGACGGCTTCCGTCGACGCAATGTCGGCTTGCGCTCCGTGTCCCATCGCCAGGGAGTCGACGGCCGCCGCATCCACCGCTGTTCCGATCGCCACGGCGTGCTCCGACGGCGCCAAGGCGGCGTCACCCATAGCTACCGCGCCGTCGGCGGTCGCCGCGGACCCGTGCCCCACCGCTACCGAATCGACGTCGCTCGCCACGGTGTTCGCGCCGACAGCGACGTTCGCGGATCCCATGGCCAGAGCGTCGTCACCGACCGCCACGCTCGCGTCGGCGGCATCGGCTCCGCCGCCGACCGCCACGCTTCGGATTCCGGTGGCAGTCGCGTCGCGGCCGACGGCCACGCCGTCGTCGCCTCCCGACGTCGACGCATCCGCGCCGACCGTGACGCCCCCGCCAACACTCGACGCCGCGAATCCGATGGCAATGGTTTCGACGCCGATCGTCGTCGCCATGTGACCGACGGCGACGGCGTCGTCGCCGTCGACCGACGCATCCCGTCCCACGGCCACACCGTCTTCGCCGACGACAACGGCTTCGTCGCCCACCGCCACGCCGCCGGACGCCGACGCCGTAGCGTCCGGCCCGACGGCGACCGATTCCGTCGCCGCGACCGCCGCACGACCGACCGCCGCGCCTCCGCCCGCACCCGCCGCGTCCATGCCCACGGCGAGGGTCCCGTCGCCGGGACCCACGACCGCGGCACCACCGCCAATCGCCAGCCCGCCGTCCGTCGAATCGGATTCGGCGGCGCACCCGATCACGACGCACCGGTCGCCGTTGACGCAGCGCGCGGTGCGCCCGACCACGATGCAGCAGCCGCCGGAATCGATGCGCGCTTCGCTCCCCACGACGACGGCGTCGCCGCTGCCGCCGGCGTACGCTGCGTACCCAACGGCGACCGCGTCGCTCTGGGGACCGTCGATGTCCGCGCGGCTTCCGACCGCGACGTTTCGCTCGCCGCCGTCTTCGAGCGCGGCGTCCGCCAGGTACCCGACCGCCAAGCTGTCTTCGCCCGCCTGGGCGCCGGCGCCGACAGCCTGCGAGCGATCGCCGATGGCGCGCGTGCGCCGCGATCCCACGGCCGAGCCGACGGCCATCGCCGACTGCCCGTCGGCCTCGGCGCCGACGCCGATGGCCATGCGCGACCCGGAGCCCGGATTTTCGGGATGGACGTCGGCGTCCCACCCGATGACGATCGGGCGCACGTTGAGGCCCTGGCGCACGAGATGCCAGGAGCCGCGCTCGTACCACGTCAGTATCGCGGATTCGCCGATCCGCAGGGCTTCCGTCGCGAAGTCGGCGCTCTCGAGAAAGACGTAGCGCGTCGGATCGGTGCCGCGAACGTGCTGCACGATCTTGACGAAGCCGTCGACGAGCGACGGATCGTCGCCGAAGGTAAGGGTCATGTCCTCGTCGGCGCTCTCTACCACGGTCACGGTGCGGTCGTACGCGACGGCGGGCGTCGGACCGTCGCGGGCGCCGTCGAGCCACTGCGAACACGACAAGCACAGCGCCGTGATCTGGCCGACGGTCGTGCGCGATTCGTGCGTTATCAGAAGTTGCGCTTTGAGAACGCGATTGCGCTCCGTGTGCGATGCCATCGCGCTTCGCGTTCGCTTTTTATTCGCTGTCGTCGCTGCGCTTCGAACGGCCGCCGCCGAAGACGCGGTCGGCCACGCGGTCGGCGATGGCCAGCATCGTCGCTTTCTTCTTGCGCGCGGTGAGCCATTGCGCCAGCACGACGCCGGCGATCACAACCGCGAGGATCAAAAGGGCCACGGCCGCGGGTCGCCGCCACTTGCGCACGGGGCGGTACGCGGGCGCCATGCGCACGGTTCTCGGCGTGTAGCCACCGGGCGACAGCGGCATGTCGAGATCGGCGCCTGGCGTCGGGCGCGCAACCGGGGTCGCCGCCAAATCGACGTCGCCGCCGGCCGCCGCGGGCTTGTCGCTCGCCCACCGGATCGGGTCGTATCGAGGCGTCGCAAACAAATTCCGCATTGGCGTCCCGGACTCCAGCGGATCCACCGCCGGTATGCCTTGCGGCGTGAAGTCTTCCGCGGGTTTTCCAAAAAGCCAACCGAGCACCATTTTTGTGGGACACTACGCGCGCCCCGGACGTCGTCCCATCTGGCACCGATCGAGGCACGACATCGGTTGCACGGCCGATCGGCAATCGCGCCGGCACCGCTCGCGTTCGTCTCGTTCGTCAACGCGCCGCGCGAGCTCGCTCGACGCCGCGGTCGCTTGCCCGACCACAGCCTTCTTGTGGTTGCGATTGACCGCACGGCGGCGGCGGTTGCGGCGCGCGATGGCGACGACCACGGCCGTCGCCAGCGCCGCGACCACGACGGCAACCACGACGGCCGTGGCAACGCGACCTATTTTCACACGGAATCGAACGTCCATTTCTTTATTAACACGGCGCCATGCGATTGCGCGGGACGTCGTCGACGACGACGCACCACATGGGTGCCGGCCGCACGCCGCCGGGAATCGTCGGCAGCGTCGGTTGCGCCATCGACGCCTTGGCGGGCGTCACGTAAAACGGCTGTCCGGGCGTCGACGCGCCGTCGGCCGCCGCGTACACGGCGGTTCGTTGCAGTTCTTCGTTCGATGTCCACAGGTACGTCATGCGCGGGGCGTCCTGCCAGGCGCCCGGTTGCGGCAACCGGCAATGCGTTCGGTCGATGTCGCGTGCGCGCGCCGCCATCTTTTTTTCCTACCCGGATCCGCGCGCCGAGCACGGCTTCGACTTCAAAGCGCATCGATGCCCTTTCGCGCGCGCGCGCATTCTTTCGCAAAGAATTCCTTCGCCGCTCGCTCCGATGTCGAGATGCCGAGCGGCCACGATCTCGCGTCCGATGACGTCGACGTACCGTTCGCGCTCGACCGTGTCGAGCGGCTTTCGTTCGCAAACACGCCGCTACCTGAGCATGCGTGAGCCTCAATATCTTCGCGTATTTCACGGCGCAGCGCTGCCATCGCCAAGCGAACCGCATTGATCGACGACGTTTCTTCGAGCAAGCACATCGAAAAATGGGTCAACGATTGTCTCGTCGCGATCCGCGCCGAATCGCCTTCGACGCGCTCAAAACGCTGCACAACGACGAATTCGTGCTCGTCTTCACCGCCGACGAAACCATTCACTACTTGCGTCGCGACGTCGAGGCCGGCGACGGCTGGCTCGTGTACAACGACCGGCGACACGAGAAAACGCACGCGACAAATCGCGACGTTCGAAACTTTCTCATCCGATTCGGTCCCGACGCCATCCAAGCCGTCGCGATCCACGTCCCGGACGATTTACGTCCGACGATACTGTACTGGACGGAATACGTCCAGCAACACCCCGACATGTATCCCGAACTGTTCGAGGACGAAGACAGCGGCGGCGGCGGCGACGACGACGACGAATCGGAGACATCGCCGTGGGCGCGGCCGACAGCCGGCGTGTCGCCGTCGGTCGCTGTCGGTGAAGCGGCACCGGCCGCCTAACACGCCGCGCGTTTCGCCGCAAATAGAGAGTTTTCGATAGCGTTTAAACCGCCATGCATGCGTTTTGCCTGGACGCTAATTAGCGGAGAACCTAGTTCATGCACAACGCTATTTTGTTGAAATGGTGCACCGTTTGGAATTTACTACTCGTTCGGGCGCGCGTTTTGCGCTATCGAAAACTCTCTATTATTCGGTCATTCGCATTGCCGCGCGCTCGTCACATCGTTTTATCGGTGAAACACGCACCGGTCGCCGTCGCATCCGCGTTCCGATTCCGGCAACGCGTCGACGACGATCGCATTTTCGTCGGCGTCCCCGCAGTCTTCGCCGGGCGAGCGAGACATCGACCGCACGAGCCCGCTGCGAATCACTCGCGAATAGTCCGGCCGGTGTCGAACGGCCGCGCGACGCCGGCGGTACTCGACCTCGTCGATGGCCTCGTACGGCATCTGCGCGTACGCGCCGCCCGTTTTGGCGCGCGGCAGAAACGTGATGCCTTTGAGATGCGTCTGGTACTCGGCCAACAAACGCGCGAGCGTCTCGGGGCGCTCGCGTCCGGGATCGAACGACACGGTGCAGCTGACGGCGTTGTCGGACCAATAGGCCTGCATGAGCGCGGCGAGGCGCATCTGCTCGCGGGCGCCGAGGTCGTCAAGCGACCGGCCGACGCCCGAATCGACCGCGAACTCGGCGACGACGCGGCCCTCGGGATCGCAGACGTCGGGCTCGATCGGCACGCCGGCGTCGCGCAGCACCGGAACGAACTCGCTGTCGGCGGGCACGCGCACGCGCCGCACGTAGTAGCGCGCCTCCGGGTAGTGGATGCCGGGCGTCGAGCCGCCGAGCAGCGAAATCGTGCCCGACGGCTTGACGGTGGTGACGCGGACGGCCGCCGAGATGCCGAAGTGCGCCGCCATGTGCTCGTTGATGCGGCGCGCCTCGCCGTAGCCGGCCGACAGCCAGCGCACCAACACGCGCTCGTCGGGCTCGCGGTCCAAAAATTGCGCGACGCCCGTCACCGACACGCCGATGCGCCGCTTGCGCCGGATCGCGGCGCGCGACTCCGCCCAATGGAGATCGCCGAGCGCTACGGTCGTCGCGTACATGGTCGCGAACCGGACGGCCTCGACGAACTCGTCGAGCGTGCGGCACCGCGCCAGAAAGACTTCAGCCAGGTTGCAAGCTTCGCCGCTCGTCAGCGCGATCTCGCCGCACGGGTTCGTGCCGCCGACGTCACGATCGACGTCGTCGCGGGCGTCGATCGTGCGTCCGCGCCGACGGGCGTTGTCGAGCCACACGACGCCGGGCTCGCCGTTGCGGTGCATGCGCCGCGCCACGGGCAAGTAGTCGTCGGAGCGCAAATGCGTGGGCGCCACGACCGAATTGTTCGAGCACCAGCCGTACGCCGCACGCTCCGGGTTCTTGTCGTAGTCCTTGAGATCGAGAAAGTCGTCGTCGTCGATGGCGCCGAACGCGATCTCGCTCGAGCGCCGCACGTTGCCGGCGACGACGCACCGCCCGATCATGTTCATGAGGTCGACGACGCCACGGACGCCCACGCCGCCAATGCCAGCTCCGCTGGCTAGCGCATCGAGACGCGCACGCATCGATTCGTGCAATCGCCGCAACGGCTCGGGACCGGCCGAAACGCCGCCGAACGTCTTGAGCGGCTCACCCGCCGCACGAACGCGCGAGTAGTCGAACCGTACATCGCAGCTCGCCGGCATCATGTAGCTCGCCAGCAGCGCTTCGACGCTGTCGACCCACCCTTGGCGCGTGTCGTCGACGACGAAATCGACCCCGCCTTCTTTTGGCGCGAAGAGTTCGACGCCGGCGCCCAGCGTGTCGAACCCGACGCCACCGCCGAGCATGCACATGTCCATGAGGAAGCCGTACGGCTTTTCGGGGCGACCCCCGTACGCGTCGGGCGACGTCGACGTGAAGTAGCAGTTGCAGAGCGCCGCGTGCATCTTGCGCTCGTGAACGAGCGGCGTGCCCATGGCCCAGAGTCCCCGACCGGGCGGCGTGAACCGCATCTCGAACACGAGCTCGAACATGCGCTCGGCGGCGGCACCGGCCGTCGCGCGTTCCCACGCGATGTCCGTTTCGCAACAATGGCGGCGCTGCATTTCGAAACAGCCTTCGACGACGCGGCGCACGGTGTCGTGCCACCGCTCGCGAGTGCCGGCGGGCGTGCGCCTCGAATACGTGCGGTAGTACACGAACTCGCCGAGGCCGCCGTCGGCGATCTCGGCAAAGGGCGCCGCGGCGTCGCGAAACGCGTCGCAAAACGAATCGTTCAGCCGGAACGCACCGAGCCCGTCGTCGCGAAACCGTTCGGCGGTCATTTATTCGAGTTTTTCGACGATCGATCTCTCCCCGTTCGACCTTTTTCGACCGGCGACCGCGCTGGCGCGAGCGCGAATCAAAAGACGGTCAACGCGAGGAAAACCTCAAGATCGACGCCGGCGCGCACTCCCGGGAATTCGACTTCCAACCACAGAACGTCGCTCAACTCCGCGAAATCGTAGCCGAAAAAACGCCAAATATGCACGTGCCGTCTATTCCTAGTCCATAAAGGCCGGGGTATTCGCATCTCCGACACCGAGCGGTCGGCGGTCTTCGCTCGGACCACCGCTTCGTGCGGAGCATGCTTGCACCGCATCATGCACGAAACACTCGAAACAGTCGTTCCGATCCCGGCTTCCGCGGACGAAAACTCGAACCGCGCCAATCGACCGTCGGCGCCGGTGTCGTCCGCCTGTTTCGAAACGACAACGTTGCCGCGGCAACTCATTATCCTCTCGGTCCGCCTTTCCGTCACAACGTACACCGGAAATTCGCGCTTGGACCCGCCGCCGAATTTCGATTTCGCGATCGAAAATTTCGCGACGACGTCGATCACACGCGATCCGTGGATTTCCTCCGCGTTCGTCAGTATTTTTTCCCGAACGTCCGCGCGATGCGACCACCGAAACAATCGCCCGTCCTCGACGATCGCGGCGCAACAAACACGAACGTCGGCCAGTCGAACGGATTTCGGAAACGACGCAGCGACCACCTCGTAATGCTCGTCGTTCGCAAGAGCGGGTATCGTCACGGGTCGATCGAAGGTCGCCATGCGCGTCGCCATGCGATGGACGTTTATCGCACCGTCCGCGCGAGCCACGGGCGCGAGCGGGAGCGGGATTTTCGGTGCCGGCTGATGAATTTCCTTCCAGTCGAATCCGAGAAAACTCAGCGTCGGCCGATGAACGCGCGCGACCACGTGTTCAGCGACGCCGTGGCGGCAATATTCCAGCGCGGACGTCGTCGTGCTCCTCGGCGAAAGCGTCGAGAAACAACTCGCGATGTTCGAAATACGGCATTTTACGAAGCGTGTCGGCGTGCGTCGTGAACCGACGACCGCCCACGTTCAATCGAACCAAGCTCATCGTCGTCGAGGTTCCTCGTCAACGAAGCGCAGCTTATATTTACTTATTGCGCGCCGATCAGCCTCCCGGCGCGCACCGATACGCCGGTACCCGCCTGCCACGGATCGGGGAGCTGGTCGAGAACGCACTCGTACGAATCGTCCGCAAACCGGTGACGGTACACGGCGCCGGCGACGACGATGACTTCCTGCGCCGCAGGCGACGCGTTCACGACCAGCATGCCGGGAACGTTGAAGAAACTCGCATGGCGAAAAACGGCGATCGTGCGCGGCGGCCGATCGGCTCGATCGGGTCCCAGCGTCTGTTCGCACCGTTCGGCACCGACGACAAAACGGACCAAGTCGTTCGACAGAGTTTTTTTCGCGTCGCAAGGTTTTGTTGAAACGCGCCAACGCACGCCATGTCCGGATTCGAAGAATTCCCGCCGCCGACGCCCGATAGCGACGCCGACAGCGATTCGGACGTCGATACCGCCGATAGCGACGACGAAGCCGGTAGCGATAGCGACTTTGAAGCCGAACCCGAACCCGAAGATTTCTCGGACGTTCCGCGCCGGTGGCGATGGACGACGGCGATCGCGTGGCTTCTTGCGACCGCGGCCGTCGTCTGGGCGATGACGACGAACGTCGAACGGCCGCCGCTGTAAATAAATGACAACGACGGATCCACGATACGTCGCGCAGGTCGCGTCGCTGTTCGCCACCAAGACCGCGCTGCCCGAAGGCCCGAGCGCGTGGTCGGCGACGGAGCGCGACGCCAGCGCGGACCGCATCGGCGAATACCATTTTCGCACGCCGGAGCACGCCGCCGGCACCGACATCCTCGTCGGGGCGCGCGCGTCGATCTCCGGCGACGCCGAAAACGCCGTGATCCGCGTCGACGTTCCGAACGCGAAAAAGGCGCGCGGCGCCGCGACGCTCGACCTCCGCTCGAGCCCGGTGCCGCTGTTCGCCGTCGGTCAGGTGAGGCTGCGGACGTTCACGCGCCGCGTGCTCGCGGACGGCGCGACGATCGCGCTCGAGATCGAAACGCTCGCGGCCGACGAGCCGACGCTGGCGTTCGCGCAAGACCCCGATTTCGCGGCACTGCAATAAAACAGCGACGACGACCTTTCCGGCCGAGGAAATCGATCGGATGGCGCGCGGTCTCGCCGACTCGAACCTGCCCGACGACGTGCTTCGGCCCTTGCGGGAAACGGCGCCAACGCACGTTCTGGTAGGCCGCGCGCATGTCCATTTTATTGCGTGCGCTTCATGTCCGGGTACGTAACGGCGACAAACACGGCCACGTCGGGATCGTCCTTTGCCGTGCACAATAAGGTACCTTGGTACAGAACGTCGCCCTCGTACGTACCGCCGCCGCCCTGCGCGATCGGCGCGTTCGACAGGCTCGCGACGTACGTGTGCGAGTGCTCGATCGAGTCGGGGCACTTCGACTTCATCCACCACTGCTGGCCGAGCTGCACCTCGTCGCTTTCGTCGCCGTCCGTTCTCTCGAGGAAGTACGTCGACGCGTCCGACTCGCCGGCGACGAGCGTCAGGTTCGAGTTCAGAACGTCGGCCTGCGACGGCGTGTGCCACCAGAGCTCGGGCGCCGGCGGGTACTCGCTCGCCGCGTCGTCGCACTGCGTTGCGTCACTCGGCGCCTCGACGACGACGTGAACTTCGTCGCCGTACGACATGACCTTGCCGTAACGGCTCGTCGACTTGGCGACGAACCGCACGGGCATCACGCGCTCGATCGTCTTTAGGTACTCGAGCTCGATCCGCACGATCTGTGGCGCGAGCCAATCGTCGGCGCAGCCGTCGTTCACGGCCGGAAACGCCTCGCTCGGCACGGCGACGATCGCTTTCGAGCACCCCGTAGTCATGAGCACGAGCGGCTGCGTCCGGCCGGTCGCGGCGTCGAACGCGATCGCGTCGCCGTAGCCCGCGGCGCAGTCCGTCGGTTTCTTCGGAGCGCCGGCAACCGGCCAGCGCGGCGCGCGACCGTTCACGACCATGGCGTACAGCGCGTACGCGGTGGCGATCGCCGCCACCGCCGCGAGAACCGTGAGCGTGATTCCGACGACGCGGAGGATCCGTTGGCGGTTCATTTGTTTTTTTCGCGCGGACGCGTCACGGCAAAACGGTCGCGAGCGGGCGCACGGCGAACGTCCGCCGGCGCTGGTTACGCATCGCGCCGGCCTCGGTCGGGTTGCCGCGCCACAACGGCACGTCTCCGTCGAGCAGGCGATCGCCGGTCGCAACGAGCGCGAACACGCGCTCGGCGCTTGTGCGCAGCAAATTCGCGCTTTGAACGTCGACGTACCCGACGCCGTGTTCCTCGGGCGCCCACTCTTCGAGGGTCATCGGGAACGCGAAAAACGCATCGCCCCGCGCGTCGACGGCGGGGCCGCCGCGCATCGCGCGCAAAAGCTCGCCGCGGTTCATGCACACGGCGCGCGCGACGCGGACGTCGCGCGTCGGCGGCTCGTCGTGGTGCGGCGGCGGCTTGTAAACGTCGATGACGGGCACCAGGGCGACGTTGCCGGCATCCTGGTAAAACAACGGCAAGCACGGGTCGAGCGTCAGCGGGTTGTCCGGGAGGCACGAAACGCCGGCGGCCTGGCGCGATCCAAATTAGCGCGCACGGCGTCGCGGTACGCCGGGCACCGCTCCATGCACCATCCCTCGACGACGCCGCGCGCGGCCGCGACGGCTCGCGGGGTGCACGGCGGGCAGTCGTAGTAGTACATCATGCGGCCGCCGGGCGCTCCGGCGCCGCCACCGAACGAATTCGTGTCGGCAAGCATCGTCGACGCCGGAACGACCGTCGAATCGACCACGAATCGGCACGTCCGCCAGCGAGCGAGCGCGACCATGCGCAACCGCTCAAACCGCGGGTCGCCGAGCGCCGACAGAAGCCGCCAGCACCAGATCGGCGCCGGCGGCACGTGCGGATCGCGTCGGAATCGCATGGCGCCGATCCGGCACGGAAGCGGGTAGTCGTCGAGATCGAGCCGTCCCGGAATCCGCACGAAGCGCCGACCCGGCGCTCGGTAATCGGCGATTTCGACCGTCGGAACGACGTAGGCCAGTTCGCCGGCATCGTACAGCTCGCGAACGTTGTCGCGCAGTCGATACCCGGCTGCGTCCAGAACGTCCATGATGCACGGCAACGTTATCGTGAGCACGGTTCGCGCGGCGCGCGCAATGTCGTGCAGATTCGGCACGTCGGAATGCAACCGAATCGTCATCCGACAGTGGTCGTCCGCACCGAAATCGTCGGAAACGCCGTCGAACTCGAACCGTGCCATCGGAAAACGATCGGTCGCGATCTCCCGCATCGTGCGCATCTGCGCCTCGACCCAACCGTCCACCGCCTGGAAGTCGCGCTCGCCAACGCCGCCGATGCGAGGCGCCGCGAACACGACGGGAACGTTGTTCTCGACGGGAACGTTCAAAACGACGAGATCGCCCGGCGCGACGGGCATCGGTGCCAGCTCCGGTTCCGGCTCGCCCAACGAGATCTCGCCGGACGACGGACTCATCGCGTCGTCCGACTCGCCCAACACCGCGTCGTTCTGCCGCCAAAGAGCGGCTTGGTTTTCGTACAACGTCCGCTCGGCGTTTCCTCGCGTTTCGATGATCTGAACGACGTCGCCAGCGACGCTGCTCAAAAACCGTCGAACGTCGCGCGGCGACGCGACCGTCGCGTCCGCCATCTCGTCACGCACGAGCCAGTAGTCGCGATCGCGACCGCGACCGCGCTCGAACGTGCGAAAGCCGTAGACGAGGTGCACGGTGATCGTGGCGTCGGCGCTCGCGCTCTCCAAAGCATCGATGACGGCCCGAGACGAATCGTCGCTCGACATTTTTTGTAGGGCCGGCGGCGCGCCTTGGAAAAAAGATGTCGACGGCGCCACCGCAGGAATCGCCGCCGATCGACATTCCGCTCCCGACGCCGCCCGGGTTGCGCCGGTACCGCTCGGCGAGCGCTTCGTCGACAGCGATCGCGGGCGACGCGGCGTCGCTCGATCGCGCCGCGATCGACGAAACGGTCGTCGACCTTTTGCTGTGGCACGGCTGGCGCTTCGAACGCGCGAACCCGTGGTCGCCCGACGTCTATTTGCGGCCGCCGCCCGAGCACCCGCGTGCCGCCGCCGAGGTATCGCGATCGCACTCGGTCGAAACGACGTGGCGCAAGCGCCCGATCCGCGTGCCGACGTGGGCCGTCGAAAGCTAGAGTCGCGGTGTGTTAACGAGCAGCTCGCGAGCCAGCTCGACGGCCGCGCGCGCGATTTCCGACGGCAACGGCCCGGTCGCCGTCGAGACAAGCGCGTGGAATTTTTCGACGAACCGCCGCGCCAGCCGGAGCACCGCCATCGCAACGACGGCGTCGCCGGAAACGCCGCACGCGGCGTCGCACAGGAACGACGACTCGGTCGCGAGCATCAGTCGGTCGTCGAGCACGCGCAGCATGCGAATTTCTTGGTCCACGATCTCGGCCGCCGAATACGCGTAATCGGTCAACCACTCGAGGTCGCGCGCGTCGACGGGACACGTGTCTTCGAACCGGCTCGCGAGCAACAGCGCCGCCACCGCCGCGAGCTGGAGGTCGTCTCGCGCGATCGGCTCGTCGACGAAATGCACGTAGCGGTCGTAGTACCGCACCGAAAGCAGCGCGGCTTCGAACGAAAAATCCCGGTCGTCGCAGACCTCGAACATCCACTCGACGACGACGTCGCGGTACCGGTGCGCCGCCGGTTGCGCGCAGCGCGCCGGCTCCGCGATGCGCCGCTCGAGTTCCTGGCGGCGAAGATGCGCAAGCGCGATTTCGAACGAAACGGCTTTTTTGTTGTTCGGCGCGCGCTCGGCGAGGCTCGCGCACCAAAGTTCTCGATCTGCGCGGCTGCGACTGGGTCACCGACGAAACCTTGGCGGCGCTGGCGCGGCTCGATAACCTGGACCGCGTCACCTTGTGCGGGTGACCGAGCGCGGCTCTGATTCGCCGGCGTGACGGTCGCGCGCTGAGCGTCCGACGCCCGATAAGTCGGGCCGCAGCCACTTCGACGCGCAAAAATGCCTCGCGACCCCACAGACGCGCACTCGGTGCTGGGATGCCTGTGGCGACGGAAACTGCGCCCGCTCGTCTTCTCGGGAAGCAACGTCCACTTCGACGAGATCATGACGTACTCCAAGAACGACCCGAGGTGGCGCACGCCGCCGCACAGCTATCTGCTCAAAGCGGCCGTCGACTACGTGCAGACGCCCGGGCGGACCGACGATTTCCTCGAGTGGGCGCGAGCGAACGGACGCGAAAGCAACCTGTACGCCGTCGGCATGTTCAGCTGCCCGCACGTGGGGCCGCTGGTAATGGTCGTTCTGTTTCCGATCGTCGCGATCGTCGATTGCTTCGGATCGCTTTGGCGCTGGCTCCGCGCGTGCGCCGGGCAGTCCACGCGTAATAAATCCAGCCCTAGCTTCGTTCGCGCAAAATGGCGAAACGCAAAGCAACGAACAGCGCCAGTGACGATGGCGGCGGCGGCCGCACAAAGCTCGACGACCTCGAAGTCGGCACGTGGCTCTCGAGCGTCGCGTACTGCCGGGTCGACGAGATCGACCGCGCCGCCCGAGAAGTCACGGTCACGAACGACCGCGGCCAGCGCCTCCGCATCGCCGGCGGCGTCCTCGAATCGGAGACGCATTCGGCGCGCCAGTTCTCCCGCACGGAGGAAAAGACCGCGACGGAACTCGCGGCAATCCTCGCCGGCGTCAAGGACCGCGTCTTCACCGTCATGTTCCTGAAGCAGCAAACGGACGCGAGCGTCGCCGCCGCGCTTCAAAGCGTTCGGGCGGGCGACCTCGACACGCCGGCCAAGCGACGCAAGTTCGCGCGCGACAAGATTCTTCGGGGCGAAGAGCGCGTCCTGACGGGCCATCTGATCGGCGTCGAGGAGCGGCTGGGGCGCGTGCAGGTCTGGGACCTCGAAACCGCGGGGCCGCGCCGGATCGACAGTCGCACCATACGTTGGATCATCGTCGACGACGCGAAATACGTGTGGAACGGTCGCGCGGACCAATAAATCGTTCATTGCGATGCGAATCGGGCCGCGGCTTGCTCGTAGCCGGCGTCGACGAGCGCCCGCTTCTGTTCCGCGGTCATGTGGAAATCGAGGAACCCGACGCCCTCGGGTACTTTCAAGGGTACGGTGCGCCGCCAGTACTTGTCGGCGACGTACATGCGGTCGATCGCCGCCATGAACGTCTCGACGACGGCGTACAAGTACTCGAAGGCGCCCCACTTCGCCGGCGGATCGCGAGCGGCGGGGCTCGGTGCCGGCACGAGCTTCAGGCCTACGACGCGGGCCATGTCGGCGTCCGAGTCGCCGAACACGTACAGCGGGTAGTTCTCGACGACGCCGCCGTCGACGATGCTGCGATCGATCGGGCGGAAGGCCCCGGGAACGCTGATGGACGCGCGAACGGCAGCCGCGACCGGCATGTCGGGCGTGTCCTCGGTCGAGAACACCACCGACGTCGTCGTTTCGAGGTCGGTCGCCACCACCCGCAGCCGTTTGGGAAGGTCGGCGAACGTCGCCCGTCGCCCGAGTTTGAGCTTGTGCTCCAAAAGGGCGTCGAACCACGTCTCGAACGCCGCGCCCTCGAACAGGCCGAGCGTCCACGGCATCTGCGCGATGCGCCGCGCGACGCCCGCGAACCCCATGGCTTTGCCAGCCAACCGAAGCGCCGCCCACGGGCTGTCGGCGAACGCGCCGAAGCCGTCGACGAGCGTCATGAGGTCCGTGTCCTCGATTACTTGCGCGAGCTCGGCCGGCACGTAGCCGGCCGCGAACGCCGCCGCGAAGATCGACCCGGCGCTCGTGCCGGCGAACTCGCGAAGGCGATCGAAGGCGCCGCGCTCCACAAGCGCGCGCGCCGCGCCGCAGAACATGAGCCCGAGGACGCCGCCGCCGCTCATCACCAGCCGGTCGACGTCGTCGCCGATCGAAACGGTGCGGACCGCCGCCGCTCGTGCTCGCGCTCGCGCGTCCATTGCCATTTTAAAGGGGTCCAAATTGCTCAACAAGCCACTCGCGAGCGTTCACAGAGATCCGATGGTTTCCGTTGCACGCGCAATCCAGCACCCGATTCAAACCAGCACATTTTGCATGCGGCTTCGCGCAACGTTTATTTGTCTTCCCCCCGAACGCTAGATTGCCTCCGGGCGGCCGCACCCTCAAGCACGTTCCAGGGCGTCGAGCCGCGCGCTCACGTCGCGCATCCACTCCACCATCGCGCTCTGCCAAGCGACCGTGTTCGCGTCCGCGTTCGCCGCCGCTGGTGGCGGCGGTTGCGGATACGCCCAATCGAGCTCGACGAGAACGCGCCGCGCGGCGGCGTTCTTCGCTTCCCGCTTCGTTTGGCCGCCGGCGGCGTGCGTCATCCGATACCCGTCGGGCGTGTCCACGGTGACTCGCGGCCGTGCCGGCTCGCGCCGTCGGGCGCCGGCACCGCGCGGTACCATGGCGGCCGCACGGCTCGCTGCGTCCACTCGTTGAGTCGCGAAACGTCCATCGTCGGCGCGCGCGCCGCGATCGCTTTGCTTTTGCGTCGCGAAAACACCGCGCCGACGCCGGGCGACCTCGAACGCTCAAAGTTCCGCTCGGCGGACCGCTCCCAAAAAATGCGCTGCCTGAAAACCGTCGTTTTGGCCATGGCGCTGGCGTTCGACCGCGTCGGCGAACCCGAGCTCCGCAACGGCGTCCTCGATTTGTACGACCGCGACCTGCAGTACCGCGCGCCCGAAACGGACCGTGGGTGGTACAACATCACGCGCTGGTGCCAACGCTGCGTCGACCCAAGCGCACCGTACGCACCGATCGTTTCCGACATCGTCGAAGCCCGGATCGACGCCGACGCGTTCGTCGAGGGCACCGACCCGGCCGACCGCAACCGCGTCGGCGCGTGTTTTGCGAAATAAATCGCTTTTTGCGGTAACGCCCGCGCAGTCATTCGTAGTTCGCACCCAGCACGCGACCGGGCCCGCACCTGCGCTTTCGCGTCGTCGCCGGCAATTCTTGTCAACCGGTGACCGCGCAACGGTCGCCGCCTCGTCGAAAAAGCAACAGCGCGCGATGAATTGGTTCGACAAGCTCACCGCGTGGCAAAAGGCGCTCGTGATCGGCGCCATCGCGTTCGTGGTCATCTGCGTGGCGTACGCGCCGGTCGCGATCGCAGAATCCGTACTCGCACGTCAGAAGCGCCGCTCGGCGATGCGCCGCATCGGGTACCCGGAATCGTGGACGGGCGAACTGCCATCGCCCGAAAGCCTGCGAAGACGCCGCAGGGTGTACGGCTAATGAACGCGTTTATTTCTTCACGGCTCCGTACCCGCACCGCATCCGCATCCGCGCGACGCTAGCGTCGCGCTCCGATCCCGCCATCTCAAAACGGTGGCGCTCGAACGCTTCGAACAGTTTGTCGGAGCACGCGTGGTACCCGGCGAACAGCGCGACGTCGCCGACGCGAACCGAGCGGCCGTCGAACGCCGCCACCGGAAGACCGCCGCGCGCTTCGAAGTCGTCGGCGCCGAGGCCGAAGGCCGCGCACAGCGACGCCAACCCGCGAAAGCACCGGTTGCGCCCTTCGAACACCCACGCCGGAAGGTCGCTCTTCGCGTAGCCGAGGTGGCGCAGCAGCCAGAAAAACGTGCTCCAGTCGCTGTTTTCGTCGCCGTCGCGGCGCATGCGATCCACCAGCGCGTCGGCAATGCCGCGAACCGTCGAACCGACGCGTTCGCCCTCGACGCTCACCACCGCTCCCCACGCCGTGCAAAGCCGGTGCCACCCGGCGGCGTTTTCCTGCCGGCAGCGAAGCACGTCGTCCATCACGCGACGCGCCACGCGGTCGGACGCGTCGTTGCGAAACGCGTCGGTCGCGCCGCGTCCGCTTCCGCTTCCGCTTCCGCTTCCGCTTTCGCCGCTCGCGCGTTCGGTTTCGGTTTCGGTTTCGCCGCCGATCAGCACGACGAAATCCGGGCGCCGCCCGTCGGTCGCGCACCGCACCAATTCCGCGCGCGCCGAATCGCCGACGACCGCCCTATACCCGTAGCCGTCCCACAGCTCGCGAAACGCCGCCATCGCGCCAAACCGCACGCACGTCACCAGTTCGCTTTTGGAAACGTCGCCGCGGCCCATCCGAAGCATCGGGTGCGTGCGCATGCGCCGGAAAAGATCGCCGCGATCGCGCGCCGCCGCCACGGTCATCAGATTACTGTCGAGCGTAACGGGCGTCGCGTGCCCGGCGTCGAGCAGCGCGTCGAGCAGCGCGACGGGATCGTCGGCCGCCGCCAAGTGCAGCGACACGCATCTCGCCCACCGCTTCGTCTTCGACATCGGACGCGGGTCGAGGGGACTCCTAGGCTCGTCGCCGACGAGCTTCAGAATTTCCACGCGGGAGTTCAGCACGCAGTACTCGATCGCGTGCCTGGGCTCGTACAGGCCGCCGAACAACGCCCGCAACGTTTCGAGCCCCGCCGCGTCGTCGCGCAGCATGCACCAAGCCGTCGGGTCGCCCAACATGCCGTCGTGGCGCGACGCGTTCTGGTACCCGCGAACGGTACCGCGCTTCGTTTTCACGGGAACGCACTTCGGGCGGCGCCGGTCCACGCGAAGGCGCCCGGTGATCGCGCGCAGCGTTTCGACGTCGTCGGCGGCGAGCGCGCGCACCAGCAGATGGCTGGCGCGCACCGCCCGGCGATCGATCACGAACGCCGGCGCGTCGAACGCCTTCGAACCGTGAGCCGCGTACGCCAGCGACAGCTCCGTGGCGGCGTCGAGGCCACCGAGTTCTGGCTTCGCTTGCGCCGCCGCCGCTTGCGCCAACGCGCGCAAAAAGCCTTCGAACTCCATCTTTTTTTTGTCGTCCGACCCCGTCGTTGGAGGTTTTTTTATTCGGTCGCCGCCGCCGGGCGCGCGTTCGTGCCGTTCGTCCGCCGGCGGCGTTCGCGGGACCGCGCCTGGTACTCGGCTTCGCGTCGTCGGTGCGCGTCGCAAAGCCGGCGCCCGGGTACCGCGGGCGCCGGACACCCGGGATACCGACACAATGTCGCGCCGCCACCGCAAGCTTCGCTGACCACCGGTTCGCTTGCTTCTTCGCTTGCTTCGCCGACCGCCGGTTCGCTTGCTTCTTCGCTTGCTTCGCTTGCTTCTTCGCTTGCTTCGCTTGCTTCGCTTGCTTCGCTGACCGCCGGTTCGCTCGCTTCGCTTGCTTCGCTCGACGGGGCAGCGCGCTTGGCGCGCACGACGGGCTCCATCGCCGCCTCGGCCTCGACCAGCGCATCGTACGCGGCCGCGGCCGACCGTCGATCCCGCACGATCCGCGTCGCCGCGGCCATCTCGGCCGCGGTCAAAGGGCCGTCAGCGTCGTCGCGCACGATCCGATACCGCGGACCGACCCGCACGCTATCAGGTAGCCGCACGCCGTCCCATATCGCCCGCCGTATCGCTTCGTCGTACCGCCGCTGCGACGTAAACGGCGCCGGCAGCAACATATTTTGCTTGCGACGAGATTGCGCCATCGAATCTTTTCGCTCGCGAAAATCGAGTTTCATTCATCGAGCGCGCCGGGCGGCGTCCGAACTCGCGCCCGTTCGAGTTCGAGTTCGAGTTCGTCGCGCCATCGACCGTACGAAAACCGACGGGGCGCGGGTTCGGGCGCCGGCACCGTCGCAACCTTGGCTTTGACTTTGGCGCGACGCCGCGCGTCGCGACGGCGCTCCCGTTCCAAACACCGATCGCATTGACTGCGATCCGCGCGGTCGCGCGGTCGACCGCACGCACACGCGCTTTCGCGGCGGTAGCGCGCGCGTCGTCGCACGGCTTGCTCACGATTCTTCCGCAGGCATCGCTCGCACCGCTTCTTGCCGATGTTCCTGATGGCTCGGCAATCGACGCAACGATGCGCCGGCGTTGCCGGCGCTAGCGTATCGAGTGTGCGAACAGGGGTCCCGCGCGCGGCTTCCAAAGCCCGCTTCAAGTTGACGGCAGTCTCGGCGTTCGCCTTCGCCGTCGTCTCGACGCCGTGCCACCCGGAATGAAATCGACCGTGCACGCGCTGCGCGTTGCGAGCAGCAACGACCATCCGTCGCGACCCATGCAAAACGTTGCGAACGTCGGCAGCGAACGACGCGTCGCGTCTGACGCGACGCTGCTTATCAAGGCAAGCTTCGCAGCGCGAGCGGCCTTTGATCGCATCGGCGCAGCAGTCGTGACATCTTCGTCGCCGATCGCTTGCCATCGCTTTGTTTCCGCCGTCGAGCGCCAACGCTCCAAGTTCGCAAAAACGCCGAGCGCGGCTCGAACGCACGCCGCGCCCGCCTACACACTGGACCCCAGCAAATTCCCATTTCTTTGCTGCAGCCAGCGTCGGGCGCGCAGCTCGTCGCGCGGAGCGAGATGGAATTCCCAGTCGGCGGAATGCCGAAGTCCCCGCCGGTCGAACCGCAAAAGCCACTCGGCCAGGTCCAAATGTCCGCGGCAAACGGCCCACTTAACGAGCTCGTGCTCGATCGCGTAACGCGTAACGACGCCGAACTCGTTTTCGAACCAACGCACCGCCTCCGTCTGGCCGCGGTGGCACATGGCTTGCAACGGATACGCCATAGGCCCCCAGTATTCCGTCCTGCGCTCGCACCCCGTCGCGATCACCTGATCCGTCAGCCTGTGTCGATAATCCCGAAGCACGCCGCTCCCTTCCAGCAGGCCACGAGGAGTCCGTTGTGAGACAGACGAACGTGATATCTCGCCCGCAACCAGCGAGCCACGTCGACCCGATCTTCGACGCAGGCCCGTTCGTAGGCACCGCTTCTCTCGACCAAATCGTCGGTCACGCAGAACGCCATGACGAGCCAGCACGCCGTCGATACGTGTCCCTCGGCGCAGGCCCGCACGAACGCGTACTCGAGTCCGTCGGTCCACGATTCGATCGAGAGATGGAAGCGCTCTTTCAACCACTTGGCCACGTGGACGTGACCGTGCTGGCACGCTGTCACCATCGCGCAACGCCCGTCCAACTTGCGCGGACCCCAGCGCTCCAGGATCCACTTCGCCGTCGCCAGATGACCTCCTTCGCACGCTCCGACGAACGGAACGCAGTCGCGCTTCGAAATTCGAGAAGACAACCACCGAGCCACTTCCAGGTTGCCAGCCCGGCACGCGCATTCGAACCCGAGAGCGCACACGGCCTTGGCATCCCGAGAATACCGAACAATCTCGTGGCAGCAGCTGCAGAAGGCCAAACTTCCGTGTTCGCAGATCTTCCCGAACAAAAGTCCAGAGTATCGGGTCAATGCACTCTCGACCGCGGAAGAGTGCCGATACTTCCTCAAGGTCGTGACTCCCGCGGCGGAATCCAGTCGCGCGGCCTCCCGCAACGCGGCCCTCAATGCCGTCCCGTTGTCCGTTGGCAATCTCCCGACCCTTGCTTCCCATATTCCGTACTGTTTCGATCGATCTTCCTCGTTCAATCGATCTACTTGCTCCGCAAGGTTGTACCTACGCATGATGCAACTTTGTCTCCGCCGTCGAGCGCCAACGCTCTAAATCGCAAAAACGCCGAGCGCAAGCCGAGTCATCGGCGGGTCCGGCGGCGCGCGCCACGCCGGCGCTCGCGCTCCAAGCACCGATCGCACGCTTTGCGATCACTGCGGTCGCGCGGCCGGCCGCACGCGCACGCGTTTTCACGGCGATGCCGCGCGCGCCGTCGCGCAACTTGCTCGCAGTTCTTGCGCAAACATCGCTCGCACCGCAGTCTGTCGCCCCGCTTCACGGCCCAGCAGTCGGTGCACCGACGCGCCGCCCGATTGGGTCGCACGGAAACAGCACGCACGGCTTCCAAAGCACGCTCCAGTTCGACAGCGGCCTCGGCGTTCGCGTTCGCCGCCGCTTCCACGTCGCGCCACCCGAGACCGCGCGCGGCTGCGCCCATGCGACGCGAACCGCGCAAAACGTTACCGACGTCGGCGGCGAACGAGGTGTCGCGTTTGACGCGGCGCCGCTTTTCGAGGCAAGCTTCGCAGCGCGCGCGACCTTCGACCGCGTCGGCGCAACAGTCGTGGCACCGAACCATCGCTCCGCAAACGTCGCTTCGTTGCGCGATTTTGTTTCATCGGGCGCGCCCGGCGAACGAGCGGACCCGGTTCATTGAATGGAGGAGCAAGCCGCGGACTGCAATGCCTTTTTCGCCGGCCGATACCGCCTGGCGGCGGCGGCCTGATAACCGGCGATCCCCGCGCAACCTTCTGCCGCGCCGAGCATGGCAGTCATGCACATTTCCCCGACTTCGCTCGTCATCCAGTCCGCAAACACCGGGCGCGACCTCGGCCCGGTGCCAGAACTCGACCGCCGGCTACAGTGCCAACCGTGGCCGCGGTCGTAACCGTGGCATCGGCCGCAGCTGTAAATGCGGCATCGGCCGCATCGGCCGCATCCGTAGCTGTGTCACCGCCGGCTGCGGCGACGTCCGCTGCGCTACCAACCGTGGCGGTGACGTCCGCTGCGCTACCAACCGTGGCGGTGACGTCCGCTGCGCTACCGGCCGCGCCCGCAACTGTGTCACCGGCTGCTGCACCGGCGTCCTCTGCAATATCGGCCGCGGCCGTAATAGTGCCGCCGGCCGCTGCGGTACCAACCGTGCCGGCCGCTCTTCAAACCATAGCCGCCGCCGCCCGGACTGCGATGACAGCGATTTCACCGGTGGAGTCAACAACGGTTTTTCCGGCCGTGGTTTCGGCTTCCGCGGTTTCGGCACCGGCACCGGCACCGGCTCCGGCTCCGGCTCCGGCGCCGGCGCCGGCCCCAGCTCCGGCATCTCCCACGGCTGGTCGGGGAAATCCTTCTCGTACTCGGCACGAAGAATCTCCTGTCCCACGCGACCGCGCGGATTCAAACACCAGTTGGTGACCATCAAGCGAATTTCCTCGACGTCGCGTTTCGCAAACCCGGTTCGTCGAAGGAACGCGTCGTCTTCGGTCAGCGGCAAAAGCGTCCGGCACATGTCGGCGGACAGCTCGTTGGAAAATCGTCGGCGGGCAGCGTCCGTGATCAGACCGCCGCGCCTCGTCACGATCTCGTACGTATCCCGAATCCACTTCGCCACGGCACCCGCCTTTGTCCAGCCGTCGACCCGTTGCTCCGCCGTTCTTGGAATCACCATCGCAGACCACGTTAACCGCTCCGGCGCGTCCAAATCCGTCGTCGCGATCACCCACCGCACCACCGCCGTGATGTCGACGGGAAATCGGGCTACGAAAGGAATGAATTCGCGCCCGTTCTTAACCCAGATCTTCAGCCGACGTTCGCGAAGAAATTTGGCGACGCCGACGGCGTTCGTGACGAACCGCACCGCCGCCGCGTGAACGTCCGCCCCGGTCGAATACGGCACGGGGTCTATCCATCCCGACTCCGGGACACGGATCCTCGGAGCGTAATTTTCCACGGACATCGCATCGACGACGGGCGTGGACCATTCGTCGCCCTCCCGCGGCTCGTACCCTCCCAAATCCGCGCGCGTGCGATGGCCTTCCGCGTCGACGACGTCGATCGACGCGATCGCTCCGTCGGGAAGCGAAAAAGAATAGTCGTCGGCGGTCGCTCCGTCGGAAAGCGAAGAATCGACCTCGTAAACGCCGCGAAGCTCGCGCTCGTTTCCGGTCACCGTCAAAAACACGCGCACGCGGTCGTTTTCCTCCTTGACAAACGTCCACAGCGCACCGGACCGCATCGTCATCTCGACCCGCATGCCGGGCGGCATGTGAACGATCGCGGTTCCCGCAACGCGCCGGAGATTACGGTCGTCCGCCATCTTTTTTTTTCTCGAGCGAAAAACAACATCATGACCTGATCCCGCGATAGCCACTTCGCTTGCGAAGCGAAGCGGGAAGCGAAGCGGGAGCGAGCTTGCAGTGCGAAGCGAAGCGGGAAGCGGAGCGTGAGCGAAGCAAGAGCGTCAGCGAGCTTGCAGTGCGAAGCGAAGCGCGTCCGATGA
>Ga0180432_10002211_pt1 | contig 29537 bp, 26 predicted proteins | sample SS_ome_10_FD_132414 | JGI IMG/M metagenome (GOLD analysis project Ga0180432, IMG submission 132414) | Hypersaline lake sediment archaeal communities from the Salton Sea, California, USA - SS_1_MS_2 metaG | ecosystem: Environmental > Aquatic > Non-marine Saline and Alkaline > Hypersaline >...
ACGCTTGCTGAATCCCCATCCGCCGAAGATGAACTTGAGATAAAAACCCTTGACACCGGTACTGGGACCGCCCGAGATCTTGATATCTCCCATTTCCCACTCCGTCTCGGAGAAGGGGAGCGTATAGCCGGCCCTTAAACCGAAGAAAAGACCCCCCTTATCCATACTGTTATCGTAGGGAGCGAGGTTGAGCAGGTAGTGTATGCCGAGCCCCGCCTGGGCCATGAGTCCGGCTGTCGAGAGGCCGGCTTCCCGCTTGGGGTCGGTCAGAATATCGCTGAAGGTGGGCGCGCTTCGCTCGGTTATGCGAACGCCCATCCCCCCCCCGCCGAGCCCGACCATGGGATAGACGTTGATGTTCCAGCGATCCAGGACGATATACCCGACATCGAAGAACCCGTAACCGCCGGATAGTCTCTGGCTGTACGCGGCCGTGGATACCTCCTGGGTGAAACCGTGTCCCTCGCCTCCGAGTATGAGACGCTCGCCGAGAACGCCGAAGCCGCTTCCGCCGTAGGTATAGTTGTTTTCCCTGAAGGTGCCGTATCCGTATCTGCTCAGCTCCCTGTTGAGTCCGGAGAGGTCGAGCCAGTGTATACCGAAGCTGAAACCGCCCATGCCTCCTTCCTTGATCTCTATGGCGTGCAGGGTGGAGGGGAGCAGCAGGAGACAGAGTAAAGCGGCTGCAGGAAGCATTAAACGTGTTTTTCGAATGAATGACATATCGTCCTCCTGTTCTTCCATTAATAAAATGCCGTGCAATTACCGGTGACGCTTTGGTGTAAATCCGGTCGATACCGCGGTCGGTGCTGGGGCATTTGGTCGATTATAGCCCGGTCCTGCGTGCGAGGTCAATTTGTTTAAAACGATCCGAATGAGCCGGTTTCCCGCTCCCAACACGGCATTACCCGGATTCAACGCGCTGTACCGGGCGGAATGAATATCGCCTCTTATTATTCCGTTTCTCTCATGTTATTCAATGGTTAAACGTTGCGTAATCTTCTCAGGGATATGACCTTTGCGTGATTTTTAAAAATAGGGAGCTATGGTGTTTATTTCCATCTTGACATTTATGGACAATGATGTAAAATAGAGTATTATATTAATTATCTTCTGAAACTTCACAATTGATTTTATCCATACCGAATGTTGTATTACTTATGAATTAAAATTCCGTAGAGAGGAGGGAAAAAATGAAGCACGCGAAGAGCAGATTTAAGGATTTTCTGATTTTCTTATTTTCCGTTCTCCTGTGCCTCACTTTTGTGGTGTACGGCTGTTCGTCCGACGGCGGAGGTTCGTCGACAGGAGGCGATGACACGACAGGCGGGGACACGGATACGGGCGACGGCACGGACGACGGCGACGGAGCGGACGGCACGGATACTGACACGGTGTACCGTAACCAGAATCTGCCCGACTCGTTCATGGTGGACATTCCGCAGAGCCTGAGGGACTCCTCCCGTTCGGCAGCGCGGCAGGAGACGGCGGGCGGATACCAGATGGTCAAAACGTTCGTGGATATTATCGACGAGAGCTCGCTGATGATGGAGATACAGTTCGTCATGGTGGATGCCTTCTACGACGAGGTGGTGGCCTACCTGACTGAGAACTCCACGGATACCGTTCCTGCGGGAGCGCTCCAGTTTACCATCACACAGGATATTGCCAACAGGATAGCCGAGGTTTTACAGGAAGCGGGTTTGGATTCCTCCTATTACGGTCTGGAAGTGGGAGACACGGTGAGCAACCCGAGAATAACCTACATCGAGCTCAGCGGATCGAATTACGCGTATGAGATCGTATTCGAGGAGTTCGAGGAGGACATGGGAATTGAGTCAGGCGAGGAAGAGAGTTTCGTTACTACGATCAGGTGGAACGAGTCGAGAACGCACGTGCTCTCGCGGAGCGAGTATGAATCCGCCTTTACTTACGAGGGTTCGACCTACCGCTACGAAGGCGGCAATACGTTCATATACGATGCCGATTCCGGAACCATGACCTTCATCTGCACGGAGAAGGACTCCGCCATGGAGCTGAACCTTTCAGTTACACTGGCGGAGGCGGGCGATAACAACGGGATCGACCTGGAGTGCTCCGGAACGGAGCGCCTGGGTTTCGAAGGCATGACCTTTGCGGCGACCTTCGACATCGCCGGTTTCGCGGACGACAACGGGGGATACGTGGAGGTCGAGCTGACCATGCTGGACGAGGAGTTCCCCATGGATATACAGTACCGGGAATCCTTTGACGGGGATGGCAATCTCACGGGATGGGCGTTCTACGAGGACGGCGACTGGATTGCCATGGAGGGCTATGGGGACCCGACCGAGAGCGCATACTACGACGAGGACGAGGAGTACGGTGCCGGGCTCGAAGATGTAACGGTGAGCGGGCTGAGCGGTGAAGAGGAAATCGTATTCGTCATTGTGGCCGGTGGAGGCAGTCCCGAAGACCCAGAGGATCAGCTGGGAATGGGTGTTTACGACGGCGTGGATGTGGACGTGGATTACTGGGGCGAAGCCGGAGAAATGGAAGATGCCGAGATTTACTCAATCGACTACGACCAGGACGGCGATCTTGTTTACACGGAGCTTCCGGACGCGTCAGTTGCATGAGTGATGTGAAATACACGCATGGGACGTTCCGACGGCGGATATAACGTACGGAAGGCGGATATTTACGGCGTGCCGGAATAATGAACGGGCCATGGAGCGGAAGCGCACGCACCAGGGCCCGTTTATCACCTTAACATACGGTATTTGATCCTGTAGTGCCCCTGCCCTGTTGCCCTGAAAACCGGAACCATTACCATAAAGCTTTGTCGATAGGGGGCCGTTCCAAGCCCGGAACATGTCCCTGACCACCTCGATGTTAATATTATTTATTAAAAAACATAAAAAACTTAAAAATATTAATTTATTACTTGACAGAAATCATATATAATGATAATGTAGGTTTAATTCATGAAGGAGGTCGGGCACTATGACCGGTGACTGGAACGAGGTAATGGATTTTGCACGCGGTGAACGTGTGGTGGTCGAACGGGTCAGGGTGGAAAGGAGGGGGGTGGTTCTGGAGGGGAGGTTCGAGCTCCCTCCGCTCGCGGAGCTCTCCTTCGAAGAGCAGACCTTTATCATCGCCTTTATCAGGAGCCACGGTTCCATAAAGGAGATGGAGAAGCTCTTCGGTATAAGCTATCCGACCGTGAAAAACAGGCTCAACGGACTTTCGAGCAAGCTCGAGTTCGTGGAGATCAACCCTCCGCCGTCGAGCTCCGAGGTTCTTGACAGGCTCGAGAACGGGGAGATTGGAATCGAGGAGGCGCTGGGTGAGCTGGGAGGGAAATCATGATAGCCGTATGCGCGCGAATACGGGTTTATGAGCGTGAAACGAAAAAATTCGGCATCATAGTGCCCCTTTTACCACTCTGGATCATACTTCTCTGTATACTCGTTCCAATATACCCGTTCGTTGTTATAGCTGCACCGTTCATGGGGAAAGTTACGTACCGAAGGCTCATGCTGTATGTGTTTCCCCTTATTCTATCAGCGGCATGCTCGCTGCCGGGGTTTTCCATGTGCGTAGGCGGACGGGAGCGCACTGTTGAAATAACCATTAAATGACGGAGGAATAACATGGGTGAAGAAACAAAGAGAATCCTGAAGATGGTAGCGAATGGAAAGATATCGGCGGATGAAGGTGAACGGCTCCTTGCGGCCCTTGCATCCGGAAGCGAACGGGGAAGCGCGGGGGAGGCGCCGGATGACCCGGTCCGCAGGAGAGCGGCCGGAGGTGCATTGCGCTACCTGCGTGTGGTCGTCGAGCCCGATCCTTCCCAGGAAAAGGGAGAACGGGTCAATATTCGTGTTCCCCTGAAGCTCATCAGGTCCGGCCTCAAATGGGCATCTTTCATTCCCGGGGAGGCGAGGGAGCAGATGAACAAAACGCTGAACGAGAAGGGAATCGATCTGGATATTTCGAAGATGAGCGGGGAGGACCTTGACGAGCTCATGCAGTCACTGGACGATCTCACCGTGGATGTTGATGGAAAAGAGAAAATCAGGATATTCTGCGAGTAACCGCCGCAGCTAATGACGTCGAATAAGCGGCGGCATGGCCCGGGGCCGATATTGACATTCTTCAGCGTTCTCCTTCCATTGACGCGGCCCCGGCTTATGTATATTTTAAAAGGACAATCCCACCACCACCCGGAGCCCGAAGGTGGCACTCTTTCGAGTACATTTCCAGTGGAAAGAAAAAGAATACGAGCTTACCGCCAGGAGCCTCGATCTCACTCACCCCTACTTCGTCTCCATTAAAAATATCGTATTTCCAAAGGGAAAGAAGCTCATCATCGATCCGTCGGAGGACGATCTCAGGAAGGCGTTTCGCGATACGAATCATGTCATGATCCCGTTCCAGTCCGTGAGCATGATCGAGGAGCTGGCCGAGGAGGAAACGTCCAGACTCGTACCATTTGACGTGGTCGGCGAAGATGATGAAACGCGTGAAGCAGGCCGGGATACATAAACCGCCTGAAACGCGAAGTATCCAACATGAAAACGGCGAATCAAGATATGCCCGGCTCTTCCTTGGGAAAAATCCCGTCACGGAGCCGTTCGGTTATAAAACACCTTTTCGGAGCATGTGACAATGGACGGAGAGAACATATCGCACGTCGAATTGCCGGATGAATGGAGTTCAATCAGCTCACTTCATTTACTGAAGATCCTCGTCGATGCCCTTCCGGGCTCTATCTACATCAAGGACAGGCAAAGCAGGTTCGTACTGGGAAATGCCGAGGTCGCCCGATTCATGGGCGCTCGTTGCCCGGAGGATCTCGTCGGAAAAACAGATCGGGATTTCTACCCGGAGGACGAGGCCCGCGGATACTTTAAAAGAGAGCAGGAGATGATGAAAAAGGGAGGTTCCATCATTGAGCACGAGGAGTACAGACTGGATTCCCTGAAGAGAGCCCGATGGCTGTCAACAACCAAGATGTGCCTTCGCAACCGTGAAGGCGCCGTTATCGGACTCGTTGGATGCGGAAAAGACATAACACAGCGAAAAGAGGCGGAAGACGCACTGGCCCATGAGCGCTATCTCACGAACGCACTCATGGACACGATTCCGGATTTCATATATTTCAAGGACAGGAAGAGCCGCTATATCAGGGTAAACAAGGCCGCATCCAAACGCTTCGGCGCGATCAATCCCTCGATCGTGGTCGGCAAGACCGCAGATGATTTTTATTCAAAAGAATATGCGCAGTCGGCGCTGGCTGACGAGCAGGCGATAATGGAGGGGGATAAGCCCGTTATCGGCAGGGTTGAAAAAGAGGTATTCGCGGACGGCAGGGAGAGATGGGTCTCGACTACAAAGATGCCTCTGAAGAACAAGCAGGGGGCCGTTATCGGAACGTACCGGGTGTCGAGGGACATCACCGAGTACATCGAGGCCGAGGAGGCCCTGAAGAGCAGCGAGGAACAGCTCCTGCAGGCACAGAAGATAGAAGCCGTGGGCAGGCTCGCGGGCGGGGTAGCGCACGATTTCAACAACATACTGACCGCCATTATCGGCTATTCGGACTATCTGCTCATGAAGCCATCGCTCGATAATTCCCACATGAGTTACATAGAGCAGATCAAGATCGCGGCCGAACGCGCCGCTTCCCTCACCGATCAGCTTCTCTCTTTCAGCAGGAAGCAGATACTGCGGCCCGAGGTGATCAATCCCAACACGCTTATCGCCGACCTCGAAAAGATGCTTTCCAGGCTCATAGGCGAGGATATCAGGGTCCGGCTCGTTCTCAGCGGGGACACGGGATTCATCAGGGCCGACCCGGGACAGATCGAACAGGTCATCGTCAACCTCGCGGTCAATTCCCGCGATGCAATGCCCGTGGGAGGTACGTTGACAATAAAGACCGCCACTGCGGATTTCGATGAGGATGACGAGGAGAAGAATCCGGAGATGGGAGCAGGTTCCTATGTAATGATACGAATGGAAGACACGGGATGCGGCATGGACGGGGAAACAATGGAGCACATATTCGAGCCCTTTTTTACAACAAAGGACGTGGGTAAGGGTACGGGGCTCGGACTTTCCACCGTATACGGGATCATCAAGCAGAGCGGGGGGTATATTTACGCGGAAAGTACGATCGGCCGGGGCACGTCGTTTACGATCTATCTTCCCCGCATCGAGCCGGAGGAAAAAGGTTCGGTACTCTCGACGGCGGAGGATTCATCCGTTTTCGGCAGCGAAACCGTGCTTCTCGTCGAGGACGAGGCGGCTGTTCGGAACATGATCGGCACCGTGCTTCGAGAATACGGGTACCGGGTGTTTGAAGCGGAAAACGGGAACGAGGCCCTGCGCATATACGATAAGGAGAAAAAAACAATCGACCTGATTATCACGGACGTGGTTATGCCCGGGATGAGCGGTCGTGAAGTCATACAAAAAATTGAACGGGGCCGAAGCGGCGTGCGTGTTCTCTATATCTCCGGTTATTCCGACGATTCCGTTGTCAGGCACGGTATTCAGGAGGACGGGGTTCATTTTCTCCAGAAGCCCTTTACCCCGAGCGAGCTTTCCAGCAAGGTTCGGCAAATACTGGACAGAGGAAATTAGATGAACGTACTCGTGACCATGGGAGACCCCGCCGGAATCGGCCCGGAGATCGTTTTACGCGGTGTGGGCTCACCATCCCTGTGGAAAGGTACGGCCGTAGTAGTGGGCGATCTGTCCGTTCTTCGGACGGTAAAGGAACGGCTCGGAATAAACGCCGAAATAGTCGCGGTGCAAAGCATCGATGATGCGGAAGGTCTCGAGACGTGTGTGCCGGTTCTTGACGTCGGTGCCGTGGGCGACGTATCGAAGATAGAAGCGGGCAGGATTTCGAGGATTGGAGGGGAGGCGGCCGTTCGTTACATGGAGCGGGCGGTGGAGCTCGTTCTGAATGGGAAAGCGGACGGGATCGTAACGGCCCCTATAAACAAGGAGTCCCTGCGCGAGGCGGGCTACCGGTATAAGGGGCATACCGAGATGCTCTCGGAGCTGACGGGCACCCACGGCGTCACGATGTTCATGGTGGACAATCTGAAGATATTTTTTCACTCCCGGCATGTAGCTCTGAAAAAGGCGATCGAGGATTTAACCGTTGAGGGTGTTGCCGGGAGCATAGAGAACGCATCGGCATGCCTCCGCTCGATCGGTTACGACCGGCACGTCCTTGCACTCGCGGCGCTCAATCCCCATTCATCCGACGGCGGTCTCTTCGGACACGAGGAGGAACGTATTCTCGGGCCTGCAATCAGGCGGGCACGGGACAGGGGAGTGGACGTCAGGGGACCGGTCCCCGCAGATACCGTGTTTTTTCAGGCGTTGAACGGGGCATACGACGGCGTCGTTTCACTCTACCACGACCAGGGCCATATCGCGGCCAAGACGCACGATTTCGACAGGACGGTTTCGGTTACGCTGGGACTTCCCTTTGTCCGGACCTCCGTTGATCACGGCACGGCATTCGATATCGCATGGAGCGGCCGGGCGAGATCCACCGGTATGGAGGAGGCGATAAAGGCCTGTTTCGAGCTTGCAGCGGTTTACCGTGCTCCGGATCTGATACAGGAATAAACCCGTTCTTTTTTTTCACTTATTCGCGTAGTGCCGCAACACATCGGCGATGAGGTTTTCCCACAGAGCGGCAACGTTGTCCATATCGAAACGCTCGGTTGAATATTTCCTTCCTTCCTCTGAAAGGCGGGCCAGGAGCCCGGGGTCGGCCCGGGCCTTCATGAGAATCTTCGCGGCTTCATCAATATCGGCATACAGCAATGCCGTTCCGTCCTCGTAGATTTTTTCCGACCGGACCAGCATGAGGTCGCTGTAGGGAACGGTTTCACCCGGGCCCTGCACGGGGTGGGTGATGACCGGAGTCCCGCATGCCATGGCTTCAATTACCGGTATGCAGAATCCCTCCCACTCGGAGAGGGATAGGTAGACATCCATCGCGTTGTAGATTTCGCACAGTTCGGCCGTTGAGATTTCTCCGTCTATGATGACGACATTCGAGCCGACGCCGAGTTTTCGTGCGAAATCGGAGAGATGCAAATCCTCCCGTGAGCGTACACGGTCCGTTTTGATGATGAGGGTCCCCTTTTTTACAGTGCTTAAAAAGAGCGAGAAACTCTTGAGCAGCAGGTCGAAACGTTTTCTTCCCGTGTTCGCACCTACACATCCGGCCGTTAAGCCCTCCAGACCGTATCTGTTTCTTATCCGCGTACGCTCTGCCGGCCCGAGGGGTCTTAACACGCCGGTATCGATTCCGTGCGGAATGACCGGACCCGGAAGGGCCCCGGAATCCCGGATAAAACGGGCGGTTCGGTCGGTAAGGGGAACCGTCCGGAAACCGGCAAGAATTCCGGCCCGCGGCGGCTTGGAGAACTGGGCCCAGAGGAAGAGGGGGATTTTTTTCAGGTTTTCTCTCAGACAGTGGAACTGATCGGGATAACCGAGGAGAATCGCCCCGTCGAACCGGTCCCCAGCCTGGCGACCGGTTTGACTAGTGCCTGTATCGTCTCCCCGGGAGGTGTCCGGCCCGGTAACCGTCACGTAATGACCCCGGTTCCGCAGACGGTCGGCGAGCAGGGAAAGCTGGCGAAAGAATGAGCTGGGACGGTCGAGCGGAAGTCCCGAGGCGAGCAGGAGGTTCATTCCGGTATCCGCGGGTGCCGGTCCGATTCAGGCACATATCCCGGAATAACGTAATCGCGTGGCTCCGGCATGGCAGGCGGACCTGTGCGGTTATTTTTCATTTTCAAGGATATCCCTGTACAACGCGGCGATACGGTCCGCGTGCGCGTCCATGGAATACACGGCCGCTCTTTTCCTGCCCGCCTCTCCCATGGATTTTCGAAGTGGAACGTTGTCGTCCAACGTTTTTATGGAGCGGGCGAGCGATACGTGGTCGCCCGGATCGAAAAGATAACCGGTTTTGCCGTGCTCCACGATATCCGCCATTGCTCCGGCGCGCGAACAGACGACGGGCAGCCCGGAGGCCATGGCCTCCACGAGGACGCGGCCGAAAGCTTCAATGAACGCGGGATGGCAGAGTATGTCGCTCGCGCTCAGGACCGCTGGAATATCGCTCCGCTTCCCGGTAAAGTGAAAGCGTTTTTGGAGCGCCTTCTCCCTTAAAAAATCCACCACCGCCTCTTTATAGGAATCGGCCCCCTTTCCCGGGGACGCACCCACCACGACGTACCGTATCCACGGTCTGTCCCGTAAAATCCAGGCCGCCCTGGCCAGAACCATGAGGCCCTTGCGCTCTTCAATGGAACCGATGCAGGTTACCGTGGTAATTGGATGGCCGTTTCCATCGAGAATCAGGTCCGGGGCCGGGGGAGCTCCCCGGTACCTTGCGAGGTCCACTCCGTTCTGTATTAAAACGGCGCGCGGAAGATCGGCGAACAGCGCGTACTGTTCTTTTGAGATGAGCACGACCCTTGTGGAAAGGGCGTGTATCAGCCGGGCGTAGCCCCGCTTGTCTCCCATGTACTCCCTTATGTGCCACACAACGGGCCTGCGCGCGGAACGCGCGATAAGAACGGGCCATGAGGTGACCGTGGAATTGACATGCACGACAGCGGGCTTTTCAGCACGCAGCGATTCGATAAAGGAGGCCGGGCCGAATCCCCCCATAATCCGGTAGGGGATGGAATACTCCTGAAGTACCTTCTCGATGGGACCGCGCGCCGGGATGCATACAACGGGAGAAAAGCCCCGGGCCGGAAGGTGCCCGGCGAGCTGGACGAGCGATATGGGCGCGCCGGACAGGTTCGAGGTATGCGAAAAGAGAAGGACGGTTTCGGGGTCTTTCATTTCAGTCCCGGCTCTACTGAGTTCGGTCCGGTTTCCCGCTCCCGGGAGGGGAGCCGCGCTTCAGAATAGACCGGTAGAGGGAATCGACGCTCCGGGCCATTTTCTCGGCGGTGAACGCTTCCGCGAACCGCGCCGACGCGCCTCTGCCGAGCTCCGCTCTGCGGGAAGGGTCCTCCACGAGGAGGACGAGCTTTTCCTTCAGGCCGGCAAGGTCGTTCTTATTAAAGAGAAGGCCGCTCTTTTCATCTTCGAACATCCAGGATACGGATGGTATGTTCGTGGTCAGTATGGGAAGGCCTTTTGCCATAGCCTCCACGAGCACATTGGAGCACCCCTCGTGGGTCGTGGGGAGCACGAACACGTCGAAAAGCCCCAGGATTCTGTCTCCGCGCCTGATGAATCCCGGGAAGGCCGCATCTTTCCCGATCCCCCGCTTTTGCGCGAGTAGACGCAGGTTTTCTTTCTCAGGGCCCTCCCCCGCGATAAGGAGCTTGAGGGGAAGGGGAGCTTCGCCCTTTATAGCAGCGAAGGCTTCTATGAGAAGGTCGAGCCGCTTTGTTTTATTCAGCCTCCCGAGATTTCCCACAACGACACAGCCCTCCAGCCCGTATTCTTTTTTCAGCTTGTCGACCGCGGCATCGTCGGTTCCCTCGTCCGCCTCGTACCCGTTGTAAATGACTGAAACCTTATCCTCGGGGTACCCGTGGGACACGATAATCCTGGCCTCCTCCTCGGATACCGCTATGAGCCCGGCCGCCTTTCTCCTCGCAATGGAGGCCGAGAGTCTGTAGTTCAAAAAACGAGAAACCACGCTTCCCTGATGGGCCGAGAGATGGAAGAGAACGGGTACGTGTGGCAGCGCACGCTTGCTGAAGGAGACATATTCGTGCGCCGCATGCACGTGAACCGCGTCTACGCCGCGGTCTTCGTGGATTTCCTTCAACCGTTTACCGAAACGTGCCCCGGCCCGCCCCAACCCGGGAGTTTTGAACTCGACGTAGGTGATGTCGAGCCTGAGGAATTCATCGAGTATCTCCCCCCTGGGGGCCATGAGGATGAGGTCGTAGTCTTTCCTGAGGCGGCGGAGCAGGGTGAGCACGTGCTTTTCCGTGCCGCCGTGGGCCATATAGGGAAGAACGTGCACAATGGTCTGCATACGATTACCGCTTTTTATCGGGATTGGAACACGGGAGCCTGTCGGCCGCTCCGTCCCGTGACCCTCGGCGCGGCCGTTATTCCCTTTGACCGGTCCGAGCATGCCGGTTTATACTCTATGCAGAATATGGGACCGGGTCCCCCTTCAAGGGAAGAAAAAAATCCCCGGAGCCCGTTCGGGGTGCATGGTGGAAACGAGGGTCAGCGTCATCGTTCCAACCTACAACAGGAAGCCGTACCTGCTGAAAACCGTCTCCTCCTTTGAAAATCAGGACTACGGGAACTTCGAGGTCGTGGTTGTGGACGACGGCTCCGAGGAAAAGGCGGGCGAGGACCTGAACGGTCTGGATTTCAGTTTTTCAGTACGCTATTTCCATATAAGGAACAGGGGACGCGCGGGAGCCCGCAACGCGGGGATAGAACGTTCGGACGGGGAGATACTCCTCTTCTTCGACGATCATTCCCAGCCGCATCCGGCCCTGATCCGTGAGCACGCTGACGCTCATATAAAGAGAAAAAAGTTCGGGGGCATGAGGGGGAGGGTCGTTTACATACGGGATTACGGCGATGTGGCCATCGGGGATGTTCCCGTAGGCGATGTAAACATCGGCGGCGGTCCCGTGCCGGACGGCGAGCCCTTTTTCGACGCGCTCAGGAAACGGCTGTCCCAGAACAGCCCGATCGTCAATTTCGGAACGCACAATTTAAGCGTGAAACGAAGCGTCCTCCTGAAGACCGGCGGGTTCGATGAGGAATTCGATCTGTACGGTGCCGAAGACCAGGAGTTCGGTATTCGGATCAGGAAGGCGGGATACCGGCTGGGATACCTCCCCGGGGCGATCGCCTTCAACATCAGGCTCGATCGGTCCGAATCCGATCTGCTCGCAAGGGCCCTGGAATCGGGAAAAATGGCGGCCCTTTTATTGAAAAAGCACCCCGAGTACGGGGCGGTACTGGGTCTGAACGTCTTTAAAAGGATCACCTGCGGAAGCAGGAGACACAGGAGGTTCTATGACGATTACACGGGGGGGCGTCTCGACCCGGTGTGCGTCCCCGCGACCCGGAAGAACCGTTTTATCCTCTATTACTACTCACTCATCGACGGGCTGTCCGGGAGATGAGAAGTCGGCGGTCCTGTGTTTCCGGATGTACTCGTTGTAGTCTCGGTAAGCCCCGGTTTCCTCTTCCCTTCCAGAGTCCGGGTCCCCGAGATGACGCACCTTGATGAGGGGGTATGCGTACACGATCCCGTATCCCCTTCTTCTCGCCCTTATCTGATACCGCGTCCAGCCCCCCATGAGCCCGTGTTTATCGGAGATATACCCGAGATCGTCTATTATGCTGCTGCGCATCACGTAGAAGCAGCCGCCCCCCCACTTTGCCGTGAGGTGGACCCGCCCGTCTATCTCCTTTAGACGCCTGGGTTTGAAATTCTCGGCGAGCCAGTGATGGCCGTGACAGATATGAATATTCGGACATGCGCTCATCACGTCCATGATCCTTTTCACGCCGTCGGGCGGTACCAGGGTGTCGTTGTCGATCTTTCCGATGAACGGGTAGACGTCCCGGTACTGCTTCCAGAGCATGTTCGTGGGGATCGAGAGCCCGAGATTTTTCCCGGCTGAATGTACGTCTATGACGCGGTCGTCGGTTTCCGGAAGGTGCTCCAGGTATTCCCGCATACCGGGCTCGGTACTTCCGTTGTCGAACAGGGTGAGGTGGAAGTCGCTGTCGTTTTTCAAGAGCGCGGATACGGCTTCCTTCGTGTACTGCAGTCTGTCGAAGGTGAGCATGATAAAAAGGAGATTTGTCACGATGTGCCGCTCCCGTTTATCGCTTTATAGTTTTTTCTCCTGCTGATATGGCGCAGGAAAAGGGGGAGCGCGAACCTCGTTTTTATATGACGCTTCACGGACCGCCGTATACCGTCATACCCGTGCCTGCCGGTAATGGAATCCTCGCTCCTGTTTATGATGACCGTCGTGTCCACGCGTCTTATAACAGCCTCGGTCCGCAGCAGCATCCTGCACCAGAGCTCCCAGTCCTGAAGGCAGGGGAGATCTTCGTTCCATCCCCCGGCCGAGGAGACCAGGCTTTTCCTGTGTATGACCGCGGGCGTGGGGATGAAGTTGGTTTTCGCGAGCTTCCTGTAGGAGAAGGGCGAGCTGAGAAACAGGGGACCGTTTTTATCCCTTATTTCGGCCGCGGAATAGATGAAATCACATCGCCGCAGGATGTCCGCCGGCACCGAGAGGTGATTGGGAAGCCACGCGTCGTCGTCGTCGAGGTAGGCAATAAACTCCCCCTCGGCCGCCGTGATACCCCTGTTCCTGCTCGCGGAGGCACCGGCCCGGGTATCGTTTCTCAGGTATTTTATCCGATAACCCTCGGGCAGAATGCCGCTCACATCCGTGTCCCCGTCGTTTACCACTATGAGCTCCCAGTCCTTCCTCTCCTGTTCGAGCACGGACCGCAGGGCCTTCCGGAAACTTTCCTCACGGTTGCGGGTAGGGAGTATGACCGACACCATGACCGGATTATTCTGAACTGCGGAACAGCCTCTGACGTAGCGGTGGGCCGCTTCCAGTCCCTCGGTAACGAGTATTCTCTGCAGGTCGTAGAATGACGGGTTTTTATAAAATAGTATGTCTTTCACCTTTCTCAGGGTTTCAGGGTCCAGGCGGCCCATTCGTTTTTTTATATCCCGCAGCGCATAGAGCCGGACCGTGTACTTCAGGGGCCTGAAAAACTTCCCCGCGTAGTATATGTCTCCGAGCCGCCGGGCGAGAATGAAGTTGATCCAGTTCGTTTTTTTATTTCTGTACACGTGCAGGTGATGGATGAAGAGCTCGGGCACGTATAAAATCCTGACTCCCGCCCGCTTGAGCCTGAGCGAAAGGTCCATGTCCTCGTTGCCGGCGAAGTAGTGCTCGTCGTAGAGGCCCGCCTTTTCCAGAAGCTGCTTTTTAATAAGCAGGTTCCCCGAGCCTACGAAGGTGGCCCTGGTTTTCTGTGCCGGGTGATGTTTGGTAAGGTTGAGAATTTTGAGCCGAAGGGCCTGGTACTCGCCTCCCTCTCTCTTTAACCCGAGCGCGATGCCGTCGACATCTTCGTTTTCCTCTAGGAACGACCTGAACCTGCGGAGCATGCCCTCGGGAACGACGGTGTCGTCGTTGATGATGAGTACCCAGGTCCCTGACGCAGACCGGATTCCCTGGTTGAACGCGCGCGAGGTCCCCCTGTTCCGGTCGTTCCTGATCGCGGTGACCCAGGGGTGAGCCCGTTTGATATAGGCCGCGGCCTGCGGTTCGCTCCCGTTGTCCACTCCCACGACCTCGACCCAGCCCTCATCCCGGTACTCCTCCAGGGAGCCAAGGAGTCTTTTCACGCAGTCGAGCCGGTCGCCGTGGGTGACGAATACAACGGAAAGAAACAATTTTATGTCCCCCTCCTCATCCGTTCCCGGTACGGCCTGAGCCTCGGCTTTTCGGGATCGAGTGTGCTCGTCCAGTCCCGGTCGAAAGTCTTCAGCCTCTCTATCTGTTTTTTCACCCGCTCCTTATCGACCTGTGAGAGATGTATGAGCCGTGCGCGTGTTTTATATCTCTTCATCGCCCGCAGGGATCCGGGAATACGCTCCATGTGGTGTACGGCGTCCTCGGGATAGGCGAGCCCCTCGCGCCACCTGAACATGGTGCGCTCCCTGAACCACCGGTACCGGGAGTCGACGCGATAGCGGTCGAAACCGCGCCACAGGGTGAGCCTCGGGCTCTCCACCCATCCGTACTCCGGCCCGAGGCCCCGTATACGGACGAGATCGTCGAAGAGCTTGTCCTCGTAGTACTCGTCGTGGTCGAGCTTGACGATCCAGCGGGGCCGGTGAACGCCCGCCTTCTGAAGGAGAAAGTTGGAATCCTTCCCGGTCGTGCGGTCCCGTTTTCCGGGTTCCGTATAGAGCTCGATGCGGTTTTCACGGGCCATTTTCCCGAGCAGCTCCGTGCTTCCGTCCGTGCTCCCGTTGTCGAGAACGATAATATGATCGAACAGGGAGAGCGCCCTGGAGATCACGAGCTCCAGGTGCTCTCTGAAGTTCCATACCGTCATGATGACGCAGAAATCCATGGTCACTCCCGGCCCAGACCGAGTTTTTTATTGAAGTACTCCTCGCTCTCTCTGAAAATCTCCCTCTTCCGCACGGAGGAGGAGCTCTTTCCGAGGTAGTGCGTGTAGGATGAGCGGGGCGTGTACACCACCCGGTAGCCCGCCCTTCGTGCCCTTATATGGATCTCGGTTTCCTCGAAGTAGAGGAAAAAGTTTTCGTCGAACCCGCCTATCCGTTCGAAAACATCCCGCCGCGACGCGAAGAGCGCTCCGGACACCGACACGACGTCCTCGACACGATCGTACTGGCCCCTGTCCCGTTTGCCGATCCCGCGGTGGCGCCGCTTTTCCTCGGTGGGACCGATCCCGCAGCTGTAAAGTCTCCCTCTCCCGTCGTAGGATTTTCCTCCCACGAAACCGACTTCAGGGTCCTGCAATTCACGGATGAGCGGGGGGAGCCATCCCGGGTGAAATGCTATGTCCATGTTTCCAAACACGAGAAAGGGGGCCTCGGAGAGGGCGATGCCCCTGTTCAGAGCACGCGCGTATCCGCTGTTCTCCCTGCCCAGGTGGAGGACGTATTTTCCCCGGGTGATGAGAGACCCGCATCTGCGCAGTTCTTCCACGGTTTCCTGCTTTGAATGGTTGTCGATAACGATAACGGCGTTGTATTTTTCCGTAGTATCCTCGAGCGTGCAGAAACAGCGCCTGACGTGGTTTTTACTGTTGTATGAAACGAATATGATGTCGGTTTTTGATTCGGGACCGTCGATATCCGGTGAAATGGTCTGGGAGGTCATGCGAACCGTCACGGATCCGTGGGATTTTTAAGCCAAAAAACCGGCCTTCGTCTAATTTAACCGAGAAGCGGGTTTATGACTATGGTTTTCAATTCTGCCGTACCGGGTATAATGTTGAGGTATCCGGCCGGAGCATGAACGGATTTAAGACACCCATACAGGCGGAAATAAATGGACAACGTACTCGTAACCGGGGCCGCGGGTTTTATCGGTTTTCATCTTTCGTTGAAACTGCTTGAATCGGGCACGCCCGTAACGGGCCTTGACAACATGAACGACTATTATGACACGGCTCTCAAGGAGGCGAGGCTCCGAATTCTGTCGAAAAACCGGTACTTTTCCTTTATCAAATGTTCTCTGGACGACCGGGAGCGAACCGGGGAGGTGTTCGGGGAGAACCCGTTCGGCACGATCGTGCATCTGGCCGCACAGCCCGGAGTACGCTATTCCCTGCAGAATCCGCATGTCTATATCCAGTCCAATATCGTCGGGTTCCTGAATGTGCTCGAGGGATGCAGGGCATGCGGTACGGAGCACCTCGTATATGCCTCCACGAGCTCGGTGTACGGCGAAGGTGCTCCGGTGCCCTTTTCCGAGCACGGGAGCATAGGTGATCCCTGCTCGCTCTATGCCGCGACGAAGAGGTCCGATGAGCTCATGGCGCATGTCTACGGATCGGTCCACGGGTTGAGAACGACCGGTCTCCGGTTTTTCACCGTGTACGGTCCGTGGGGCAGGCCCGATATGTCTTACTTCCTGTTCACGAAAAAAATACTCTCCGGGTCGCCGATCGACGTCTATAATTACGGCGAAATGAAGAGGGATTTTACCTATATCGACGATATTGTCGACGGTATTATTCGCGTGATGGGGCTCCCGCGGGACCGCGCGCCGGGCAGGACCTGCATCTTCAACATCGGCTCGAGCCGTCCCGTCGGCCTGCTCTCCTTCATCGAGGTGCTCGAGGAGACGCTCGGCAGGAAGGCGAAGCTTAACCTTCTCCCCATGCAGCCCGGAGACATGAAGGAGACATGGGCCGATATATCGAGCATTCGGGAAGAGACGGGGTACGCTCCGCGGACGGATCTCAAAACGGGTATTGAAGCTTTCGTCCGATGGTACACGGATTTTTACGCTCCCAAAGAGGAGGGGTGAGATGAAGATCGCGATGATAGGCGCCGGGTATGTGGGGCTCGTTTCCGGGGTCTGCTTCTCGGAGTTCGGTGTGGACGTATGCTGCGTGGACAGGGACCGGAAGCGGATAGACGCGCTGAACAGGGGGCATGTTCCCATATACGAGCCGGGCCTGGAGGAGCTTATAAAAAAGAACGTCGGCTCAGGCCGGCTCAGGTTCGTTACCGACTGCGGGACCTCGATAGGGGAAGCGGACATCGTTTTTATAGCGGTCGGAACCCCGTCCAGGCGCGGGGACGGGCACGCCGACCTGACCTTCGTGTACGAGGCCGCCGGGGAGATCGCCGATAATCTGCAGGGCTACACGGTCGTGGTGAACAAGAGCACGGTTCCGGTCGGGACCGCGCGGCGTGTCACCCGTATTATTAAAAAAAAGCGGCCGGACGCGGACTTCGACGTGGCGTCGAACCCGGAATTCCTGCGAGAAGGGTCGGCAATAAACGATTTCATGCGGCCCAACCGCGTCGTTATCGGCGTTGAAGCGGAACGCGCCGGAGCCCTCCTGCGGGAGCTGTACAGACCCCTCTACCTTATCGAGACGCCCATGGTCATAACGAATTTCGAGACCGCCGAGCTTATCAAGTATGCGAGCAACACCTTTCTCGCAACGAAGATATCATTCATAAATGAGCTGTCCATGCTCTGCGATTCGGTCGGGGCCAGCGTGCGGGACGTTGCAAAGGGTATGGGGCTCGACCGGCGTATCGGGCCGAAATTCCTCCATGCGGGACCGGGTTTCGGCGGATCGTGTTTTCCCAAGGACGCGCGGGCGCTTATCAGGATATTTCAGGACAATGACCTTACCGGCCGCATCGTCGAGGCGGCCGTCGGGGCGAACGACGCCCAGAAATCCCGCATGGTGAAAAAGATCCGCGACGCACTCGGGGGAAACGAGTCCGGGAAGACCATCGGGGTGTTGGGGCTCACCTTCAAACCTGAGACTGACGACATGCGAGAGGCGCCCTCGCTGACGATCATACCGGCGCTTCAGGAAGCGGGTGCTTCCATTCGGGCCACGGACCCGCGCGGTATGGAGGAGGCGAAGAAGCTGTTCCGGGGCATCGACTATTTTGACGATCCCTATACAACGGCCGAAGGAGCGGACGCCGTCGTACTCATGACCGAATGGAACGAGTACAGGGCGCTCGATCTGAACGCGCTGGCGCGGCGCATGCGAGGATCCGTTTTCGTGGACCTTCGAAACGTCTACATTCCGGAGGAGGTCCGCTCGAGCGGGCTCTCATACACCGGCGTCGGCCTTTGCTGAAGCGGTCCCGTGACGCGCAGCAATACAACGGCTTGCAGGTTATCACACCTGGTTACGTGCCGGAGATCTCCTTGATTGTTTTTTCTTTACGCAGCGACAGATCCACTGCAGGACGACCCTTCTCGAGGATGAAACGTTTTACTTTATCAAAAGCCTCCCAGTGAATTCTAACCTTTTTCAGGCTTCTGGAGATGGAGCGGAGGTAGTGCATGTACTTTTTGTACCTGGCCTTCCATATCGCGAGCCACACATAGGACAGAACCCTGTAGAGAAGCCTTCTTCCGTAGAATTTTTTATATGCGTGGAAGAACGTCTTCTGCAGTGCCAGGGGGCTGAGTTTTCCGGGAAGCATGACCGAGTGCGTGGCATCGTAATAATCCCAGTCGTCGATGAGGAGCCTGTTTTCTTTCTTCATTTTATCGTACAGCATGGTGCCGGGCAGAGGGGTAAGAATAGTGAAATGTACGGTTGAACAACCGGATTCCATACTGAACGCAATGGTTTTTTCCATGGTGTCTTTCGTATCGCTGTCGGCTCCGAGTATGAACATTCCATGTACCGGAAGCCCGGCATCGACCAGGGTCCGGAGTGATTCTCTGATTCTTTTCACCGTCTGGCTTTTATGGTATTCCTTCAGGGCTTCGGGATTGATCGATTCGACCCCTATCAGCATCCTCGTGCATTTCGCGCGTTTCAGGAGTGCCACGAGCTCTCTGTCTTTGGCGACATGGATGCTGAACTGACTTGTCCATGTGAGGTCCAGGTCCGCTTTGATGAGCTTTTCGAGCAGCATCTTGCTTTTTTCCGGGACCGCGGCGAAGTTATCGTCGTAAAAGACGAGGTGTTTGAAACCCTCACCATGTCGCATCAATACCTCTTCCATGACAAGGTCCGCGTCCCGTATCCGGTAGCGTCTTCCGAACATGCCGGTAACCGAGCAGAACGTACAGTTGTGAGGACAGCCCCTGGAAGCCATTATGGGTCCGAGCCGCATACGGAGCCCGCCCTTTTTATCCCTGCACCCCGCAAGGAGATCAAGATCGACCGGGGGTAGATCGTTTATTTCGGCTCTCGTTCCCCGTACTATTCGGTCTTTTACACCTCCGGAGAAGACATCGTGTACGACGTTCTCCGCCTCGCCGACGACCACCCGGTCGGCGTGAAGGAGCGCTTCCTCCGGAAGCGCCGATGGGTGGCTCCCCCCCATGATGATTCTTTTATCCGGGTACCGCCTCTTTACTGCGTCCGCGATCAGGTACGCCCTGTTCGCCGAGTGCGTGACGGCCGTGATCCCGATTATATCGGCTTCGCGCACGGACGGGTGGAACTCGTCGGTTTTATCGTTATAAGCACGGACGATGCCCTCGTTGATGATTGCGACATCATGTCCGGCCTTTTTCAGCATTGTTCCGAGATAGAGGGGGCCCAGCAGCGGCAGCTTGATCAGGAACGCGTAAAGATTTACAGCCGGTTTGGGTTCAATGAATGTGATTTTCAAAATATACTCCTGAGCAGTGTTGGAGTGAATTACACCACCGTTTGAACACGGTGGGCGTGATTCTATACGGGTTCGATCATCTTTTTGAGCGCCCGCCAGGCGGAATCCCACTCCGTCTTTATATCGATCGTGTTTCCCGAGAGATTCCATTTTTCGATAAGAAGACGAAGCGTGCCGAAAATAATTGCGGCGAGGTCCCGTGCAGGTATATCGTTTCGAACGGTACCGCCTTTCTGTCCGTTTATAAGTATTTCTTCCGTCCTGACTGTGGCAAGCTCTACAATGGAGAAGATCTTGTTCAGTATGGGTTTATCTTTCTGCAGAATCTGCAGTGAGTATGATGCCGCCGCAATCATATCGTTCCCGGTGAATAATTCCACCATTTTCGTCATCGCCTCACCGAGGCTGTTCAGCGTCGCGGAGCCGACGGTCCACCCGCGCCTGACGACCTCCTCCCAGTCGGAAACGATATAATTCGTGAGTGCGAGGAGCAGGTCATCCTTGCTTTTATAATGCCGGTAAAGCGCCGGAACGGTAAAACCGACTTCATCGGAGATCCTGCGTACGGACAGTTTCTGTATACCTTCGCCGGCAATTATTTTGAGTGCCGCGGTGATGATATCCTTTTGTCTTGGCGTCAGTTCCAAGATTGATGCCCCGGATGTTAATTAACGCTAACTAATATAAGAAGATTAATACCGCACGTCAACCATTTGCTCTTTCGGCCCGTACATTCCACCGCCCGAGGGCATGGAAGGCGGTAAATGAATAAAGGCGCCGCCAAGCTTCATAGAAAAGGCTCATCTGTACGCCGGTTTTACCTTACCTTATGGATAGCCTGAGCAGCTGCAAAACAGTACCAGCGCCTGCGGGACGTCAACCGGGGTCGCGGTCTCGCGCCCTCTTTTCGGACGGATCGGTACGGGCGATCGATTGTACAATCATTGAATCGGAGGAGTACATGAGCCAGTTGCCGCCCTATTTTTCCACAGGCGAGCCCGGATCGTTCGCCATGAAAACCCTGCGAACGAGAAAACCGGCCATAATCGAGCGGGTCATAGAGAAAAACGGTTACAAGGGGCCTGAAAGAGACAGGCTCCTCGAGCTGAGAGAGGAAGTGCTGTCGGGTGAAATTTACGATCCCTTTACGGGGGGATTCGTTTTCGAAACCATGGAGGAAGGGGCGCGCGCCGTGTGGCGGGAGCAGATCGGGATCTATGCGGGAAAAACCTGGTTCGAAATTCCCTTCTACTTCGCGGAAACCTATCTCTATATGCGCATACTCCTCGCGGTCGGGTATTACGACCCCGGCTCCGCGGGTTTCGGGCGCGACCCCTACGCGCCCTTCAAACATGAAGAACTGTACGGCGAGCCCGGAGGCGTGGGAATAGGAAAAACCATAGCCCGGGAGACGGCGGAAATGAATGACGGCCGCGAGCGGCTCAAGGCCCTCCTGCACTACACGCTCTGGGGAAACCGGGTAGACCTGAGCCTCTTTTCACTTGCGGAAAAATCGAAAAACGCCCTATCGGGCGACGCGCAGGGAAAACTCATCGTAGACCACACGAACAGGGCGGCGGAACTGCTGGAAAGGGCATCCAGGGTCGATTACATCATGGACAACGCCGGGGTCGAGCTCGTGTCCGACCTCCTTACAATTCACAGGCTGCTCGAAAGGGGGGCCGAGGTGCACCTGCACGTCAAGCTGGATCCCTTCTATGTCTCAGACGCGACCGCCCGGGACGTGATCGAGGCCGTGTCCGCCGTCACCGGTTCAGGCAGCGGGCTCCTGGCCGTCATGGGGAGCAGGCTGGAGCGGTCCCTGGAATCCGAAGAGCTGAAGATTCACGACCACTACTTCTGGAACGGGCCGCTGCACCTTCCGGACATGCCCCCCGAGGTGCGGGACGAGATCGCCCGCTCCGACGTCGCGGTGCTCAAGGGGGACATAAACTACAGGAGGTTGACCTCGGACCGGATGTGGGCCGTGGATTCGTCCCTCGACCGAATAGCCGAATACTTCCCCGTGTCCCTCGTAACGCTCAGGACCATGAAGAGCGATTCCGTGGTGGACGTGGATAATGACACCCGGAAGGCCCTTGACCGTCTCGATCCCGAGTGGAAGGTGAACGGCGATCGGGGCCTCGTGCGGGTCGTGATCCGTTAATCTTTTTTATTGACAAAAATAAAGTTTCTGTTAGAGTGGATTCGGCGATAATATCCCGTGGTTCCGTAGTCCCGTAAAGGTGAAGGTCCCATGCGCCGAATCACGAACATCCCCCTTCTGCGCAAGCACAACGTTAAAACCGTCTTCAGCATCATCTGGGAGAGAAGGGCGGTCACGCGCAGGGAACTTTCCGATCTTACGTCCCTTTCAGCGCCTCCCGTGTCCGGCATCATCAACCAGCTCAGGAACGAAGGATTCGTCAGAATTACGGGAAAAGGTGATTCGAGGGGAGGAAGACAGCCCGACATCGTCGAGTTTGTTCCGGACGCATACTGCGTTATGGGGATCAGCATCGGTGTATACCGTATACGGGGAATCGTGACCGATCTCTACTGCAGGGTGATAGATGATTGCGAGATGGCGGTAAACAGGGAATTCGACGAGGATATACGGCCCGGGATCAGACAGGTTGTAAAGGAACTGCTTGAAAAATTCGGCGGGATCAGCGACGTAAACAGGATAATTGCCGCGGGCTGCAGTTTTGCGGGGTCGGTGAACAGCGGGTCCGGCCTCGTTTTGAACTCTCCCATACTCGGTCGATTCAAGGATTTTAATTTGAAATCCTTTCTGCATGAACAGAGCGGCCTGCCCGTATACACGGAAAACAACGTAAACCTGGCGGCGCTGAACGAGTACTATTTCGGAAAGGGCCGCGGCAGGGATTTCGTGCTTTTCATCCAGGCCGGCTGGGGGATCGGAAGCGGGCTCGTCATAAGGGGCGATATCTACACGGGCGCCGACGATTCGGCCCTCGAGATCGGGCACACCGTCATGCAGGTGAACGGCAAGCGGTGCTACTGCGGGAGCTACGGATGTCTTGAGACGATCGCCTCGTTTCCCGCCTTCTTCGAGTTGTTCAATAAGCATGCACGGGAATCGACGAAAAAAGAAGTTCGGAATCTTGCAGGCGCGAGTTTTTCGTTAGAATCAGTGTACCGGGTATTCGATCTGGCCCGGTCCGGGGACGAGACCGCGATAAAGGTCATCAGGGAAGTGGGGGAATACATCGGGATCGCCACGGCAAACATGCTGAACATTTTGAATCCGGACATCGTCGTCCTCGGGGGGGAGTACTGCGCGGTAAAGGACATCATTCTGGAATCGATTCGGGAAACGGTCCGGACCCATGCATGGCCCGTTGTCAAGGATACCGAGATCGTCTTCTCGGATTACGGAATGAATGCGGATCTGCGCGGCGCATCGGCTCTCGCGGTTCGGAACATACTGGAAGCCGGGCATGAAGCGTTTATCCGGTGATTTATGGTTATTTATTGACAGAAAAAAAGTTTTTTGTATAATCAGAAAAGATCGGAGGTGATGAGCGGTTTAATTTATTTGTTTGATTCAAAGACAGGAACATCTTATTTAAAGGAGGATTTTATGAGAAAGGGTTTTATTATTCTGCTTGCGATTTTCATCTGCTGCGCAGTAGGCGCGGTATCGGTTTACGCGGGAGGCGACAAGGAAAAAGAGCAGAAGGCGGCGCCCGAAGCGGCGGAAAAGGCCGTGGAAAAGGCGAAGACCGGAAAGCCGTTCGACGGAGTAACGCTCAGGATTTTTGCCAACTCCCATGAGCCCATGCTCAAGGCGAACAAGTGGTCGGTGGATGTGGTCAAGGAGAAGTTCGGCATCACCCTTCTGATGGACGAGGCGCCCTACGGCACTCAGTACGAAAAGGCGACGTCCGCGTTTGTCGCGGGCACGGGCCAGTACGACATCATAGTTGCGGCTCACCAGTGGACGGGCGGATGGACCGAGGCCGGATATCTCGAACCCCTGGATCCCTTTATCAAAGCGGACCCCGATTTCGATCCCTCGATCTATGTTCAAAAGGCCTACAATATAAACAGCACCTTTTCCGGAAAACAGGTCGGCCTTCCCTTCAACATGGAGGGGCGGCTGATGTTCTACAGGAAGGACATCTTTGATCAGGAAGGGCTGAAGGTGCCGACCACGATCAATGAGTGGATGAATGTGCTCGAGTACTTCGAGAAGAACAAGTCGAAGTTTCCGGATGATTTCTACGGCGCATGCTACATGTACGGCGCGGAGCAGGGTGCGGCCTACCCCTTCGAGCAGTACTGGGGGCTCTTCGACTGGGACTCGGCGAATACGACCAACGGTTTCTGGGACGAGAACTTCCAGAACATCATGGACGTGGATCTGCTTGCTGAATCCTTTCAGTTCTGGCAGGATGTGAAGGATTACTTCCCGTCCGGTGTGGAGACATTCAACCTTCCTGAGGCGTATCAGTTCTACGTGGACGGCAAGACCGCCATGACCGAGGTGTGGCCGCTCACGCTCTACGGCATGCTGCTCGATCCCGCCAACGAGGAGATCAGGAAGAACACGGGCGTCGCCAACATTGGTTACGGCAGAGCTTTTTCCGGCGGCTGGGCGATCTGCATGGTTTCGACCTGCAAGAACAAGGACGCGGCCTGGGAGTACATCAAGTATATGACGAGCGCGGAGAACGACCTCTTCTTCTTCAGGGAATTCGGGAAGGGGCCGAGCGTCAAGGCCACGTACGCGGATCCTTCATTGAAGGACAAGTACGGCGAGTGGCTCAAGAACCAGTCGGAGGCCATTGCCGCCGCGGTATCGTGCGGTAAGATCGCGACCATGTCCGAGTTCTACGGCGGCGATTTCTGGAAGATCGCCGGCCAGACGATGAACGGACACCTGAGCGCAAGGGAAGGCGCAGAGATGATGGTCAAGGAAATGGACGGCATTCTCGAGCGTGCGGGGTACAAGCAGCAGTAAACGACGTAAACAGGGGGTTCGCTGCAGGGACCGGCGGTCCCTGCAGCGGCCCTTTTATTTTTTTGAGAATCCATCTGTTCGAGGAAACGGCATGAAAGAGAAGTACTTGAAATGGGTCCTGCTCGCGCCCGCGCTCATAATAATCGTGAGTTTGATCATCTATCCCCTCTTTTACGCACTGCGGGCTTCCCTCTTCCTCTACCGCTACGGTAAACCGGTGGAGTTCGTGGGGCTGAAGAATTACGCGGAGCTCTTCGCGAACAAGCTGTTTTACAACTCCCTCAGAAACACCGGCATATACGTCGTGTGCGCCGTTGCGGTGGAGTTCGTCCTGGGGCTCATACTCGCGCTCATCATGAACCGTGAGCTCGGGAGGTTCAGGGGGATCGTCAGGGCCGCGCTCACCATTCCCATGTTTATATCGCCGATCGTGGTCGGCGTGATCTGGAGGATGATGTACAATCCCCAGTACGGGCTGTTTAACTGGTTTCTCGGCCTCAGGGGATTCGCGCCCACGGGAAGCGAAAATTACGCCATATTCTTCGTGGTTTTGGCCGATATCTGGCAGTGGACGCCCTTCATGTACATCATCTTTCTCGTCGCCCTCGAGTCCGTACCCACCGAGATACTGGAGGCGTCCCTGATCGACGGAGCGAACAGAAAACAGCAGCTCTTCCGCATCGTCATGCCCTCCATTTCATACGCCCTCGTCATCGCCTTTACCCTGCGGTTCATGGACGCCACGAAGGCGCTCGACATCATATACACGCTGACTTTCGGAGGCCCCGGCGTCGCGACGGAGACCGCGGGTCTCATGATATTCCGAAACGCGTTCAACGATATCAGGATCGGAACCGCTGCCGCGTATTCGTGGCTTTTCACCATCATGATCGGCGTGATCATGACACTCTTCATGGGATGGTTCAGCAGGAGGTTCGAGATTGTCTAGCGACACACGAAAAAAAAGGATTATTACAAACACCGTCATAAAGGTGCTCATCGTTATCTTCACCGTTATCTATCTCATACCCGTTTACTGGGTCATCGTGACCTCATTCAAGCCGGAAAACAAGGCGCTGTCCTGGCCGCCGCAATTCTTTCCATCCAAGGTAGTCATCGACAACTACAAGGTGGCATTCGAGCAGAAGTCCGTTTTCTGGTACATGCAGAACAGCCTCATCATCTCAGTGGGTTCCGTGGCGATATCGATGGTGGTAGGCGGAATCGCCGCGTATTCGTTCGCCCAGATGCGGTGGCGAAAGAAAACGAAGAAAAACCTCCTCCTCTGGATCGTGAGCCTCAAGATCATGCCTCCCATAGCGGTTGCCATACCGCTGTTTCTCATCTTTGTATCATGGAAGCTGATAGATACCTACGTGGGACTCATCTTCGCCTACATCTTTTTCAACCTGCCCTTTGTGATCTGGCTCTCGTACGGGTTCTTCAGGGAGCTCCCCTCCGAGATACTGGAGGCTGCCCGTATCGACGGATGCGGCATGCTGCGCATGTTCGTGAAAGTCATTATTCCATTGACGGCTCCCGGGATCATCACCGTGCTTCTGTTGACGTTCATGACCTCATGGAACGAGTTTCTCTTCGCCATCAAGCTCACTGCCTTCAACACCAGGACCATACCGGTGCTGATAAGCGGGTTTATCATAGACCGCGGACTGCTGTGGGGCCAGCTCTGCGCGGTCGGCACGATATCGGTCATACCCGTCATCATAGTCGCGCTCTTCATACAAAAGTACATCGTATCGGGCCTGACCTTCGGCGCCGTGAAATAGAGAGGCGGAAACATGACTTCCCGCGAACGTTTTTTTACCGTCCTGGACGGCAAAATTCCCGACCGGGTCCCTGTTGCGTACTTCATCGTGGATCAGGGCCACTTCATCAACCAGCTCTATCCTGATATTCCCAAGGACGACTATCTCGATCTCCAGATGAAGATCATCGAGGTTTCCCGGGAGCTCGGCGGTGACATACTGCTCAGGGTCTGCTACGGCATCAATCCCATGTACCTGCAGTACGGCGGGATGAACGTGTACCGCGACACCGAGAGCTACAGTTTCGACGAGGGCAGTCCGAACTTCGTTCCTCCGGACGAGACCGACGTGTTCAGCAAGTCCGAAAACTGGGAGATCCACAACGAACTGAATAAAAGCGGATCGAGCGTCGTCATGCACACAAGGGTAAAAACGCCGGACGGCAATCTCGAGCAGTCTTTCACGATCACCGAGATCATGGAGGGGACGTACGTATACGCGTGCACGAAGAAGCCCGTGAACAACGAGCGGGACCTGGGCATACTCATCAAGTACGAGCCCGGGATGGACCCCGGGTACCCGGCGAAGGTAAAGGCCATAATCGGGACCTTGAAGGACGAGCTGGGAGATGGCGGGATACTCTCCACGTGGACGCCGCACGGGCCGTTCAACATCGCCTCCCTCCTCGTTACCGAGGAGATGCTCTACTCGCTCTTTATTACGAACTACCCGTTCTATGAGAAGCTGATGAACTTCTGCATCACCCGTACCCGCGATTACACGGATGCGCTGAGCGGCGCGGGTGTGGACGCGCACTCGATCGGGGCCAACGTGGCGGGCGGGTTTATCGGCAAGGCGAATTACGATAAATGGGTGCTTTCGTTCGAGAAAAAGTACATGGACATCGTGCAGGGGAAGGGCGTTCCCGCGATCTACCACAACTGCGGCCAGATCATGAACCTCGTGGAGTCGTACATTGAGGTGGGGCCCCGTATTGTGGAACCCTTCTCCCCGCCCCCGCTGGGCGATGGAAACATGGAAGAGGCGAAGAAACGGTCTCAGGGTCGCTATGTCATAATCGGAAACATCGATCAGGTAAACCTCCTCAAGCCGGGACCGGTCGAGGAGATCAGACGTGTCACAGAAGAGACCGTGCGGACCGGCATGGAGGGAGGCGGATTCATACTCCAGTCCGCGGATTTCATCGAGTACGGGACGCCCGTAGAGCACCTCGAGGCCTACATACAGGCGGGTCTGGAGTTCGGTCGATACGATTGAGCTATTACGCACCCCGCCTGCTTATAAATACGCGGAAAATACCGCCGTATATCCCGCTGTATCTCGTATAGGGCGCGGGCACTAAGCGCGGCGGGTTTTTTTCGTATAGAGGTCTTTTCTATCCGTCCAGTATACCTCGGACGTATTTGTAAATCTTTTTCTTCTCACCGTAGTCCCTGTCCGTGAGCTCGTACCGCCCGTCCCTCGTCATGCACACGATCGGTGAGAACTGGGAGAACAGGACGAGGCCCCGCCTGGAGAGGCCGTCGAGCAGGTTCGTGAAGTAGTACTCATAGTCGAGCGGGGTGTAGTCGTTGAGGAGGAGCACGATCCTGCCCTCGATTTTCTTTTTGAGCGCATGTACTCCCTCGATACCGTGGAGACAGTAGACGTTGAGCGCGCGCAGCCCCTCGGTTTCCAGCAGATTGTCGATCTGATGGCTCGCGTTTCCGCAGTAGTGGACGACGCCTCCGCCGAACGCCTCCAGTACTTTTGAGTTGTAGGGAACCACGAATTCCCTGTAGAGCGCGGGCGATATAATGACCGCGTCATCATCGGACATCCACACGCCTATATTATCGCCCGTGTACACGAGCTGGTCGCCGAAGCATTCGTCCGGGGCTTCGCCCGTTTCCTCCTTCTGCCTCGACACCCAGCGTATGAGCGCCTCGCTGATTTTATCCATGAGCATGTGCGCCAGGGGCGGGTCATCGTACATGAGAAAGAAGAGCTTGTCGTACCCGATGAGCTGGCACGCCGTGGTCAGCGGTCCCTGACAGTCGGTTATTCCCACGGGCAGGAAGCTGTGATCATTCATATAGCGTATGAACGAGAGCACCTTCGGCATGAGTCCGTCCCTCTCCGGGTCCGGAACGGCGAGGTTTTTAATATCATCCCTGTCTCTAATGGGATAGTATCTCGAATCCGAAACGGGGTCTTCCTTCAGCGGAAACTGTATTCGAGCCCCGAACCCGGATGAGAGCACGCATGTACCGAACCAGGGGACCAGGTAGGGGACGAAATCGTCGTCAACCTCCATCTGGGTGTAGCAGTTTTCCTCCTGAAAAACGGTCATGGCTGCCGGGTTATCGTAATAATCCGCCGGTATCTCCTCCTTCGGAACCCCGAAGAGCACGTAGGATGCACTGTTCACGGTGAACGGAGGGTCCGTGCTCTCCTCCATGCCGAATACCGCAGCGGTTTTTTGCCTGACTTTTTGCAGACGCTCGGAGTGCCGCTTTTCGAAGTCTCTCTTTTCCGCTTCGTTCATGATTTTTCCTTTCTTGCGGTGGTGTCGCGGTAAAACGAGGGGTCCGTCACACCGTAAGAACCGGCTCTGCGGTTAACGCGGCAGGCCGTCTTCTCCGACCTCCCGGGCCTTCTTGTCCTTCGTAATACTGATGGTGAAGCTCCACTCGCAGCGTCCGTGCGGCGGAAGAACGCTGTTTACCCCCCACGCGGCGGCGCCGTCTATACCGTCCATGGCGGCGGTCGCCGGTTCGGGAGCAAAATTGTAGTGTCCCTCCAGAAGGCCGCCTGCGTGCATCCACACGCCGAGATAGGGAACCTTCTCAGGTGGATAGGACAGCCCGATGTTCAG